>Ga0265798_10005850_pt1 | contig 16361 bp, 17 predicted proteins | sample P3T30metagenome_FD_192430 | JGI IMG/M metagenome (GOLD analysis project Ga0265798, IMG submission 192430) | Plant litter microbial communities from East Loma Ridge, Irvine, California - P3 T30 | ecosystem: Environmental > Terrestrial > Plant litter > Unclassified | place: USA: California... | reverse complement strand
ACTGGATTATGAGGGCTATGGCAATGTGCAGTATGTAACGCCAATAGTTAATGGCGAATATGGCTACCAGCAGCCCCATGCACCGCGCACTATAACAGAGCAGCCCAGCCTTGAAGCTGTTAATGCTGACGACCCGCGCATAAGGCAAAAAAGCATTGCGTATGACGCTAACGGCAACCAAACCCAAATTAGCGAAACAGTGGGTGCACTAACTACCAGCCTGCGCCGCAATGTTTGGGATGAGGAAAACCGCCTAAAAGCAGTGAACCTGAAGCCTGACGACCCAACGGGCCACCCGGTAGCCATATATACTTATGATGCGGGCGGTGCACGCACGGTGCGTTATAATTATGACCGTATAGACGCCTCTGTAAACGCAACCGAAGAAGGCCAGACCTTTAAGGAGAATATAATGATATACCCCAGCGGGCTGATAATGGGCAAGCCAACCCGACTACGTAAAGACAATGCGGCGCTGGGCAATACTTTAGTATACACCAAGCACTACTACATAGGCAGTGAGCGTGTTAGTGCCAAAACGGGCACCTTAAGCATCTTTGGGCATTACCCGCACAACCAGCTTACAGATACCGCCGGAAACATGCAGGCACTTAACCCAACGCTATCCTCTACCTTAGTGCGCAACCCAAGCAATGCTACTGTAACCAGCGCTAATAGTACAGTATTGGGTGTCTACAGTGGTTTTGGAGTAACACCCGCACCGCAGTTACCTGTTAGTCCCGAGGGTAGTATACAGTACAGCAGCCATGAACAGAGCCTGCTTAATTACTACTACTTTCACACAGACCATTTGGGCAGCAGTAGCTATATTACCAATAGCGCCGGTGTGGTATGTCAGCATATGGAGTATTTGCCCTTTGGAGAAACACTTGTAGATGAGCACTTAAACTCTAACAACTCGCCATTTAAATTTAACGGTAAAGAATTTGACGAGGAAACCGGAAATTATTATTACGGTGCCCGTTATTATGATCCTAAATTGAGTATTTTTATAAGTGTGGATCCTCTGGCGGAGAAAACTATGAGTGCTTATGGTTACTGTTATAATAATCCAATCAATATGGTTGACCCTACGGGGATGGAAGGAGAGTCAACTCATATTGATGAAAATGGTATTGTTTTGGCAGTTTATGATGATGGTGATTTAGGGGTCTATCAACATAAAAAAAATGCTGACGGAGGAACACCCACTGAATATATGCTCAAAAAACGGACAGAAAAATATGGTACGTCGAGTGGTGGCACTAAAGTTGGCGAAACATGGACAAGTTTAGGGTTTGCAGATTTCGATGCCTATCAAAAAGATGGCACCATCAAACCTGGTGAGCGTGCTAAAATAGATCTAAATTCTACCTGGGCAAGTGAAAAAGTTAGCGCTATTTTGGATAAAAATCCATTTTTATCAACCTATATTTCAAAAGCTGGAGGTGGAGGAGATTGGGATATTAAAGCTCACTCACCAGCAGGTAAATATTACGGTTCTTTGTTGGCAGGAAAATATGCTTCCGCTCGAGACGCCGGTAATTTTACAGCTGGAGCGATCGCCCAGTTATCGATTTTGCCTAATGGTGTTATTGACTATGGCTTTGGTGCATATAGTTTATCCGGAAATGATAAACTAATGACCGCTTGGAATATCACGAAAGATTTATTTAATTATGGAAGTACTAACCCTATATCACATCAACAGGGTGCAATATCTATAACCTTGACTGCACAATTTGGCGAATTTGCACTTTCAAGGGCAGGAATTGAAGCTGGTAAAAACTGGATAAAATCATTAAAAAAATGAAATTAATATTGATATTTTTTTTTATTATTCTAACCTCATGTTCGAATAGTGAAGAAATTACGTTTTATAAGTATAATAATATAACCATTACACGGTTTGATAATGGAAATATGATAAAATTGTACTATGGTCTTGTCAAGGGTTCAGATTCAATTTCAAAACCTCATATAAAGGCAACTTATTATGGACGTGATGGTAGCATGGACGCATATCTAATTATTGGAAAGGATGGTAATGTACAAATTGTACCTATGGGCGATTTTTTTGAAGAAAAAGGCTTCGATCAGAGATTAAAACTGAAAGAATTTAACAATAATGTTGATTTTGTAAATTGGGATACTAGAATAAAAAATAAATTTGATAATGTTATTTACATATCAAGTAATAAAAATATAGAAATTAAAAGAAATTCGGAAAATAATTCGAATGTAAAAGCAATATATCAATAAAGGAAGATGAATATGCTAAAGCCACAATATAGCTGCAATATTACAAAGGGTCAGATGTGTTTGGCAGGACTACCTTATATTTCCTTTGGGGAAACCTCATCAACGAACATTAAACTCAAACAATTCGCCGTTTAAGTATAACGGTAAAGAGTTTGATGAAGAAACCGGAAATTATTACTATGGCGCACGCTACTATGACCCTAAATTGAGTATTTTTATATCGGTAGATCCATTAGCGGATAAATATCCTGGCATGAGCCCGTATGCTTATTGCTTAAATAATCCGATTAATTTAATTGACCCTACTGGGATGGAAGGAGAAAATCCTGACGGCGATCCTACGAAGAAAAATATATTTATTGTTTTGGATTTTAATCCTAAAGATTCAGGTGATCATATCAGAGATAAAATTGAATTTGCGGATATGGAAAAAAATGGGTGGCATGGTATTTATGCACAAAATCTTCAAGATGCTGAGAAACAAACTAAAGAGTATTTAAAAGGTACACAAGCTGATAATATACTGATTCAAACTCATGGAGGGCATAATGGAGATGATAGGCGTGTAATGTGGACTGATAATAATGCAGGACATTCATTATCATCGAATGATTTTAAGAATTTCACTGAAGGAAATATCACAGATATGGGAATTGATAAAATAAATGACATATATGCGTATGCAGGCATTATATCATCGATTAAAGAAGGTGGAACCTTAACAAATGCCAGTTGCTTTTTGGGACAAGATGATAACTTTTTTGGTTATGCACAAGAACTCTCTTGTAACAGAATAAATATGTTTGCCTCTCAAGATCTATGTACGCCTTATTCTGATATTAAATCAAAACCAGGGACTGCCATTTTCAGCGGTAAGGCAATTAGTAGAAGTTATACATTTACTGCTCCGGATAATGTGAGAGATGGATGGAAATATTACCCTCAGAATTATAAAATTGGGAATTTGCCAGATACCTCAAATAAAAATGTTGGAATTAACACTAAGGGATTTTTTACTTTAAAAAAATAATAACCATGAAAATAGTTAAAATTTTCTTATTGACATTCATGCTTCAGCCAATATTTGCACAAGAGGTATTATTGGATAGCCTTTTTAAAGAGCTCTCGTTTCACAACTACGAAGTATCATTAGAAAATGTCATAAAGAATGATAGTATAAATATAAATTTTGAGGCTAAAAAGAATTTTTTAATAACAAAACCGGGCAATAGAGACTTTGATTTCGTGTTATTTCATGTAAAGACAGTTAGGTCGTTGTCGGTATATGGTCTGATTTCTACAGATCAAATTAAAAATAGTCATAAAAATCAAATATTTGATATTGGCGCTGTTTTAATATATGATTCTAATTTAAAGAAAATTTTTTTCATTGAATTTGACAAGGTAGGTCTAACAATCGTTTTTAAAAATAAAAAAACTATAAGTGTTAGTTGTAATATTCACCAATACATTTGGAGAATTATAAATTTAAGTGATAGACTTATTCCGAGGGGCGAAATAATGTTCTTTGATAATGCCTATACAAAATACGTCATCGAAGATTTTAATTGCGAAAAATTCGTAGTTGTTTTAGATAATATAAATTATAGTAATTATCAAAAAATAACATATAAAGATTTGGTTGATATATTTAATACGGATTTTCCAGAAGCGAGTAAAGAAAATTGTAATACTAAAGATGGATTTATATTATATCATTTTAAATTGTAATTATTAACGGATAGGAGTTCATGTTGCAATATTGATTTAATACACTGGTATGTACTAAGCACTATTACATAGTGCAGTGAGCGTGTTAGTGCCAAAACGGGTGCCATAAGCGTATTTGGGCATTACCCGCACAAGCAGCTTACTACTGCTGGAAATTATTCCCCGTAGCCCGCTCGTTTTTTTGATCCCAGCGGTCTGTTACCCATTTGCGTTTGGTAGATGTCTCTTTGGGTATCCCATCTACTGTGATTCTCAGGTAAACATACCTCACATTAGTCTTACTTGTGGAACTCTTCAAAAAGAAGGTTATTCCGAAACTGTTCTCTAACATAAATTCAACATTTTAAAAATTAATAAATGTCGAATTATAGTTCTTTCAAATCAAGTCGTTAAGCAGCTTTACCGGTTGACAATCAAAACATTAAATCACATTCTGTGGCACATTTGCCAAACTCTTCAATGTGCCACAAAAGTGCCACAAATCACTGTGCATTTTTCAAAATTTTGACCGTACAGGGATAAAATAAAAAAACCTGCAACTTCGTAAAGTGCAGGTTTTCTGTGATTTAGCTTACTTTATAAAAAATAAAGTTAGATTTTAGTGGGCTGTCAGGGATCACAGTCGAACACCTATTGCCTATATTAACTTTCTTTAATGAAATTTAAGACTTATAAATTATTGATTTTCAAATATTTAATAAAAATATACTTTTTGGTGAACATTATTAAAAAATGTAAAAACTAAGATGATTTAGTTTGGTATTCATTCTAAATGTAATGTGTAAAGCCACTATTTTAGTAGTGTAAGGGATGTCGAACACCTATTCATATTTAACTTTATCTTTATGCAATGTTTACGTTTTAAGTAAATCTTAATACCAAGCTGTAAGTTTATTAATTATTCCCCACGGCTTCTAAACTATTACTTGTGCTCGAGAGGCGGTGCACCCAATTAACTCGGGTATTTGTGATTGGGGTTGACAACAATTCGATACAGCACCAGCTCTGTGTCTACAATGAAAACTTTCAGGGTATGCACACCAGGCTGCTGCACCTCTATTGTGGTATCTAACCAGCGTAGGTTATCAAATATCTCGAAGGTATGCATGTCCTGTTATCCATCCGATATAGTGTTGGGCGCCTTCCAAACCGTTTATTCGCGGCAGGAACCCAAACAGGACCCTTTCATCCCGGAATAAGATTAATGTGAGAGGGGTGAATCCACAGCAATTTTAGACGCAGTAACCTTTGGGATAATGATTATTATGTCATAGCCTTTAACTATTCTTAAAAGCCTTATATCCTTAATGACAATCTTGTCTTCGTTCATTGCTTTTCTTAAAGGTAACATATCAAAGCAATGCCACTGGTCACCAATTACCGCGCTGGTAATTGGTTTTAGCGTGTTTAGTATATTACTATTTTCATCAATCTTTTCTTCCGGATAGCCTTCAAAGGGTGAAGCCTGGGTTCCTGAGCTACCCAATATCATGATGTTTAGCGATTTTTTGTACTCGCTATCATTAATATTATTAATTAAATTTCCGATATCATATATCGTCATTAAACTCTCACCCTTGGCCAAATGATTTGCGCCGTATTTAAAAAGATTCCTTTTACCAGCCCAATCCGAATATTTTTCCATGAGTTGATTTTTCATCAATTGAATTCGCAAATGATGGCTTTGAGAATTATATATTTTTGCGCTTAACTTCAGCGCACTTATTATTTTCACTTCTTTAGGGCTTAACTGAAGTGATGATAGTTTTGTTATTTTTTTTTCAAAGTCATCGGTTAAAAGGTAAAAGGGCTTGCTTTGATCTTTCAGGAAACTTTCAAGTTTGTTTTTGAGTTTTTTTCAATATCTAAGTATATATCCCTTGCTTTTTTATTTTTTGTAATTTTATAAAGTTCGCTGCATATGACCTGTTCCCCTACAAGCAGGATTTGATCGGTACCGTATATCCTTGTATTCGATTTTGCCAATTGTTTAAGCAAAGCGAATTCAGGAGTGAAAGCATAAAATGAAAATGTGTTACCATACTTGTTTACGTACTCCTGAAGATCATTCTTAGGGAGCGTTTTAATTTTCTCCTCTAAAATACCGGCCGTGAACGGATCAATTTCGCAAAAGAAATTATCGAATTTGATTTGCGATGCCAATGCCGAAGTAAAATACGGTATCTCATTAGTAAAATGGTCTTCTCCTATAAGCACATCATTACTTTCCCTTGCTTTCTCCAATAGTTTTGTCCACCCCCATACCACTGAATGAGTCCTTATCAGGTGCCATTAATAAAACATTTCCCTTTGCAATTATGGTGACAATACTGTCCTGAGCATATAAAGTAAAACAACAAAATAGTGTTGAAACTGTGAATACGGAAAGAATTGGTCGTTTCATATCTAAGAGAAATTTTGATTTTATGTAAAAAAAAGTCAAAGATAGCAACTATATCCATGCGATAAGTTGTAATGATTGCATGGTAGAGCGCCATGATTTCCGGCGTATTTTCAAAGATATTGATCTTGTAGGTACCGCGTACCAGCCCCACAAACTGCACGCCGACAAGCAATAGTGTCATCCGGCGCTGGCAGAGCTTATCGAACAGGTCTTTGACGATCCTGAGCAATATAAGGCACTCTGCATTGTTTGGTTTCCGTGTCAAAGTTGGAGTGCCTGATTTTTTACAACAACGGTTACGCAGCAGAGTTTTCCTCCAATATGAAGTTATAAAACAAATTGGTTATATTTATTGAAAACCAGCAATGTCAGGTATGCGCTGTGGTCGATGTTTTTATATTTCCAATTTGATTTCATTAACCCAAATTTGTTCTCTATCTAAGTCTTTATCAAAATTTTCTAAAATAAATTCTGTATCATATTTTAACTTTTTATCAAAATATAGTTTACCATTAATGTAAACTTTTATTTTTTTATTTAAATCGACCATTTCCGGAGAAATTTTAATTGTTAAAGATTTGATAGAGTATACTTTCATTTGAAAAATATTATTTTCATATTTAGCAGTAATTTTTCCTGATTTCCTTGGAAAATCAAATGCATTTTTATCAACTTTTTTGACTATCAAACTATCATTTTTATCATATTCCAACCATTTTTCTATTTTAAAATTTGGTTGTTCTTCGGTATTTTGATTTGGTATTAATGTATCAAGTTTCATATCTGAAATCCAATCAATTTTCCCGTAATTGTCATTATCAAATTCCCAAGAAATCTCTTTTGGGAAAGGATTTCTTTCACGATTTGAAATATCGCTGAACAAAATTTTATATGCTGGTTCAGATTCGTCAAATTGAGGAAACCAATGTGGAAAGCCGTTGTAGCGATATTCTTTATAATCAGCTTTTAAAGCTCTCATGAGTTTTGTAAAATCATCATTTGCATTTGTTGGATAATAGTAATCTTCGTCTGTCGAAAAGTTAATAAATGAACGGTTTTTAATATTTTGAACAAAAGTTCCACCTGTAAAAACTTTTGGATATGTGTTAAATCCATAAAAACCTGCAAACTTCGTTGGTTGTTTCATCAGGTAGGAAAATGACCCTGTTGCACCGTTGGAATGACCTGAAATAAAGACTTTGTTATCATTCACATTAACTGATTTCTTTATCAAATCTACAATTTTTGGTATCATAAAGAATCCATCGTCTGGCGACATCCAATTAAATTCTCTACTTCCTTTTGGAAATACCAAAATAACATCGTCCTGATCTGCATATTTAGTATAATACCTGTTCCAATCTCCTAAATTTGCACCTGCGGTTTGAAAGTCGCTTAAAGCGTTGCTTTTTACAGCTCCGTGAAGAAAAAAAAGTACAGAATATTTCTTTTTCGGATTGTAGTTTTTTGGTAGATGGATTAAAAATGATGTTTTGGATGTATCATTTATTTTTAAGGAAATAGAATAGTCGCGATTTTTCTTTGCTATATAAGGATTGAATACTTTAATTTCATTGTAAAGAATTTTGCCATCGTTGATTCCTGATAAATTATTTTCTGATATTGTATAAAACTCTTCTTGGTTTTTTTGTAATTCCAGGTAAAATTGTTTTTTCTTTTTAAGAGCGATTTCCTTTAATTTTTCCCACCGAGGATCTGAGAGCAAATTTTTATATTCACCTTCAGAATATTCACCAACAATATAGCTCCAACCAACATCGTCATTTTTATTGATTTTAATAGTTACAAGGGGAATTAAATATTTGAATGCGGTGTCATAATCTTTTAATTCTGAAGCAATAACTGAAGCCTTATATAATCCAGTAATGTCAATGCTATCAGGATAAATTTTAAAAGCATTTTCATACATTTTCAAAGCGGTTTTATAACCAGTCTCGTCCTTGGCTTTCCACATTGTTTCCAATGCTTTTTGCGTTAAAGTAGAATAATTTTCTTGAGCTTCAGCAGTAAAATAAATGATAGTAAATACAAGCATTAAACAATATTTCATAAATTTTGATTTTTATGATGTAAATCTAAATACAAATAAATACTAAAAATTGTAAAAATGGAACATAGAAAGTTAAGAGTGCAAATGCCAAAAAGTATCTTCTTTTCCTAAAACAGTGCCTTTAGCAAAAAACTTTGTGGGTGAGTTTTTAGTTAGATTTTTATACGTTTTGTTGAAATGAGATTGGTCGCTGAAATTAAATTCATAAGCTATTTCTGTAAAATTCTCATTGGAATTTTCGAATAGTTTTTTATTCATAGTTTTTCTGAACAGTACAATTTCGTGAAATTTTTTGACGGAAATTCCTAGATGAGATTGAAAAATCCGATTTAAATGTTGTCTGCTAATTCTGATTTCGTTAGAAATTTTGACAACAGAAAAATTTTCGTATTGACTGAAAATATATTGAACAGATTTTTCAAGAATCTTGTTTTCAAAATTTGAGAATCTCTTTTCTAAAAAGCTGTCCAATAAACCAGTGAGAATTTCCGTTTCTGTTTTTGAGAAAATCTCTATTATTTCATGTACAGTAAAGAAATCAAAATCTGTGATATAATCTGCAAAATTCAAGTTTTTATAAAATTGCTGGATTCCCAAAGGGTGAAAAACAACGACAATTCTGTAAACCTCACCTAACTGCCTAACCTTTAAAACTTTATCTCGTATTGGCGTGAAGATTTGAAGAGGTTTTGCAGTTTCGTCAAAGGCTATCTCTCTATTTTTTAAAACTTTATGAGATTTATAAAGTGAAAGTGTATTATTGAAATGTGGAAAACATTGAAAGTCATTGATTTCATTATCTAATTTAACATCCAAATAATAGTAGTCAACGTATTTTATGACTGTTAAGTTTTTCGGCTTGAATGTTTCAAATATTTGCTTCATTTTCTATCGACGCTGTTTTTCCAAGATATCCCCTAACGTTTGGCAGCTAACCGAAGCTGCGGCGAACGAAGCTGAGTATTCTCTGTTACCGAAGACGAAGTTATGAAAAATACTGGTTCTATTTACTGAAAGCCAGCAGTTTCGATTTGGTGCAGTTATAGGTAGCCTTAGTTTTTTAATTGTCAATATTAAGATTGTATTTTCCAATTTTTAAATTTGCTTTACAAGTAGGCACTGACTTTTATTAAAAGCACTGACCTTTGATGTAGCATCGAACCCGCTATTTCTTATACCCGCTGTTACCACACGTTTTCTCACTGTTCAGAAGTATCATTAAAATCTATCAGCGTTGTTTTTATGTTTTTAATTCTTTTAGTCCAATTTCTGTTCGATAAATATACCAATAGTATTAACGAGATTATCATACCAGCAAGTACAAAATATTTTCCTTTGGTAAAATCTATAGACGAAGTAAAGAACAAAATAATTGCTAAACCAAATAAAAATGAAGTCAACAAAATGGAAATAGCCATTCGCTTTAATGTATGTTGAAAACTGATAAGTGATTTTTTCAAATTTCCTTCTTTTACAGGATTTCTCAATACAAGCCAACCAATGAAGCGAACAACGATATATGCAATTGTAGTCACAATCAAAAAAATATTTGCCCATAAAGGTTTAAAAGCACCATCAAAACCGTCGTAAAAAACCACTAAAAATACTATTAAAAGAATGGCTTCAATTATTAATTTAACCCTAATCATTTTAATTTTTGGATGATTTTTAATTTTGGTCATCATCAATAGTTCGGTCTTATTTTTTTTGCCTTTTCCAGTATTCTGCCAGTTTGATTTTATATTTTCTAATTCCATTGGTATCTATTTTAAAATATTTTTAAGTGTTTCTTTAATTCTACTGATTTTTACGCCTATATAATTCAGTTAATCCTGTTATTTTAGCTATTTCCTTGTATGGATAGTCTTCTAAATACAATGCAATTATTGCTCTTTCTGCCTTGTTTAATTTCCTGATTGCTTCAAACATTCTTTCTTCATTTTCAGATTTTATTTCTTCATTATTTGGCTGATAGCTTTTAGGAATGCTTTCTTTGAATTCAAGTTCTATTTTATTCTTTCTGAATTTAGCAATAGCGGTATTTAAAGCTATCCGATACATCCAAGTACTTACTTTTGATTCTTTTCGGAATTTTGGAAATGCTTTCCATAATTGAAGTACGATTTCTTGGAATAAATCTTCTTGGTCTTCTTTGGTGTCTCTATACATCTTGCAGACTTTATATATTATTCCCTGATTATCTTCTACAATTTTTAAAAATGCCCTCTCCATTATTTATTATCTTTTTTGAATTTGAATGATTTCCCCATTCCCTCTGCAGATAAACCTGTTACCACGTTGGCATCATTAATTTCAAAAGTAAATTCTATTTCTACTTTTTTACCAAAAAATTGATGGTCGCCTTTTGGATAAATTTCGAAAGGTGGATTTCCTCCAAGTTTTGCATAAAGACTATTCTCGCCTTTTATTATAGAAAGTACCATTTTGTTTTCATCCGTAATAAAATCTCCACTGTACATTTCGAGGTTTACAGGTTTCTCTGAAACTTTGTCTATGGTCGGCATTTGAAATGGTTTCCAAAAAACAATTTTCTCGATGTCTGACGCAATATCGGTTATTGGTAATATTGAAACGTTACTTACAATGATGATACTCGTTTTATTTTCATCTGAATATATCGATGTGTAAGTAGAGTAGCCCCAAGTCCCGCCACCGTGATAGATTTTTCTTGGTGCCTCTGAATTTACATACCAACCATATCCGTAATGATCGCCAGTCTTTGGCGTTGAATCGTTTGGTTGTGCGAATATGATTTCTTTGGTTTGTTCACTCAAAAGCGTATTTGAAAAAAAGCTGTTATTCCATTTCAACAAATCCGCGGAGGTAGAATACATATCTCCTGCACCTTTAAGCATTGAGTAATTTCTATATGGTGCAACTACTAAACTATCATCGGTAATCAAATGATAGCCAGAAGCCATTTTCGCTATAATTTCTAAACCGTCAACGATTCCAGTTTCATTCATTTGCAGTTTTTTCAAAACTTTATCTTTCAATATATTCTCAAAACTTTTTTTATAAACCTTTTCAAGGATTGATGCTAAAACATAATAACCCAAACTTGAATAATGCATTTGCGAACCTGGTTCAAAAAGCAGGTCAAGGGTATTTATTTCTTTAATCACTTGTTCAGTTGTCATTTGTAGTTTTGACTTTGTCTGCCAATAATCTTTTATACCTTCGTTATGTGGCAATCCGGAAGTATGTTTCAATAATTGCTCGATAGTTATAGCACTAAATTTAGGTGATAAACCATTTAGATAGTCGCTGGCTTTATCTTGAACGTTTAATTTTTGTTCTTCTTGTGCGATTGCGATTAGTGTTCCGGTAAAAGTTTTAGTAATTGAAGCTATTCTGTATTTAGCCCCTGTTTCTACTTCAACATTATTTTCGTAGGATGACATTCCTACAGCCTTTTGAAAGAGGATATGATTCCCCTTGGCTACGAGAATTTCTCCGCTGAATCCCTTTTTTAGATGAATGGCATTAAGATAAGTGTCGAGTGTTAAAAAATCAGAAAATTCTTTTGTTTGAGATTGTACTGTCAGCGATAAACAAAAAAGTAAAGTGATTGCGAATAATTGTTTTGTAAATTTCATAAGACAACGATTTAAGTTCTATTTTCTTTATAGGTTGTCTTAAATGTTCAAAATCTTACAGCGGATGATTTTTCTTTAAAGGACGAGATTTTTTTAAATGTGTGGTAACGTTTCGCTGCTAAGCGTTGCATAATCCCTTTTACTGTGGACTGGTCTTAGTGTATTGTTTCTTATCGCCTTGTGAAAATTTATCCTCAAAGTATAAAATGGGTTGCTTCTATCGAGATAAAAATGGCCGAAAGATAAAAATCAACAGCGATAGCAGGGTTTCTGAAAACGGTACAACTCAATTATCGTGACAGTGTAACGACAATCTCTTCGTTCTTGTTTATAATAAATACAGATATTAAGACTTGTAAAACTAACTTTACACAACTCGACTGCTTTATCAAAACTTGACCCCTAATATTTTATTATATCACCATCGATTTTGTGAGGGATATATCTAACACGAATACCGACAAATTCTTAAGATAATGAATTTTTTATTACAAATAAATTATTTTAAAGCAAAAAAATCATTGATTTCTCAATGATTTTTGTTTTGGTGGGCTGTCAGGCATCACAGTCGAACACCTTGTGCCGATTTTGACGTTATTTAACTTGTCTTAAAATATGCAATTTGCATAAAATGTTTTTCAGTTTTGTCAAGTCAAGTTAGTTGTTCAGCTAATTAATCCAGATTTTCCTTGTAGAGTTTTCCTATGGGAATGGCTTGTTTGCCAATGTGTAGGTGTGATTTACCTATGCTGCCAATTTTGTCTTTGCTTACAAGATATGATCTATGGATTCTTACAAAATCATTTTCGGGCAGAATTTCAACTAGGTTCTTCATGGTCATATGCGTTATAAACCTTCCGGGTATAGTATGTAGCAAAATGTAATCTTTTATAGATTGTGCATATAATATTTCAGTATGATTTATTTTCATCAATCTCCCAGAAACCTTAAAGTAAGTATAATCCTTTTTATCCAGGTATTCTTTTGGCTGAACTTTGAATAATTTTTCCATGCTTTTATCAAAACGTTCCTGTGTAATTGGCTTAAGCAGATAATCAATAGCCTCCAGCTCGTAGCTTTCAACAGCATATTCAGAAAAAGCTGTTGTAAAGATTACGGCCGGCGGGTGCTTAAGCGATTTTAAAAAGTCCATTCCGTTTAGACCAGGCATTTTGACATCCAGAAATAACAGATCGATTTTTTGCTCATGTAAGATTTCGAAAGCTTCGAATGCCGTGCCGCATTTCTTAGATAAGGTCAGCCGATCGCTGGCATTTATATATCTTTCTAAAATATCTTGAGCCAACGGCTCATCATCAATAATAAGGCAGTTCATCATTCTAATATTATCGTTAGGCTAACCTGGTATACATTTCCATCATCTTGTATTTCCAGAAGATGTTTCTTTGGATAGAGAAGGGATAGTCTCTTCTTAACATTTGCCAGTCCAATCCCTCCACTATTTTGGTTTGTTCGTGCAATGCTATTCTTTATCTCCGTTATTAACTCTTGTCCTGTTTTACAAATTAAGATCTCGACAAACCCTGTCTTTTCTTCTTCCTGGATGCCGTGCTTAAATGCATTTTCAATAAATGGCAATAGTAACAATGGACTGATTTTGCCATTTTCATCTATTCCCTGCATATCAAAACTTATAGTTATGGCTGAACGGTAGCGGATATTTTCAACCTCAACATAGTTTCTTAAAAATTGGATTTCGTCTATTAAAAGTACCCATTCTTCTTCTGATTTATATAATATATAGCGCATCATTTCGGCTAGTTTCCCCACTAATGGCGCAGTATATTTATCCTGCCTTAATGCTAGGCTATAAATATTGTTAAGGGTGTTAAAAAAAATGGGGTTGTAATTGAGCCTTTAGATAGGTCAATTCAGAAACGAGATTTTGCTCCCTAAGCGTTTTTAATTGGTGACTCTGTCTGGTGGAGTGAATAAAATAAGCGAGGAATCCAACTCCAAAGAGCTGGCCCATTAGGTAGCTAACCGTGAAGCCCAAACGTTTTAAGTTGTACCACCTCATAGCATCGCTTCTGGTTTTCTCTGAGAGAAAAAGAAGCTGCGAAATAAGTAAATGAGTAGCTTTTAAATAAAAAAAATTGAACACAAAAAAAACTGTTATCAGTACAAAAAACATCCATAATTTATCTTTCTTCAGGAGATATTGTAACATACGATAAAAGAGTAGAAATGCAAGTACGTTAACAGTGCCATATACTAAACTAAATTCCAGCTCTTGTACGGTTATGCCTAAATGATTTTTTTCCCACAGGTTATATTCAAAACCAGAAAGCAAACTTATGCCATAGAAGTAAACTAAAAAGAAAACGATCTCTATTTTGGTGTATTTAGAAAGTTTGAAAGATGGAAATGATAGCATGATGACAAGGTACTCATTATTCGTCGATCCAAATTTTCGGTGAACCATCATTTCGACTAAAATGTGATTTTTTTAGACTAAAATTGATTTTGAGCATTAGTCGAAATAATTAGCGTCTTAGTCTAAATCAAAGAAAACAGAAGATGGAAAGAGCTACTTTCGTTAAAATTTAACTTATGAATCACATTAAAAAAGCTATTGGTAAACTGTTTCTATTTGCAACCGTTTCGATTTCATCCTTTGCGGGAACACCAGACTTTGAACCCTCAAATTGTATCCCTTGCACGTCAAACAAAACCAGTGAAATGATAGATCCCGTTTTGATTTTCAAGCAGGTTAACGAAAGACTTGCCAGTTTGAAAAAAGTTCAATATCATTATTTAAAAGAATTTAACTATCCTGAGGAGAACTATGTAGCTAAAAGCGAAGGGGACATGTACATAGAGTTCGATAAAGAGCACGACCTCGCAGGCATTAGGTTTCAGTACCGGGATGAGCGCGGTTTCATCATATTCAACAATTCAGAATTATTCAGTGGTAATAAAAAGACGCAGACAATAGAATTATCTACAATAAAATCTGAAACCAATCTTGAGGGTAAGTCGCCGCTTTACAACTCAATAATAACACTTAAAAATATATTTCCTATTCTCCTGAAAGATCAGACTATAAAAAAGTCTGTTATTGATACTTTAATTAATCAGAAAAGTTGCTATTCTTTACGGTTCTTTCTGCATAACAAGCTAATTAACTACTTAGGTACCGGCTATGCCACGGTAACCAAAGAACTTACCTTCAACTATCAGATTATTGTAGATAAAAACACATTAATGCCCCAAACTATAGTACAGACAACCGTTAATAGTCAGAGTGTGAACAGGACTGATTTTACAGCAGTCAATACCAGTCCATCCCCTGTTTCAGAAAGTTCATGGTTTTATTCGAATTATTTTGATAACTATAAAACTCGAAGACCCGAAAGTACCAGTTGTTATAATCAAAACCGGTGATCGAGCTCCAAACTGGGAATTGACAAATTACACATCTAATACAAAAGAAACGTTGGCGCAGCACAAAGGCAAACTTATTTTATTGGAGTTCTGGATAAAGAATTGTGGCTACTGTATTGAAGCTGTTGATAAGCTAAATGCGCTTAATAATGATTACCGTAACAAAGATTTCAAACTGCTTGCAATAAATACAGAGGACAATCGAAACAACATTGGAGTATTTTTAGCAAAACATCCTATCAACTATACAGTGGTCTATGGAAATGATCCGTTGATAAATAAAAGTTATGGCATTGCTGGTTTCCCACAAGTAGTGCTGATAGCTAAAAATGGAAAAGTTCTCTACTCTGGAAATTTTGACAATATAATATTGAAAAAACTGATTGATAAGAACTTGTAATTAGATGTTATGTTTATAAAAAAAACCGATTATTTAAATAGGTCATATCCACTTTTGATGATCATGAATTGAACTAAAACGTTTAACTCCATTTGACAATTTAGTGGCAACTATGTTTACTTATTTATACTTTAAATTAGCTCTCAAATAATAATTTGTCGAAAAAGATCACAGTATGATTCGTCCGGTTTAATCATTAGTATTGGAATTGCATCATTTTAAGTTGGATAATCATTTAATTAATGAGGGATATATCGAACACCCAAATCTTGGAAATAGATAGTAAATATGCGTTTAGACGAAGAAAAGCTTATTAAAAATAAAAAAAAATCATTGATTTCTCAATGATTTTGAATGTGTGGGCGATGAGGGATTCGAACCCCCGACCCTCTCGGTGTAAACGAGATGCTCTGAACCAACTGAGCTAATCGCCCCAATGTTGCAATATTTTCAAGGCAAGCCTTG
>Ga0265798_10005849_pt1 | contig 16362 bp, 8 predicted proteins | sample P3T30metagenome_FD_192430 | JGI IMG/M metagenome (GOLD analysis project Ga0265798, IMG submission 192430) | Plant litter microbial communities from East Loma Ridge, Irvine, California - P3 T30 | ecosystem: Environmental > Terrestrial > Plant litter > Unclassified | place: USA: California... | reverse complement strand
CACTCCACGCCGCCTGCGTTCAGCCTGCACCCAAGTCGCGTTTTTGTGGTGTCTGGCCTGCTGCGGCATGAAGATCAAAAGCCAGAGCGCGCTTTGCGCTGCTTAGATTCAACACCTCTATCAATGAATAAACATAAAACCTGTGGGAGTTAGCTTGCTGACGAATGCGGTGTCTCATTCACCCTTGATGTCCCTGACCCACCGCATTCGTCGGAATGCCGCCCAGACCAAGCTCGCCCCCACGGAACCTCGCTCAGACGGATCAAACGTGACCCGAGGCCAAGCCTCAGGTCAACACGAAATCCACCGGTTCAAGCAGCGGCGGCAAAGGCGTTTCACCCAGGGCGTCGAGGATGTCGCGTTCAATCACGCGCACCAGCGCATCCAGCGGCAGGTCGTTTTCGTCGAAGCCAAAAGGGTCCTCCAGTTCGTTGCCAATCGCATCCAGCCCGAAGAAGGTGTAGCTGACGATCGCCATGAACAAGGGGGTGACCCAGCCCAAGGGCTCTGCCATCACGAAGGGCAAGAGGATGCAAAACAGGTAAATGGTCCGGTGCAGCAGCAAGGTGTACGGGAACGGCAGCGGCGTGCCCTTGATCCGCTCGCACGCGGTTACCGCCCGACTGATCACGCTCAGATGATTGGCCAGCAGCGTATAGCGCCACTCGTTGATCTGCCCGCCGTTGCTGGCATTGGAACATTGCAAACCAATCTCGCGCAGCACTCTGTCGCAAAAATTCGCGCCCTCTTCGGACGGCATCCGACTCAACCACGGCTGCGCGACCTTACGCGCGTCCTCTCGGCGCAGCGTCGCACTCAGGGCGTGGGCAAACCCGCACAAGTCTCGCAGAACCGGACGGCGTACGCTCACGTCCTTGATCACTTGGATTTCACGGATGATCGAGCGGATCTCGGTAATCACGTCGCCCCACGCCTTGCGCGCTTCGTACCAGCGGTCGTAGCAAGCGTTGTTGCGAAAGCTCATGAAGATCGACAGCGAGAGGCCCAGCAGCGTGAACGGCACAGCGCTGACCTTTGAAAAATACTCCGGGTGCAGGTTTTCAATCAGCACGATAAACGCGGCGAGCAGCGTCACCGCCAGACTGCGGACGGCAATACGTCGAGCAATCGACCCTTTGAGGGCAAGCAGCACGTTCAACAGGTTGGGATGCGGTCGGACGATCATGAGGTCGGTCTATGCTCGGCGAAAGTGTCAGGAAGCCGGTTGAGCATAGGTCGGTGGTATCAACAGCGTCCAATCACTGTTAATGAAGACCCTATCGAGGGTTTCGATCAGTGACCGGGCGTCAGCTGTCGAGCGGGGTTTTGCGATCGTTATGGCCGAGATCGCGCGCGGGGTCGATCTGGTCGCGCACGCGCTGCTTGAGGATCTTGGCTTCGGGGAAGCCGCCGTCAGCCTTGCGCTCCCAGATCTGCACCGCGTTGCAGCTGATGTGGAAGACACCTCCGGTGCCCGGCACTAACGACACCTTGCCCAGATCGTCACCAAAGGTGCTGAGCAATTCCTGAGCAAGCCAGGCGGCACGCAACAGCCACTGGCATTGCGTGCAATACGTGATGACGATCTCAGGTTTCGCGGTCATGGCTCAGCCCAATCCAGCCAGTAAATCACGGGCGGTTTGTTGAGGACCGTCGTCGGACTCGTCGATGACCTGCTGCAACAGACGTCTTGCCTCCTCGATATCGCCTTCATCGATCAACACCTGCGCTTCGTTGATCTTGCTCAGCGGCGCTTCATCCAGGTCCATCAGGTCGAATTCGGTGTCATCGGTCATGAAGCTGTCGAGAAACGCGTCGTCCATCAGGTCACTGTTGCTCTGCACGATCAACGCAGGCTCAGGTTCTTCCTCGAACTGCACGTCCATGTCCATCGTCTCGTCTTCTTCGGCGAAATCGCTGAGGAACTGCTCCTCCGGCATTTCGAAGACTTCCGGCAACTCCGTAAGGTTGGAGGCGAACGCTGGGTCCAGCGCGGGCTCGGCATCGGGGGCAGGCTTGCGCGGGGCGGGTGCGCTGTCGAATGGATCGACCAAGTCCCAGTCGGCGTCCATCGACAGGTCGTCCAGGTTGAGCTGGAAGTCGTCCGCCGGGTCGGGATTCAAGGCCGCAGCTGCGTTTTCGTCCAGTTGGCCTGCCTTCGTCTCGCTGGCTGCCGCAGCCGCAGCCGCCGCTGCTACCGCAACAGCAGCGCCCGACGCGAGGGCCGGGGACGCTGACGGCTCTGTCGTCGTCGGAACGGGCACCGCCGGGGCGACCTCCACATTGAGCTTCGGATAACGAGCGCGGATCTCTTTGAGCGTTTGCGCCTCAATCCCTTGACTCAGCAGAACCTTTTCTTCGGCGTCGAACCCCGCGGTATCGCCCTGCTCTCCCAGCAACTCGAGAATACGCATCCGCACGTCGGTACGCTGCGGCTGCTTGTCCAGCGCCTCTCTCAATATCGCCAATGCTTCAGCAAAACGGCCGTAAGCAATGTAGATGCTGGCGCCGTCCAGCGCGTCAGTCGCTGCACCGGCGAGCCGCTGACCTGCCGGCGCGGTGGTGCTGGCAGCAGGCGCAGCGGTCGCAACCGGGCGCGGCGTCACCGCAGGCACTTCGAACACCGGCGTGACCGTCGCCTGCGCCGGTTTGATGATCGGCTCGACAGGCTCCGGTTGCAGCGCCAACTCGTTTTTGATCCGGTTACGACGAACCGACCACGCCAACGCAAGCAGTAACAGCAGGACCAGCAATGCGGCCAGGATCGTTGTCCATGGCAGCTCGTCATCATCCACCGGCTGCACCGGCGCTGGCGCACTCACCGGCGCAGGCGTTGTCGCCACCGGCTGGGTTTTTTGTACGGGAGGGGTTGCAGGCGCAGCAGCAGGCGCCGGTCGCGACGCCAGCGCTTTCATTTCCGCCAGTTGCGTCTGCAACTCGATGATCTGTTTGTCTTTGCCCGCCTCTTCCTCGTTCGCCTGTTGAACCTGACTTTTGAGGTCGTCCACGGTCTTGGCCAACTGCTGGTTTTCCAGGGCGGTGGCGGTCAGTTGCTGACCCGCGTCCGGGGTCGGCGCAGAGGTGCCTTGCGTCACAGGCGTAGCAGTCGGAGCGGTGACCGGAGGCTGGGCGCCCGCTGCGGTGGCGGGTGCGGACGGCTTGGGCTCGATGGCGCTGTCCGGCAATAGAAGGCTCTGGCCCACCTTCAACTGGCTGCGATCCCCATTCGGGAACGCCTGGGGATTGAGGGCCTGAATACCGCTGATCAACTCGTTGCCGGAGGTCTTGCTGCCCGGCGCCTGCACACGGCGCGCGATACCCGCCAAGGTGTCGCCGGAAGCCACCGTATAACGCTTGCCCTGCACAGCCTTTGGCGGTGCGACAGGCAATCGGGACTCATCGTTTTTCGCCCCAGCAGCAGGCGATTGAGTACGGCTGCGCGTCGCGGCAAGCCCCGTCGGCGAGTTCGGTGGGTCCAGCAGGACCGTGTATTCACGCAACTGATCGCCGTTGGGTCGCACCAGGCGCACAACAAAATCCATGTAAGGCTCAGTGACGGCCTTGCGCGACTCGACATGCACGACGGCACGGTTGCCACGGATCACGGGGGTAAAGCGCAAGTCATTGAGGAAAAACACGCGCTCCACGCCTGCCTTGGTGAAGGCTTCGGCCGGTGCCAGCGCAACAACGATTTCTTCAGGCGTCAGGCCGCCCGCCTCGATCAGCTCGATGTCAGCGTTGAAAGGCTGGCCAAGCGCCGAATGCAGGGTGATCTCGCCCAAGCCCAGCGCGGCCGCCAAGGAGCTGTAGAGCATGGATGCCGATGCGACCGCCACGGCGAGCAACCCTGTGCGAAGACCCGACTGAACGCGAAGTGATGCGTGACTCCCGCGCCGACGACCGGCCTGAAAACTCTTCAGCATGCGAACCCTTATAAGGCAGGCTTCCCTGCAATTTCGTGATGCGGACACCGTGTCCGGGAAAAACCAGTATGGGTGCAAATAGAACAGGATGTTTCGACACGATCAACGTATTTGTCGCTGGCTCAACGCCATGAGCTCAGGATTTTTCCAGATTCGCCAGAATTGTCGAGTGAACCCGCAAGCAGACGCGCAAATCTTCCTCGTCGATGCCTTCGAACAGCTCATGGCGCAATGCTGTGGCAATGGTTTCGATTTTCTCGATCAGAGGTCTTGCGGTATCGCACAAAAGGATCTTCTTCGCACGGCGGTCTTCGACCACGGCTTGGCGACGGACCAGTCCCTGGTTCTCAAGACTGTCGAGCAGGCGGGCCAAGGTTGGGCCTTCCACACCCACGCTTTGCGCCAGTTCACGCTGAGTCGGCGCTTCCTTGAAACGCGCCAGGTGCAGGAGGACCAGCCAACGGGCCTGGGACAACCCAAGATCGGCCAGCCGGCGGTCAAGCTCGGCACGCCAGCCACGGGACAGGCTGGCCAGTTGCATGCCAAAGCGGTGTTCTTCTGTTAACGGCATAGGTAACTCGATGGTTAAAGACGATTCCTAATTAATAGGCAGCTAACCATGGAGCTTGAAGTGAGGCAAGTAGCCGGACGCGGTGTTTCGTCGCAGAGGCCGGGTGAGTCCCAAGAGCGGCGGGTTTGGCGTGGGTATGTGGCGCTATGCGGAGTTGGAGAGGTGGCTTGAAAGGTGTGAATCTCGGGGATTTAAGGTGGCGCTGATTTGATTCTTCCCACGCTCCGCGTGGGAATGCAGCGACTGACGCTCTGCGTCAACGTGGACGCGGAGCGTCCTGGTAGGCATTCCCACGCAGAGCGTTGGAACGATCCTAACGTCGACGGGGGGCTGAACACAGAAACTGTGGGCGCTGTCGGAGGTTCTGCAAACTCTTGGTCAAGAACCAGAGAGTCTTCCGATAGGGGTGTGCGAAGGCGTGAGCTAAACCTCAAACTCCGACTGCAACGCCGCGCGCACGCAATACAGCACGCCTTCGGGCACGCGACCGGTGAACAGTTCAGCGATCGCGGCGACGGGCGGCAGCTCGCCTTCACCGTCCAGGAAAGCATCCTGAATTTCACTGAGCAGGTCTTCGGGCAGGTCCAGCGCCTGCTCCAGCGACAACTGCTGTTTGCCAATCGCCTCGGCCAGCATCGTGTAGACGTTCTTTTCCGAGCACTGAAGTTGACCGGCAATCTGCATCGGGGTCATGCCGGCACGGGCCAGGCTGATCAGTTCATGCCGCAGATCGGTCACGACGCGCGGAGCGGGCGCTGAACCGCCAAGCACCTCCAGGAACGCCTCGCCGTAACGCTCAAGCTTGCGCGCCCCCACACCGCTGACCCGTCCCATCTCGGCCATGGTGCCCGGCTGGCTGCGCAGCATTTCCAGCAACGTCGAGTCGGGGAAAATAACGTACGGCGGCACACCGTGTTCTTCGGCGAGCTTACGGCGCAAGGCGCGCAAGGCTTCCCACTGTTCGCGCTCCTCGCCACGGACCAGTTGACTGGCCGGGCTGCCCGACGCTTTCGGCGTGGTTTGCGGTTTGAGGTCACGGCGCAGCTGCAGCGTCACCTCGCCACGCAGCAAGGGGCGGCAGCTGTCGCTCAGACGTAGCCCGCCGTAGCCTTCCAGATCGATGTCGGCCAGACCGCGCGCCACCAGTTGACGGAACAGGGAGCGCCATTCGCCTTCGCTGCGGGCCTTGCCCACCCCGAACACCGCCAGTTTCTGATGTCCAAAGCTCTGGACCTTGTCGTTTTCCTTGCCCAGCAACACGTCCACCAGATGACCGACGCCATACCGCTGGCCGGTACGGTAAATCGCCGACAGCGCCTGACGGGCAGGCTCGGTGGCGTCCCAGGTCTGGACGCCGTCGACACAATTGTCGCAATGGCCGCAAGGGTTGGGCATGTCTTCGTCGAAGTAGGCCAGCAACGCCTGACGTCGGCAGCGGGTTTCTTCGCACAGCGCCAGCATCGCATCCAGCTTGTGGTGCTCGACGCGTTTATGGCGCTCGTCGCCTTCGGAGTTCTGCAGCATCTGCTTGAGCATCAGCACGTCTTGCAGACCGTAGGCCATCCAGGCATCGGCCGGCAGGCCATCACGCCCTGCCCGGCCGGTTTCCTGGTAGTAAGCCTCCAGCGATTTGGGCAGGTCCATGTGCGCAACGAAACGCACGTTGGGTTTGTCGATGCCCATGCCAAAGGCAATGGTGGCGACCATGATCAGGCCTTCCTCATTAAGGAAGCGGCGCTGGTTTTCCGAGCGTGTTTCGATGGGGAGGCCCGCGTGATACGGCAGCGCGGGATAACCGTTGTCGCTCAGGAAGGCGGCGGTTTCTTCGACCTTCTTACGCGACAGACAATAAACGATGCCCGCATCGCTGCGCCGCTCGGAGAGAAAGGCCAGCAACTGCTTGCGTGGCTGCTCCTTGGGCACGATGCGGTAAAAAATGTTGGGGCGGTCGAAACTGGACAGGAACCGCTCGGCGTTCTGCAAATGCAGACGGGTGACGATTTCCTCCCGGGTGCGCTTGTCGGCGGTTGCGGTCAGTGCAATGCGCGGCACGTCCGGGAACAGCTCGGCCAGTTGCCCGAGTTGCAGGTATTCAGGGCGAAAGTCATGACCCCATTGCGAAACGCAGTGAGCCTCATCGATGGCGAACAGCGCAATGTTGAGGTTCTGCAGAAACGACAGCATGCGCGGCTGGACCAGACGCTCCGGCGCCAGGTACAGCATCTTCACTTCGCCCAGACGAATCCGGTTGGCCAGGTCCCTTTGCTGCTCGGCACTGAGGGTCGAGTTCAGCGCCGCCGCCGACACGCCCAGCTCTTCCAGCGTGGCGACCTGATCGTCCATCAGGGCGATCAACGGAGACACCACAACCGCCAGACCGTCACGCAACAGGCCGGGCACCTGGAAACACAGGGATTTGCCGCCGCCGGTCGGCATCAGTACCAATGCATCTCCACCACTGGCCACGCGCTCGATAATGGCACCCTGAAAGCCACGAAAACTGTCGTAGCCGAAGATGTCTTTAAGTACGCGTTGAGCCTGGTCGAGCATAAATACCCCGGATGGTGCCACTGCAGCGGGTGAAGATTCGCTGTAGAAATCGCAAAGCGCGGCAGTATACCGGAGCGCCCGAACAGATAGGACAGCGGTGACACGAGCGGTCGAAATTAGCAGCAATGCCGATTCCAAGGACCTCGTGACTGGCATCTGCAGCGCTCAGGGCCTAGAATTCAGCATCGTTTATTTCCAAGGTAGTCCTTCAATGTCCTTCGCTGAGCAATTACACCGCCTGCAAGCCTTCCTCGACGCCGATGAGCTGCATGACGAAGCGCTGGACTATGTAGCCGCCCACGGCTACCTGACCGCGCTGTCGATCTGTGCCGAAACCGTGCCGGACCGCGAGTGGATCGACGCGCTGTTCGCCGAGCCACCGCACTACGCGGACCAGGCTCAGCACGAAGAGATCGAATCCACTCTGATCCTTCTCAAGGCGCACATCGCCCGTCAGCTGGCGTCGGACGAGGAATTCGAACTGCCTTGCGACCTGGACCTGGGCGATGACCCGGACGATTCCGAACTGCGCGGCTGGTGCATCGGCTTCATGGAAGGTGTCTTCCTGCGCGAATCGGCCTGGTTCGAGAACGACGAAGAGGAGGTCAGCGAGATGCTGCTGCCGATCATGGTCGGTTCGGGTCTGTTCGACGAGCAACCTGAGTTCGCCGACATCGCGGCGGACGCCAATCTGATGGACGACATGATCGTGCAGATCCCTGAGGCGCTGACCGCGCTGTATCTGCTGCTGCACGCACCGGATGAAAAACCGGCGATCCTCAAACCTCGCCACCACTGAGTCGGCGCCTATGGCGCACGGCAGTTCCGGTGATTCCACCCCCCGCACGAGCCGGTCCCGGTTCGTGCGGTATCTGTTGCAAGGCATCGGCTGGCTGAGCGTGGCGTTGGGTGTCATCGGGATTTTTCTTCCGGTGTTGCCGACCACGCCTTTCCTGCTCCTGGCCGCGGCGTGTTTCGCGCGCAGTTCTCCCCGTTTTTATCACTGGCTGGTCGATCACCCTCGGCTCGGTCCGTGGATTGGCGGGTATCTGAACGGGGAAGGGATTCCGCTGAAGGGCAAGGTGTATGCGATCGGTCTGATGTGGATCAGTATCGGGTTTTCTTGCTGGCTGGTGCCGATGGTCTGGGCGCGGGGGATTATGGGGGTGAGTGCTGTTTTGGTGACGGTTTATATCTTGCGGCAGAAGACGATGCGGCGGTGAGGCCGATCGTTTCTACGCTTTGACTGGCGCTGAATCCTGGATGTATATCCCACCACTGTAGCGGCGCCGATATTTGGGTTCTGCCTAACGGCAGAAGCGTTCCGCCTTCGGCGGGTTACTTGAAAACCCCAAGTAACCAAGGGTTTGCTCCCGGTTTGGCGACTCCTTCGTCGTCGTTCCTTCACTCCGGCGCTGCTCCGTGGGCCCGCCGCCATCGGCCATCCATGGCCGGGGGCGGCTCTCGCGGCATCCATGCCGCTCGGCCCACTCCACGCCGCCTGCGTTCAGCCTGCACCCAAGTCGCGTTTTGTGGTGCCTGAACTATCGCACACAAGAGCAGCGCGGGCTGGAGCTAACGCTCATCGCATCTTGATTCGTGCACCCATTTCCCACACTCCAATTTTGATCGATCGTTCCCACGCTCCGCGTGGTAACGCAATGACTGACGCTCTGCGTCAACGCAGACGCAGAGCGTCCTGACAGGCATGCCCACGCGGAGCGTGGGGACGATCAAAATCAAAAGCATCGGATGACGCGAATCCTGTAGGAACGATCACGCAGGAGTAACCCGCCGAAGGCGGAACGCTTCTGCCGTCAGGCAGAACCCAATATCAGCGCCCCCGAACGATTAGATAAACACCCGACCGCACAGCCAACCCGGCTTTAGAAGCAGAAACAATCCGCGTCGCACCAAGCGCCCCCAACCACAAGCGCACATCGCGACGCGAAATCATTGGTGCGGTGTTCCAGGCACACCGCAAGCCTTTCAATCAAACCGTATCCACCTTCAGCGAGTGATCCCCCAACATGCCGTTGATGATCGAAGCGGTATCGTGCCCGCTCGCCACCACACCGCCTGCCCCGGGGGAAACACCGTAATGCTGCGCCAGGTTAACCCCGGCCAGGTCGATGGTTTGAGTGGTCGCCCCGCCCGCCACACTGCTTACGCCGATGGAAGACACCAAAGACGCGCCGTTGCCGCTGACGCTGAAGTGCAGGAAGTTCTCCAGTGAATTGGCATCGGCGTGCTCACCCTGCAACAACTGCGACAGGTCGAGTTTGTCGAGACCAAAGTTGAAATCAGTGATCGTGTCATGCCCGGTGTTGCCGGCTTGCCATTGGAAGGTGTCGTGCCCAGGACCGCCGGTCAGCGTGTTGTTACCCGGCCCGCCGATCAGGAGGTCATCGCCCGCGCCGCCGTTGAGGACGTCGTTGCCCAGACCGCCATTGAGCACGTTATTACCCTGATCGCCCGTCAGGTGATCGTTGAAGTTGGAACCGATCAGGTTCTGGATATTGACCAGCGTATCGATCCCGGCCCCACCGGTGTGTTGCGCCCCCAGCTCGGCGGTGCTGACGGTCACGCCGGCCGTGGCCAGCGAGTAGTTGGCGGTGTTGTTCCCGGCGCCACCGTCGAGCAGGTCGTTGCCCGGCCCGCTGAAGAGCATGTCGTTGCCGTTGTCGCCAAACAGTTCGTTGGTGCCAGGCCCTGCTACCAACACGTCGTTGCCATCGCCACCGTGGAGGTGGCTATCGGCCGCGCCAACCAGTACATCATCGCCGGTGGTGCCCAATACCGTGTGCCCGTCCTGATGCGCGATGTTTACCGCGGCAGTGCTACTACCGCCGTGTGTGTCGGTGACGGTGTAGGTGCTGTGGACATCCGGGGTGGTGATGACCGCCGCGTAATCGATCGTCAGGTTCAGGTTGTAGTGCTCTTTCACACCGGGGTCGGCCTGATTGACCACGATCAGGCGATACGTGCCGTCTTCGGTCGCCGTGAAGGTGCCGCCGTCGGAGATGCCATGGTACGCGCCGTCCTCGAATTTCCACGCCATGCCCAACACGTCGTTGGTCAGGCTGTGGCCGACGGTGACGGTTTCACCCGCCCTCAAGTGCACGCTGTACAGGTCCTGTGCGTTGGATGGCGCAGCATTGACGGCGCCCAGGTAACCGCTGATCACCAGCAGGGCGGTGGTCGCCGTGTTGTTGAAGAAATCGCTGCGGTCCAGATTTTTCAGGTGATTGCTGTCTTTGTTCTGGGGCCCTGCGAACTGAAGGGTTTTCAACGAGCCCGCAGAGAAGTCAGCGCCCTTGGCGGTCCACCCCGTATTGAATGACGTCGGCGAGGCGGTCAGCGCGCCGCCATTGCCCGGCACATCGTTGGCCGCCAGCGCGGCGCCCGGAATGACGATGCTCGACCCGCCGAGGTTGGTGATGACGTCGTCCGCCACCGCAATCGGAGCTTCGTAAACAGGCGGTGGAACGACGTGAACGTTGAGGTTGGCCGAGGCCAGATCACCGTCGTTGTCGCTGAGCACGTAGTGAATGTTTTCGGTCACCGGTTGGGTGACGCCCACTGACGGCGTGTAGCTGTATTCGCCAGTGCCCATGTTGACCACCAGCGTGCCGTGCTCACCGGTGACCGTCAGGGTGTGGGTCTGGGCATCGAAGACACCGTGGTTGTCCCCACCGCTGGTCGTCACGCCGCCCTGATGGCTGTAGGCCTTGGGATCGAAGGTGTACGTGGTGCCGTCGACGCTGACGGATTTGATGAAGCCCTGATCGGCACCGAAGCTGCCGCCTTCCAGCAGGCTGCCATGCACCCCGCCCTGCACGGTCCCGCTGAGCACCACATTCAGCTGACCGAGGTCTGTGACCACCACGGCGCTGGTGTTGGTGCCTGTCGCGCCGTTGTAGGCGACCGGGTTGAGGTAGGTGCTGCTCACGTCAGTACCGACGCCAATGGCGAAGGCGTTGATGTGATGGCTGTCGAGGAACGTGGTCCAGGCGTGTTCTTCGGTCGCGTCGATACCGTCACCGCGTGCAGGGTCAGGCACGTGGTCCGGATCAGCATGCTGCGGCGACGTCGTCGGGTTACCGTCCGAGAAGAAGTACGCAAGGTTTTGCGCACCCGCGATGGCCCCTTTTTCGACGAATGCTTGCTGTGCAGCGGCCAGCGCGGCGTCGTAGTTGGTGCCGTTGCCAGCGGTCAATGCATTGACCATGGCCTTGGCCGTGGCGACATCCACCCATTCGTCGCTGCCGATATGCGCCTGGCTGTTGAAGGTCACCAACTGCACTTTCACGTCGCCCAGGGCTTCGTACTTGTTCAGCAGTTCGATGATCGCCTGTTTTTCCAGACCCAGACGGGTCAGCCCGTTTACGCCGGACGCCTCGTTCATGCTCGCCGAATTATCGACGATCAGCATCAGGTTGGTGTCGACGCCCTCGCTGGTCACCGTCTTGTCGATGCAGGCGGCTTTCGGTTGATCGTCGACGATGTTGACCACGATCTGCGCGGTGGATGAATGGCCCAGCGAATCGGTGACCGTGTAATTGAACGTGTCGTGGGTGATGTTCGGCCCGTCGTTGGCGGCAGGCGTGGTTTTCGGCGCCGATGTGAGCGTGTAGGTGTAGCTGCCGTCCGCGTTCAGGTGCAGCACGCCAAACTGACCTTGAACGGTGCCGTTGTGTGCGCCGTCAAGGCTGAAGGTCAACGCGCCATAACCGCCGTGGGCCGAGTCGGCAACCGTGCCGGTACCGGTTTCTGCAGTGGAGCCAGGATGGCTGCCGGTGACTTTTCCGGGCGCCAGGTCCTGGCCGTCCTTGTGGGTATCCAGCGCGCTTTCCTGCACGGTGACGTCATGATCGTTGCAGGCAACCGGTGGGCATGGCGGCGCGACGTTGACCGTGACCATGGTGGTGCTGGTGTCGCCATCGGCGTCGCGGATGGTGTAAGTGAACACGTCCTGCTCGCCGTGCGGGCCGACCAGCGCCGGGTTGCTGTGATAGGTCGCATTGCCCTGGGCGTCGACGATCAACGTGCCGTACAGCCCGGTGATCACGCTGCCCAGACCGCCCGATGCCGGGGTCGAAGTGTCTCCACCGGCACGCACGCCGACGATCAAGCCGTTAGGGCCTGCGCCGTCTGCGCCTGCGGAATCGTTGAGCAGCAGGTTGCCGCTGACGTCACCGCCCGCCGCCACGTTGCCAATGTCGCAGTGCGCCTGAGGCGTGTCGTCGAGAATCTTGACCACGACATTGCCGTCGCTCACGTCACCGTCGTTGTCCACCGCATGCACGGGGATCTGATCGTTGAGTGACGTACCGTCGCCCTGATTGTGGTTCTCCGATTGGTTGAGCGTGTAGGTGTAGGTCACCTCGCCCGTGGTCGGGTTATAGGTGAGGATGGTCAACGTGCTGCCCGATGGCAATGTCGTCGATTGAGGGGACGAAAGCGGCACGCCGTGATCGATCACGTTGATACCGCCCACGGTCAAGGTCTGCAGACCGTCCGGTGCGGTGATCTTGATGGTGCCGGTCTGCGTCAGCGCATCGTGATCCGGATGAGAGCCGCCCGGCAGATTCGCTTCATTGACCGTGCAGTCGCCACCGCCGATGGTCACGCCATCGTTGTGGTAGACGTTGACGGTCACCGTCGTGGTGCTGGTGTCACCGTCGGCGTCGCGGATGGTGTAGGTGAAGACGTCCTGCTCGCCGCCGTGACTGACCGAATTCGGGTTGGCGTGATAGGAAGCGTTGCCATTGGCATCGACGATGAGATTGCCGTAAAGGCCCTGAATCACGGTGCCCACGCCACCGGAAACCGGGGTCGAGGTGTCGCTGCCCGCGCGTACGCCAACAATCAAGCCACCGGCACCCGGACCGTCCGCACCTGCGGTGTCGTTGCCGAGAATATTGCCGCTGGTTTCGCCACCTTCTTTAACGTAGCCAATGTCGGGATTGGCCTGCGGGACGTCGTCCGTCACGTGGACATTGATGTTGCCGTCCGCCACGTCACCGTCGCTGTCCACGGCATGCACGGCAATCTGCTCGTTGTTGACCGTGCCGTTGCCCTGGTTGTGGGTTTCCGCACTGTTCAGCGTGTAGCTGTAGGTGACTTCCCCCGTGACTGGGTTATAGGAAATGACAGTAAACGTGCTGCCCGACGGCAGTGTGGTTGACTGCGGCGAGGTAATCGCTACGCCATTCTCGATCACGTTAACGCCGCCGATGGTCAGGGTCTGCAGACCGTCGGGTGCGGTGATTTTGATGCTGCCATTCTGTGTGAGTGCCGCGGCGTCAGGGTCGCTGCCGTAGGGCAGATGAGACTCGCTGACCGTGCAATCGCTGCCACCGATGGTCACGCCATCGTTGTGGTAGACGTTGACGGTCACCGTCGTGGTGCTGGTGTCACCGTCGGCGTCGCGGATGGTGTAGGTGAAGACGTCCTGCTCGCCGCCATGACCTCCATTATTCGGGTTGGCCACATAAGAAGCGTTGCCGTTGGCATCGACCGTCAAAGTGCCGTACAGCCCTTGTATCACCGTGCCCACGCCACCGGAAACGGGGGTCGAGGTGTCGCCGCCCGCGCGTACGCCGATGATCAGACCGCCCGCCCCAGCGCCATCGGCGCCCGCCTGGTCGTTCGCGAGAATATTGCCGCTGGTTTCCCCGCCCTCTTTGACATGGCCAATATCAGGGTTGGCCTGCGGAACATCGTCCGTCACGTGAACGTTGATATTGCCGTCCGCCACGTCACCGTCGCTGTCCACGGCATGCACGGCGATCTGTTCGTTGTTGACCGTGCCGTTGCCTTGGTTATGTGTTTCCGCACCGTTGAGCGTGTAGCTGTAGGTGACTTCCCCAGTGCCTGGGTTGTAGGAAATGACAGTAAAGGTACTGCCCGATGGCAGCGTGATCGATTGCGGCGACGTGATCGCCACACCATTTTCGATCACATTGATACCGCCGATGGTCAGGGTTTGCAATCCGTCCGGCGCGGTGACCTTAACAGTGCCGGTCTGGGTCAGCGCCGCGGCGTCTGGATTGCTGCCATTGGCCAGGTTGGCTTCGTTCAGGGTGCAGTCGCTGCCACCAATGCTCACGCCATCGTTGTGGTAGACATTGACGGTCACCGTCGTGGTGCTGGTGTCACCGTCGGCATCGCTGATGGTGTAAGTGAAAACATCCTGCGCGTCGCCCTGTCCGCCCGAGTTAGGGTTGGCCTGATACGAGGCATTGCCGTTGGCATCGACCGTCAACGTGCCGTATAGCCCTTGAATGACCGTGCCTACGCCCCCGGAAACCGGGGTCGAGGTGTCGCTGCCGGCACGCACGCCAATGATCAACCCGCCGGTTCCCGGACCGTCGGCGCCTGCGGTGTCGTTGCCAAGGATGTTGCCGCTGGTTTCGCCACCTTCTTTAACGTAGCCAATGTCGGGATTGGCCTGCGGCACGTCGTCGGTCACATGGACGCTGATCGTGCCATCGGCCACGTCGCCGTCGCTGTCCACGGCATGCACGGCGATCTGTTCGTTGTTGACCGTGCCATCGCCCTGATTGTGGGTTTCCGCGCCAGTGAGCGTGTAGGTGTAAGTCACTTCGCCCGTGGTCGGGTTGTAACCCAGGATGGTCAGCGTATTGCCGGATGGCAGGGTGATCGATTGTGGCGAGGTAATTGCCACGCCGTTGACCACAACGTCGATGCCGCCGATGGTCAGGGTCTGCAAACCGTCAGGCGCGGTGACGTTGATCACCCCGTTCTGGGTCAGCGCATCCGGGTTGGGATTACTGCCATCGGCGAGGTTGGCTTCGTTGAGCGTCACCTCGCTGGAACCCAGGGTCACGCCATTGTCCACCGGCGGCGGTGGCTGGTCTGGTGGTGGTTGATCAGGCGGAGGAGTGTCTGGCGGCGTCACTACCGGCGGTGGCACCACGATCGGCGGAAGACTCGCGTCGGGAGAGCCGTTTACGAAAGTGCCCACCTCAAGCTCCGGCAGGAGGAAGGTGTTGTTCAGACCGGCTGTCGGAAACCCGATCACCGGGTTCACGACCCCTGCGGTTTCGGTCAGCAACACAAAGGAGTGCCCGCCCCCCAGCGCTGTAGGCGAACCGCCTGGATTGGCATTGCCAGCGGCAGGCGGATCGGTGATCTGACTCGGGTCAGCCCCGGCGGCAATTGCCTGCTGGACCTGCTGCACATCGGACAACTGGGCCTGACTGGGTGCCGCATCCGGGGTGTCTACGTGGGTCGCGTGGTTGGCGAGGATCTCCGGCGTCAGCGGCATGCTGCTGTCCCGCCCCAGCGTCAGTTCGCCTCCCTTGGCCAGATGTATCGCGACCGCGCCCGTGGGTCCGGTTTGCAGCTGCTCGCCGGCATAAACCTTGTCGCCCTCGATCACCAGACGCTTGGTGCCATTGCCCGCCACCGCGAAAACCTCGCCCACCACCTGCCGCACAGTACCGATCAACCTGGCCATATCCACTCCCTTGCTGCAAATACCGGATCAGAAAATGTTACTAATACAACAAAAACTGTTCATTCGGCGCACAGAAATGGCTAGAAGCCAGCTTCATACGACAATTTTATGTCGCTGAATCTTTTCAAGTTTTTTGGTCGAAAAACCACTTGATCGAACGCCGTCAAATTTCCGTTGAAACCTTAACCGCAACCGTAAGATGCTTGTAAAACGTTGAATACAAGCGTTTCTTGAAATCAACCTTCGCTTGAAAACCGGAAATGGCATAAGTTTTTTTTGGAATAAGGCTTATGAAAAAAACGTCTGAGCTTTTCCCAAACTTGGTCTTAGCTCTGATGTTACAAACCTGATACGGTTTTAACCGCAAGATTCGACGGTTTTTTGGCGTTAGCAGAAGATAACAATCCAGGGAGAAGTTCCATGCGCGATTTGACCCCGCTCTACAGTGCAGTTGTGTTGGCGGTCGCCTGCGCCCAGGCGCAAGCCATGTCACTGAGTCAGGCGATTCAGAACACTGTCGATAACCATCCGGAAATTCACTCCAACGTGAACAACCGATTGTCCGCAGATGAAGATGTGAAAATTGCCAAAGGGGGCTATCTCCCGACCGTGGACTTGATCGCCGCTTACGGCCGCGAACACACCGACAGCCCCACCACACGGGCCTTCGGTAACCACAACGAAGAAACGCTCAATTACACCCAGTCGGAATTGCGTCTGCGCCAGATGCTGTTCGACGGTTTCAACACCAAGAACGAGGTCGGCCGTACGCAGGCCGTGGTGAATTCCCGGGCGTACTACTTGCGCGGCACGGCTGAAGATCTGGCGCT
>Ga0265798_10005848_pt1 | contig 16363 bp, 17 predicted proteins | sample P3T30metagenome_FD_192430 | JGI IMG/M metagenome (GOLD analysis project Ga0265798, IMG submission 192430) | Plant litter microbial communities from East Loma Ridge, Irvine, California - P3 T30 | ecosystem: Environmental > Terrestrial > Plant litter > Unclassified | place: USA: California... | reverse complement strand
CGTAAATCGAAGGAGCCATCGACCTAGAGAGGATATCGTAAATCTCTGGATTCCTCGATAATTCCTTCAATCTAGCTTCCATCTCTGCTGAAGCTGATAGAGCAGGACCGTTCTCATCCTCATCTTCCATGCCATCCAGTCTCGCTAGGTGTTCATCTGCGTCGTCTTCACCTCCAACTCCGACACCTCGGGGAGGACCTTCGGAACGGGTTGACGGATCGTATCCCATTCGAGTTACGTTCGTACGCTTCACATGGACTACATCGACGTAGGTCTTGAATAATGATTTGATGCTTCGTTGTCGAGGGTTGACACGTACGGGAATAGACCTGAAGATACCGGTGACGAGAACTCGGTCTCCTGGTTTGGTGAGATCGACCAATTCGTCGTACACACATAATGAGACGGTGTGGGGTGTTTGTCCATCTGGAACGGCGTCCGGGGTCTCCTGTAGTCGAATGACCTGTTTGTTGAGGAAAGTAGATCGGTTGTGGATAAGTGACATGGTTCCCTTGGATTGACAGACGTCTCGAGGACATTTATCGGGTTCGGCAATCTTTCCTCGATCAATGTCGACAGTGACGGTATGTTGGCAGACGGAACATCGGAAGAAGCCTGCCTATTAGTTCTCAATCAAGGCAGAACGAAGGCAACTCACCCATTGACATGTCGGGAATGACGGGAGTAGCACGAATGACAAGCCCCTTGACAGAGACAAGCTTATCGGTATCTGTCATCAGCTCCGTGCTTTGATTCGAAACGGTCAAGACAGCTCACCTCCAGGATTTAAGTCCCTCATATTGATAGTCGTCTCGCCACCAAATGGCCTTGTCTTGTACACTCGCCCCTCTACATCCCTGACTTCTTCCTCCATCATTCTTAATTCAGCCTCACTGATCTGCCCCTCTGCTCTCCTGTTTCTGACATTCTCCAATTCCTCATCTGCCATCTCCGTCATGACATCCTTGAGAACCTGATCCATGATAGGTACCATCTCTTGCGGGTAATTGATCAATTGATTATATAATCTCTTTGTAGGCGGGTAGGCTACTAGATTGATGGCATCCACGTTCAATACTGATTCGCCAGTTTCTCTGAGCTGTTTCAAGTACTGTTCGTATAGTACCACTTCACCCCTGGCAGTGGATAGATTGTCGTAAAGCGGCATAGAAGGCGGCGCGACACCTCCTTCCTCGATGACGATCTTTGCTTGATCCGAATTGTATTTCGCCCTGTACTTTGGTTTGAATCCCCTCAAGAATTCTCTGAAGTCGTTCATGGATTCTTGAATATGGATATTTGTTCCCCAAATATACCTAACCAAGCCATTATCGTCTTGGTTTCCCGCATCATCGTTTGATGGATCCGCAGCTGATAATGTTGGGATATGAGCTCGGGGAGTGGTGGGATCTGCGGCATCCATATTGACATCGAGATCAGGTTCGGAGAGATCCCCTTGAGAGGACGGGATCATGGGTCGTCGCTGGACTGGCCGACGAAGGGATGGAGACGACATAGGGAAAGAAGAGTTGATATCTCCTCGTTTTGTTCGTTGAGGTGTAGGACCGGCAGATCTGGGATCAGCTTCTAACGATCACATTTCGAGCTCCACCCAGATTGGAAGCGCATCACTCACCCAGGTAGGAAAAGGGGAGTCTGACTCCTACCCCCGCCCATAACCCGTCTAGCATTCTCAGGAGCAGAACTTCCAGGCGTGCCAGACGCCTGACCACGTCTACCAGCAGACGAAGATGAAGGGAAGTTTAAAGGGGATGAGGTACCGGGAGCTGGAAATTAGCTTATTTCCCAGTTCGAAAATTCGCGTTGGACATACCAGCAGCAGCAGCATTCTGTACTCTGGCCTTTGGCGTACCAGCGACTGAAGAACTTGGAAAAGCGAGAGGACTCGAGGAGCGCTGTGGTCTATTTGGAGTCGACATTGTATAGTAATGGGTAATGAGTAGAGTTGGATGAAATGAGGAATCAAGGGTCTAATCGCGTCGCGTCCTGAACGCGTCTGGGGTCAAGTAATGCCACGTCATATCATTCATTCTTCCTATCACACCTGTATTTTACGGTCTACTCTACAAAGACGACTTGTTCTTCAGTTCTCCCTTGGCACACTTGGACATGCTCTCGGCAAAGTACTGCTTGTCAGCTTCATAATATGCGCAATTCGGAAATCCTACTTGGATGTTGTGCTCGTTAAGACCTGCCATGGATATACGTCCGTCCTTGGTCATGTAGATATGAGCGTACTCGCCCATCTCCTCTACCTGCTCTGGGGTCACTACTGGTCAGTATAACTCGGGCTACAAGAATTGAAGCATGACGTACAGCCAGTGAAGGAGAACATTCCTATTCATCAGTGACCGTCGATAGTTTGAACAGATCACAACTTACCAATCTGAGACTTGATATGTCCCCATTCTCCAGGAGTCTTGAGCTCAATCAACTTGTTGTAAAGCTGTTCCCGCATAGAGATGATTCGATCAGCCATCTTCTTGACCTCGGCCAACCTTTACGTCAGCGTCACTTCTGATAGATGTAAAACGAGGGGGAGGTACCATTGCTTGTATAGCTCGGGAGTACCCAAGATGGTAGCGACCAACTGGGCACCGTGCATGGGAGGACTGGAGTAGAGTGGTCGAATGACCCTCTTAATCTGAGATAGAACCCGCTCCTTCTCCTCGGGAGAGGAAGTGACCATGGAGAAAGTACCAGCTCGTTCACCGTACAAACCGAGGTTCTCTTATCAGCTTACTCCTAGCGAAGAGCATGTACGCACCTTGGCGAAAGACTGGCAGAGCATGATCTGATGACCCTCGGCAACGAAGTGTCGTACGGCAAAAGCGTCTCGCTCGATGTCTCCAGAAGCGAATCCTTGGTATGCCTACGCATCAGCACGTGTGGAAACAGGGCGGGGCCGGACTGACCATGTCAAAGAGGGCGAGATGTTTCTTGGACTTGACCAATTCGGACAATTCCTTCCATTGCTCTTGGGTGGGATCGATACCGGTTGGGTTCTGAGCACAAGCGTGGAGCAGGAACTATCATCAGCTCCCTACCTGACTGCGATTTCAAGATGACATACGACGGATCCATCTTCGGCTTTCTACCTTGTCAGCCGTGTTTCCAAGAGATCAGTAATAGACTTACCTTCATGTCCTCCTTCATGCCCTCAAAGTCAAGCCCGACAGTCTTTTTGTCAAAGTACCTAATCGATTAGTCAAATCCGATTGAGGTGGAAAGAGCGAGGACTGACCTGTACCGGACGACCTCAAGACCAGATCCTTCAACGAGGGGAATATGGTTGCCCCAAGTAGGGTCGGGCAAGTAGACTTTCTTAGGTCCCTTGAAGTACTGGGCGAGGAAGCCGGTTGCGATCCTTAGACCACCAGTACCAGAGATAGACTGAGTGACGGCAACCTATCATAAGCTCGACCGTTCGAAAGACGGAGACGTACCTTTCCCTCAGATAGGGGCTTGGAGTCTTTACCATAAGCAAGCTCTGAAGCTAGCTTGGTGAATTCTCCTGATCCCTTTCAACGTCAGCTTCGGGCGATTCTCGGCATTTTAAAAGGGATCGAGACGTACAGTGATAGGGAGGTATTCCTTGTCAGATCGCTGTTGGTGGAGGATATCTTCGGCCTTGAGGACGGATTCAAGGACGTAGGGTTTTCCATTCTCGTCTCGCTGTCTTGTCAGTAGGAGTTATGTGTGTAGGTGGAGGGACACTCACGTAGGCACCTGTTCATTGAAACGAGGTTATATGTCATCATGGAAAGAGGAGGAATATGGTTAGCTACATCCAGACTTGAATCATGGAGGGACGTACCGACACCGACGTTGATCTTGTTCTTGCTGGTATCCTTCTTGAAGTTCTCAGTGACACCTAGTCATTAGCCTCACTCCTTTATTCTCGTTTTGTAAGGGTGCACATACCGAGAATAGGATCCTGAGGACTAGCTCGTCAGCTTCGGAGGTTACGAAACAGCGGAGAAGGAACATACCCTTGGGGAACCTCTGCCCAAAAGTTAGTGATGCCTGGGAATCAGCGTGGGGCAGGTGGGGTTACAGGGGCACTCACTCATTTTGTTGTGGATTTGTATGTCGATTGACGAATGTACGGTTGAAATCGATGTGTATGTAGGTTATAAGCCGCGGCGGAGTTGTTGGCGATGCTTTATATGCGGTTGGCAATGGTATACTCGAGTAGTATGGATTCGAAATCAGAGGAGCCGGTGCGACTCGGTCATACACCCGGAAGAGCCGGTGGAACACGTGGCAGCGGCAGGGCAATGTGATGTGGACCTTGGTCTTGCAATCATTCATATTGATAATTGCTCAAGCAGTCCGGACGGACAGGAATGGTCTGGACAGAATTGATCTGGTCATAGGGTGCTAGTCAAGGGCGATGAAGCAAGGCAGCGGTCATCATGGTAGCCACTCTCAGTGAACCGAAAGGAGGGCAAGGGCGAGTCGGGACAAATAACCTCGCCGAGACCGAGCAGCCATGTAGTAAATAGCGCATTGCTGCCACAGACTGATCATGCACTGCTGCGGTGTCAACATAGCATCCAATCGCCAGCATTTCTGGTCAATGCCTCCAAAATCGGCCATCCGGGTATAATCTCCAAGAGGAAAGGGGGGTCGACACCGACCGTAAATCTGATAGGGTCGACGTGGGATGCAGTCTGCCCATGCTTCGTGAAATCATGAATCGTCTTTGATCACTACTGAGCATCGTTTCAAAGTTCAGTCTCGATCGATGTGGGATCGAAACGGAGAGGAGAGGAATTAAACGTATAGCTTTACGCCATGTCCAGGCACCAGCTGCGCGACCAACTCCGCCTCTGAGACATTGTACGAGCCTTCCCATACATCTTCACTCTACAAATATTCTTACCACCACGACCGGTCTCGAGCCCAAGCTCAGCGAGTGATTTGCTCTTCAGACCGACCAATTACTTCAGGCACATCGACACGTCCCCACTGTTCGATGAGCACAACCTAAACCATTCCCATCTCCTTTAAAATGGCACTACCCCGAGCCCTCATCCGGGTCCTAGCATTCGCAGCGGCTCTACTAGGTGTAGTATTACTCTATAGCCTCGCATTCACACCATCTCCAGAAGGAGTATGGGATGCTTCATCATGGGCCGATCGACGATCAAAGAATTCACCATTTACGACTGAAGATAATCCAAATGGAGTCGTCTACGATATACCAGTCCATGATACCGCTGGATCCAAGTGGAATATCTTTGGTGGTGCTGGATCTGTGAAGAAAGAAAAAGCACCTAAACCGAATACATCTACCCCCCGCCCAATATCTAGAGTCAACACTACCAGAGCACGAGAAAACTATGGGACTTCCAGAATAGTCATTCCCAACACTTCCCCCGAAGAATATACTACAGCCCCACTACCAAGCTTGGAGCAAGCTTTCGCACACCTAGAACCAATGTTACGAGCAGTCAAAGAGAGACATCAACATATACCCAGAGAACACGATTTATGGCAACCCATCTTCCCGCCCTTCTTGACGGACGAGCTACAGGAAAGGTTCTGGCATTTAAGAGAGGATTGGGATGAAGCTACTCAGACTTGGAAACATACCGGGGACAAGAGGTTTATGTTGGTTACTGTTTGTAAACAGGTTGCTGGTGAGTTAATTACTGCTTGGCCCTGAATCTCGCTGACGATCAGGTATGTTGGCGGATTGGTTTGCTACTTGGACTGTTCTTGCGGATTTCTTGGGTCCTGAGACATTACACTTCTCATTACTGGAGGGTGATTCAGCGGATGGCAGGTGAGTGGTCATTCTTTGAACGGGACAAAGCTTACTGTACCTCTCTAAATCCCCAATATGCCCATCCACCATCGTCACACTCGTCTTACGTCGTATTTACTGCTTTCGTCATACTCTCGATATCTCCTTGACACGCCCCTCGTGACCCTCACTCAATTTCATACTCGTCACACTCGCTTCGACACCCAGTGGTGAGATCTTCGCCGAAGTAATGCGAGACTACCTCCTTTTCCTAGGAGTTCCCCCGAAGAACATCAACATCCAAACCCACCTCCCCAAAGTCGACTGGGAACAATACCACCGTATAGATCTACTCGCCAAAATGCGAAACGAAGGAATGAAGCCACTCTACGATACAGCCCCTTCCGGCTTGACATACGATGGTAAACCTTGGAGTGCGGTCGTTTACTATAATGATGTTTACCTAAGTGGAACTCATTTCTTGGAATTGTTGCATCAGCATTATATGCAGGATGCGGATATGACTTGTGGATGGGATCATGCTGGAAAGTGGTTCTATGATGGATGGGTTGGAAGGGATATGTCGGGTGATTTGTATACACCTTTCCCTGTTAAAGAGGAAGATAAGGATCTGCCTCAGAAAGTGAGTCATTCTCCTTATCTTCTCAATCCCTCCCTTACTACTCGACCCTGTATTCCTCTTCAGTCACTACAACCTTCACTGCTCTCTATCGAGAGCACAAGTCGCTGACCCGCAGCTATTCATAAACCACCCAAACTCGAGATTACGACACGAACAAAACCTCCCAATTCAAGTATTCGCAGGATGGAACGGAATAGCAGTAATGAACCCGAAACCATTCTTCCCACCTTACAACGTCAGATTCAGACGTGGTGCGCCAAAGAGTTTGTTGAGTATGGAATGGGAATGTCAAGCTAGTGAAAGTAGTTTTATCAGTTGGGATTTCTGGAAGGTATGTCACCCCTGGCCGGCCGTTCTTGGACATACTTTGAGCATTGCTGACTCGTAGTACGGCTTTGGGAGAATCTTGACTGTCCCTGGTGTACACGCTTGTTATGGGAAAGGAGATGCTCAATTACGTGGATGGGTGGAATTCCCAGCACCTACGACATTGAATGAGATGGTTACTTGGCAGGATAAGTAAGTCTACTTCCGACCGTTAGGTCTTTTGCTTCGATCGATAGGTCGACCTGAGGGCTGGATGGGATAGAGTCAAAGAGGAGAGAGGAGCACGAGAAACAGAAGCTGACATTAGACCGCCAAAGAAAGTGAGATGTCATGATTGGCCCGATAAGCCTGGAAAAGGTATGTCATTCCCACCTCCCACTTCCCACGTCCTCTTCCACTTGAAGAGCACGGTGATTCCGGGGGGAAACGAGGAAATCGTGCTGATAAACAGGATATTGGGCTTGGGATACAGTCAGATGGGTCGATCCACCATCACTCGAACGACCATAGCGGGAATGATATGGACAATAGAAAACGATACATTGCGCATGCAGGTCGTGCGATTCTTGACGATTCACTCCACCCTAACATCTCGATAATCTAGGGTAGGAGTACTAAGTACTGATCTGACCTCGAGACGCAAGCTTTCGGTGCTCCAATACCCTTCCTGCTTCACCCACTGTCCAGGCTCCAAGGAAGATCCAACACCATTTATTCATCTTCACCCTAACCCCCTCCTTCTCCTTTGTCTCAGCATCTCTCTCCCTCCCCTGCGGCTTCTCATCCTTCACTCCCTCAGACGATTCACTAGAGGGTGAGTCTGGTTCAGATTCGGAGGGATCAAAGAATTTCGATAAAAGGGTCAAGGTTCCGGCGACTCTTTGATCCATCACCGACTGTAATTCCTCGTCTGGCATTGTGGAGATATGGGCTTGAAGGGCATTAAATCGGATCATACCCTCTTCGCCTATATGTCAGTTCTTTCACTCATACGCCCAAAATGAGAATGAAGGACTAGACATTGGGAGAGAAGACGGAAGAGGAGGGAGGGACATACCAATTCGAGCTTTGAAGAACGTTTCAGCGAATTGAGGGTTGTGCATAAACAATTTAGCGAGAATTGCTTTCTTCCTCGGATTGAGGATCAGTGGTTCTCGTGTATTCTCCTCGTCATTAGTGGGGTCAGCAGGCATTAGTTGGACTGACTGAACGGGCTTGGAGCTGTACATGGTGTATGTCATGTGAAGTGGGTTGTGTGTGAGGATGAGGATGCTGTGCTCCATGACAAAGCCTTGGATGTTGATCCTTTCATGTGGATATGAAAGGATTATTTGGTGGTCTCTCCGTTCATCGAGGAGAATGTGCTAGTTTATGTATCCAGAATGCCTTGACAAGAGGCCACGGTGTGGGGATGGAAACGGAACATCCTCAAAAGTAGGGGCTGGTGTTGGGTTCAATAGACCGTGAAGATCGACGTATGATCATCGACTGAGTTTGAAAGACATGTAGCTTTTTCGTTCCTCTTATCGCTCGTTTACCCCTATCTCGCTCCTGATATACTACCAAGTCGAAAGTAAGATCAAGCTCGCACTGGGATCCCAAACCAGGATCCGGGCCGGATTCGGGTCCGGATAATCCGGGGACTGGTATCGACTCGTTAGCTTGGCACATCATTACATCAATTCTATCAACTCGATGTCATACCATACACAACGCAACTCGATCGTTCTCGATTCAGTATGGATTCACCACTCGACATACCGCTCGAGATATTCGGTCAAAATGATGTGCTTAGTATCATGACGCCTTTCGTTTACATCTTCCCTTGTGATGATTCCAATCCCGATATTTCGAAATTGACCGATACTCTCCAATCTGGTCTTGTCCAATTGACGGATGCATTCCCTTGGACAGCTGGAAAGATCATCAATACTAGCCGAACCGAGACTTCCTCGGGTGTCTTCAGGATTGCCTCACATGATCCAACACCAAATCTCGTCGTCAAAGATTGGCGGAACGACAGTACTGCCCCGACTATGGCGGCCCTCGTCGATTCGGAAGTCCCATGTTGTATGGTCGAAGAAGAGTTCTTTGCTCCCATCACTGTATTACGTTCAGGGGATGAAGATCGATCACCACTTTTACAACTGCAATTATCGATTATTACCGGAGGGGTAGTATTGAGTGTCATGGCGAATCATCAAGCTATGGATGGGACTGCCCAGGATCAAATCTGTTATCTGCTAGATAAAGCTTGTAATAATATACTATATACGGAGGAGGAGATTCGGATTGGGAATCTGGAGAGGGAGACTATAGTGGATATATTCGACGACGATTGGCAACCCCCCTTGAAATCCATGTATAGACCAAATCCTTCGTCCGAGAAGCAGAAAACAGAAGCGAATGAAACAACGGTTGAAGAAGTCAGACATCACTGGATCGATATCTTATTCGGCCCATCTTCGCTGGCAACCCTCAAAAGTGCCATCTCTCGCGACGTCGAATCAGGTTTCATCTCAACCGATGATGCCTTGACCGCTCTTATATGGCAAAGTCTGGCGAAAGCTCGACTCGCTCGTTACCCACCTTCAGTAACAACTACAATCGGACGATCAGTAAATCCACGAAAATACCTAGGAATCCCAGCAACATACCCAGGGTACATATCAAATAACGCCTATTCTACATACACCTTAAAAGACCTTGCCGAATCATCATTATCCTCAATCGCGGTGGAGTTACGGTCGAAGGTATCTGCTGTTACTGGGATAAGAGATACAACAAAAGAATTCGCTACATTGCTGCACCGAGCTGTCGATAAAAATACGGTTAATATAAATGCGACGTTGGATCTTGATGTCGATGTCATTTTCAGTTCTTGGGCAAATATGCGGGGATACCAATTCGATTTCGGACTAGGTTTGGGCAAACCAACGTATTTCCGTAGAATGGATCACCTTGGAGTCCCAAGTCTGGGGTTCTTATTGCCCAAGAGACCTGATGGGGAGAATATATTGAGTATTTGTCTTCGGACCGACGATCTTGCGATATTACGATCCGATCCGATCTTCACGACTTATGGCCGATTTTTGGATACATAAATCGGACAGGAATCATGATAACTGCTCGTCTAACGAATCTCAGCAACTACGTCGACCTTCAAGGCGATGAGCGATTGACATGGGCAAAACAGTAGAATGCAACGAGAACAAGAGAAAAATGCTGGAGCGAGAAACAGATCCTGGATCTAGACGCTTTGCATACATTGGACAATCGCTACTGTAGACAAGAGATATAAAGCGCTGATTAGCCCACATCGGGTTCTTAAATGTACAATACACTGCATTCAATTGTATGTATACACAAATAGATCAAATTAGGGTCATAGACTCGTTACTTCCTTTTAACGTTTTGTGTTTCGACGTTTCGCGTTCCCCCCGCAGGACCAAAGAATCAATACCAGCCCTCAGTCCAGCCTAAATACTTCCCCACCCAGGCACCCAGACACAGGACTAAAACAGCAAGGATCCTATTTCTCCACCACCCAATCACCCTCTTCTTCCTTTCTGATTCTACGCTAGATGGCCTAGCATACGGTACTGGAGCACATAAAGTGAGTCGAATGAGTTTCTGAACCGTAGGGTTCGCTCGGGCATATCGGATATTCAAGAGGGGTTCGATACTGCTTATAAGTACTAGTCCTGAACTCGGAGAAAGGAGGGTCCTTACTAGAATGGTAGTTCGAGGATCGCTTGTTATCAGCGACGCTCATAAATGGGTGGACTGACATACCTTTCTCATGTGAGAATGTCTTGAATCCATCATAGCCGTGATATGATCCCCATCCACTATCCCCAACTCCCCCGAATGGGAGTGATCGAGCTAGATGTCAGCTTGAACTCGCGCTCGAGTTAGCTTACCGATGGGTACGAAAGAGAAGTCATTCCAAGTGGCATGTCCACTGATTGTCTCTCGGGTGACTGTTATCAGTCACGGTCGCATACTGGCGCCCAGATTCTTACCTTTCTGGAAAGTAGCTCGACTGCTGGAGCAGACGTATAATGCCAGAGGTTTAGGTCGGGCATTGATGAACGCAATAGCATCTTCGACCGACTACATATCAGCTTGTTCCTCCAGCTGAAGATATGTCATTCAGCTCACATCAACAGGAATAATCGGAAGAACAGGCCCAAAGATCTCTTCGTCCATCAATCCACCCTCAGTCCCCTGCACCCCGCCTTTCATGATGACCAAGCTTATTCCCATCCTTCGTTTCTCTTCATCGATATCTCCTCTAATGACTGTATGGCCACTAGCCTCGGCCTTTTCAATGAAGTTGAACTGTCGTTTGTAATCGTGTCCGGATCGGAGGGATCCAGTGGTTACGCTTGTGATAGCTGAATTGGCGTCGGGGTGAGGTGGGTAGAATTCTTTCAAACTAGCGTCAGGGATTTCCTGAGGAGGTGAACTTACGTTTCTTGACAGGCTGATACGAAAGAATCGAGTCTCTCTCGGACGACAAGAATGTAGTCTGGCGAAACTACTAATTAGCACAGTCCTGGTCGAGAGGTAAGAAATGACCTACCGCAGATCTGCGATCCACTTATAGGCTTGATACTCATCATCCTCCTAGCAGTGAGTCTCATGTTAGCATCGGCAGCTACGATAGTAGGGCTCTTTCCTCCGAGCTACTGATCAGCTTACGGTCGGACATTTCCAAACTCATAGCTTACCTCTAAAGTGGTGGGAGTCAAAGTCTTGGCGGCAGCGGCAGCTACAATCTTCCCAACTCTCCCAGATCCAGTGAAGAGGACTGGATGTCAGCTCAACGACAAACGAAGGTAGCTTACTATGACCCCACTGCTTCTCGAGCAACTGTGTGGTCTGATCAACAGCTCCGAGAACGACTGCATATCCCTCAGGATCAAGGTACTTGGGAATAAGTTCGGCTAATAACGCTGAGGATGAGGGAGCTAATTCGGAGGGCTGTAGATCAGCATTTGTCATCGACAAAGGAGTGCGTGGGGGCTGACCTTGATTACGACTGGACATCCTGCTGCGATAGCATTCACGAGGGGTGAGATGGCGCATAACCAAGGGAAATTCTGTCATTAGCTAGCGTCCGAGGGTGACTTTAGCTATTTACCCATGGACTGATGATCTACACGTCAGCTCTGATTTCGGGTAGGTCAGATGAGCTTACCAAAGAAACCCCCTTTGGCTGCCTCATGACCTTGGGTTCTTCCATCAGCCGTATCCTGGTCGCAACATACTCATAGCTTTAAAGAATAGACTAGCATCCCAAATTCTACCCTCATCCTTCATCCACCCAGGAAGCTGTTTCAACGCAAGCTCAATCTCACCAAAGATAGGGAATACCTCTCGTCAGGCTATGTCGTTCAAAGAGACGTACTTCAGACGTGGAGGTATCGAATTCTCCCCTATCTAGATCCTTCTTCAGACATTCTTGAATCTTGACTTCATTGTCTTTGATCAAGTAGGCTAACTGCTTCAGGTTGTATGTCCTGTATTCTAGGGTTTGGGTTACGCCTGATGCGAATCGATTCTGAAGGCGGGTGTAGACCTTTCTCTCAGCTTACTCTGGGCTCAGCGAATGATAGCTTACAGCTTCAATATCTTTAGCAGAAGTATACGTCTCTGGGGGTGTCGACATCTCTGCTGAGTGTACGAGATGTAGTTGCTAAGGTAGTGAAGGAGAACGACAATGGGAAGCGAAATACAAGTACGGGCAGAAGCAACGATGCCCGACATGCCGGAGATCAGGTCTCGGATCTCTCCGTACCCATCTTGTGAGAGTCATCCCCTATATCCCAAGTTGTCCCATGACCTATCACCCCAATCATGATCCTCGGTGCTGTCGTCAAAGGACTTCTCAGCTATCTAACCGATTGAAATGCTGATCCTAAACAATCTGACTCTGCCATCCTTTGTTCCCTGTCAACTCGTCAAACATCATGGACGACCAGTGCTTGATTTTCCTCTTACACTTTTTCCCAGTTTCACAAGATGTTCTGCTTATGGCAATTGTATTTGATATACACCCTCACTCACATTCATTCGACTAGAGCTCAGACTACGAACACTATCTGTATTAATAATTCGACCACTTCCTTTCTGTTCAATCAAGCTGGAGAATCACCTTGGTATGTTGTAAACGAGGGATAAGCTGATCCCAGTGAAACTTGGTCAAAGTTACAATCACTCTGTATACCCGATTCGGCATTTGTCAATGTCCCGCCTCTTGTTGATGGGACATATGGGTACAATCCGCCCTCGAAGGGGTCGGCTTGTCAATGTAACATAGCAGCTTACAATCTGATGGTAAGCTTCTTCTTCCACGTTCTTCGGTATCAAGCTGATGATAGGCCGCATGTAGCTGGTGGGTTCTATTGATAGGTCTTGGAGAGATACTGATGACAGGTGTCAAGTCGGAGGTGATAGTGCTTGGTCCACTCAGGAGGCATATAGTGCTGGATGTACCACTTTCGTCTATTGGTCATATGCTGATCGAATAGATTGGGCTTCAGCCAGGATTCACTGGTTTTACCACCCTTCGTCTGGCGTACCTGGGATGGTGAGTCTGATCAGCACACAGCGAGACTGATATACAGGCGCTCGATTTGACCCAGCACTGGCCGCGGCAGCTGCACCAAGTTTCGCAACTACCTCCCTCGCAGCTGGATCTACTACCCTCTCGCGATCGTTCTCCAACCTCCAATCCACCTCAGCGCTTTCACATACGTCTCTCGCCCAGACTCGGTCGCCAGCAGACACTAACACGGGAGCTCCGGGAGCTACCGACTCTCCATCACCTAATCACGGTCGTGAGAACCAAGATGCCGAGACTCCCTGGGCCATTATCTTGGCTAGTATCGGTGGAGCAGTGGCAGCTTCAATAATCATCGCCATGCTTGTCTTCTTCTACTTCTTACGACGCAAGAGACGGAGAGCAGAGGGTCAACAAGAATTATCGAGCGATTCAGTAGATGCCCCTCCGCCTCATACTGGCAAGAGGTTCGATCCTTCATATCATACGTCGATCGATTGGAAACATAAGCATCGATCTTTCCTCAACGTGATTTCGACGACCAAAGAGAAACGCGCCACTGGAGAAAGTTTCTTTTCACCCCGAACTCCTCCTAAACCATTTGCGTTAGCTCATCAACAAAGCATGAGGCAAAGGAAAGATAGTAATGATTCGATCGAGAGTTTGAGGTATACCACCACATCTGAACGCCTTGGGAGGGATCGAACGACCAGTTTTGGTTCTGGGAGTGAAGTTTCTTTTGGGTTAGGGGTGGGGACACCGAGAGTCGGCGTAAGGTACTTGAAGGCTAAGGATGTTACCAATATCAGTGTGGTATCCCCTATGACGGCTAGGACGGATATGACTTCCACTCATCGAGGTCCTGGGGGATTACTGGAAGCTATCAACACGATGAAAAGGGAGGATGGAGATAATGATCCACTAGAAACGGCTTCGACAATCGCAATGGCCCATCATACCGAAGGGGATTCATACCCCTTCCCACCAACTCCTCCGATAGAGAAACCACTCCCTCGACCCCCGGCTCTGAAATCGAGATTATCGACAAAGATCCCGGACTCCAGATTCTCTTCAGCGGTCGCATTTTCCCAACCACCGATGACGCCTGCTCATGATTTCACATTACCCCCTGAGGAATATAGACGTAAACAATCTGGGATACCTAAATCGATTACCGAAGATCCAAGGGGCTCGTCCACATTACCGAGTCTATACGAACCTTTCCCCGGCGCCACTCGATATTCATTAAGCCAGAGAACGGAACATAGTAAACGAGGTTCAGAGAGGAGAAGTAGGGGAGCAATGTCCGATGATGGTGAATCTTCGATCTTCTCAGCAAGTACCGAGTCTCGCTACCCATCCTTCATCCCCGACGCTCAGACTGTTCACAGAGTCAAGGGGATGTTTGGTCTCAGTAATATACAATTCCCATTACCGCCGACTACACCTCGAGTTGGCCGAAAGTCTGGTGAGAGTGCTGGTGCGAGTGGGGATGAGTTGGCGTCACCTCATCAATGGGTGAAAGCAAAGAGTAAAGCGAAATCAACTCATGAAGTGATGAACATAGGAAAGAAAGATCCGATTGTGGAAAGAGGGAATGAGAATGGGATCAGGAAAGGGTTAATCTAGTTGTCAATCAACCAAGGTTTCCATGTTGTATATCCTTTTTGCTACTTCTATATCTAGATGATTCGTGTGTGCTACGAAGTATCTGCCCTTTGGTGATACCGGCAGTTGTATCTCCTGCTTAGAAGCAGAAGACCTGGTCTTCCAACTTGGAAAGAGCCCTAGGAGCGGGGTATCCGATCTGAGCAAGGTGGACCCTGGTTATCAGTCAAACCACTCAAGAATAATGGCAGGGATGACTCACTTCATGGCAGTCATCATGGGTGGGGGACCACACATCAAGACTTTCTCCTCTCCGACCGACTTGGAAGGCATGTGAGATTCAATCATCTCCTTGGTAACGAAGCCAGTACCGTAAGACCAATCGGCAGGAGCTTTGTTGAGGACATAGTAAATGACGAATCGGCCGTTTGACTGATCCCGAAGTTCCTCCAACTCTTTCCTTAGAACTGCTTGTTAGGTATGTTTTCCCAAGGGGATGGGAGGGACGTACGGATATCAGACTCGTCAACATTTGCGTAAATGAGGCAAAGCTTGGTCTTGTCGTTGGCATCCTTGACTGAGGATTTGATGATCTGGAACATGGGAGTGATACCGGATCCACCGGCAATCATGAGGAGGTGAGGAGTGAGGGTGGGGCTAATATGAGCTTTACGTTCCGGACAGAGTTTGATGGGGTATACGTACGTGTAGACGAACTTTCCCTTGGGTCCCTTGACACGTACTTCCTGTCCGGGTGTTAATAGAGACAAGTATCGAGAGATGTTTCCTTTCTCGTATGTCTGTCTATTAGTTTCCACTCGTTTCAAAGAACAGTGTGCTCACCTTTACAACCAGGTCGAAATGTCCCTTGTCATCATCGAGGGTGGTAGGGGTGTATGACCTGACGATGTTCTTTCCCTCAATCTCTGCACATACAGAGATATGTTGACCAATGGGTAGACCGAGGCAGTCGGTAGGTTTAGGAAGAGCGAATCGGTATCTAGACTCAGCATTTCCCAAATATTGAAAGGATAAACCTACCGAGCGGTGTTGTGCGACAATTTCTCCGTAGCAGCCAACTTGAAAGATTTCCACTCGACAGGGTCAAGGACTGGAGTATCCTTAGCAGTTGCCGATGCTATTCGTCAACTCTCCTCGTTTCGATAAACAGTGAAGGGGACATACAGTTAAAGAACCAGACGGTGATGATAGCGAATACTGCGAAGGCGATACTCAACCTCTGAGAGTATGGTTGGATCTGTTTCCAGATCTCCTGGGCTGGGGCTAGTTGACCAGTCATTTGTATGATAGTAAGATGTTGTATGAAGGATGGTACGATTGTCTTTACTTTTGGGGAGTTGGGGGAAATCTATGGGCGCGTCTTGTGTGCACGTGGAAGTTCCTGATTTCTCCGGTTGTGTTTACACTGGTACAAGTA
>Ga0265798_10005847_pt1 | contig 16365 bp, 14 predicted proteins | sample P3T30metagenome_FD_192430 | JGI IMG/M metagenome (GOLD analysis project Ga0265798, IMG submission 192430) | Plant litter microbial communities from East Loma Ridge, Irvine, California - P3 T30 | ecosystem: Environmental > Terrestrial > Plant litter > Unclassified | place: USA: California... | reverse complement strand
TCGCTGAACCGCCCTACCGCTTTCAAACCTACCTGTTGGGGCTCGGCCGGATACAGGAGCATATCATGACACAGACCATCACAGGCTTGTTCGACCATTACGACGACGCCCGCCGCGCGGTGCAGGATCTCGAAGCCGCCGGAGTCGCCCACCGCGACGTCAGCATCGTCGGCCATGACAAGCGCGGCACGACCGGCGACACGAACGACGTCGGCGAAGCAGCGGCAGAAGATGCCGGAATCGGTGCGGGCCTTGGTGCCACGGTCGGTGGCGTCGGCGGCTTGCTCGCAGGCATTGGTTTGCTGGCGATCCCCGGGATCGGCCCGGTCGTGGCGGCAGGCTGGCTCGCCGCAACCGCAGTCGGTGCAGCAGGCGGCGCGGCGATCGGCGCAGCGGCAGGCGGCCTGGTCGGTGCGCTGACCCATGCGGGCGTGCCCGAGCAGGATGCGCACGTCTATGCCGAGGGTGTCCGTCGTGGCGGAACGCTCGTCACCGCCAAGGTCGACGAACCGCTCGTCCAGACTGCACGCAACATCCTCGGCGACGACACTTCGGTCGACGTCTCGGAGCGTCGCGATGCCTATCGGTCGCAGGGGTGGAATACGTTCGACGACACCGCCCCGGCCTATTCCGATGCCGACATGGCGACCGAGCGCGGCCGCTACACGCGCATCTGATCTCACACCTTACTGAAAGGATGACGCATATGCGTATCTCGACCCCATTGCTGCTCGGCGTCGCGCTGTTGGCAACCCCGGCGATCGCACAGAACGCGCCCGCCAAGGACAATCACGTCGTCAAGGACACGCATACCGTCGATGACGGCGGCGCACGGCGCGGCGCGAATTCGTTCACGCAGAACCAGGCGCGCGAGCACATCGCCAAGTCCGGTTTCGCCAACGTCTCCGCGCTGTCGAAGGACGCGCACGGCGTCTGGCGCGGCACCGCGACCAAGGCGGGTCGCACGGTTCACGTCGGCCTCGACTTCAAGGGCAACGTGACGACGGCCAAGTAAGCCCGCGTATATCGGGCCAGCGGTCGCCTAGGCGATCGCTGGCCCGAATACCGACCACCCGGTCCGCGCGGCCAGCATCTCCAGCGCACGCACGCCGAGAATCGAATTCCCATGCTGGTCGAGGTTGGGCGACCATACCGCGATCGCGGCGCGTTCCGGCGCGATCGCCAGGATGCCGCCGCCGACACCGCTCTTGGACGGCAGTCCGACCCGCACCGCAAAGTCGCCCGAACCATCGTAATGGCCACAGGTCATCATCAGCGCGAGCACCGTCCGCATCCGCCGCGCACGGTCCATCTCCGCATCGTCGTCCGGCTGTAGCCGCGTGTGCGTCAGGAACCGGCCGGCAAGCGCAAGCCCCGAACAATCGACCGAAATGGCGCATTGCTTGCCGTAAGCGTCCATGATCTGGTCGAGATCGCCCTCGATGTTTTCGTGATGCTTCATGAAGCTCAGCATCGCACGATTGAGGTCGCCGCCCTCGCGCAGGACCTCCTCATCGAGCGTGACCTCCCGGCCTTCGACTTGCTCGCGAACGAACTCGACCACCGCATCGCCGCTCTGCTCTGCGGCGACGACCATGTCGACGACGACCAGCGCGCCCGCGTTAATAAACGGGTTGCGCGGAATGCCGTGTGTCCGTTCGAGGTCGACCAGCGAATTGAACGGATCGCCCGACGGCTCGCGCCCGACCCGGTCGAACACCTTGTCCCCCAGATGCCGCAGCGCGAGATCGAAGGCGAGCACCTTGGAGATGCTCTGGATCGGAAAGGCGACGTCGGCCGCGCCCGCGGTCAGGACGGTATCGGCGGTGGCAATCGCAATGCCGAAGCGACCGGGCTTCGCGTCCGGGTTCTTCGCCTCCGCCGAGGCCTCGATTTCGGAAGCCTTGGTGTCGATCTCGTCGGCGATCTCGCGGATGATGGTGTCTAAATTCATGCCGGACGGAACGTATGGCCATGCGGATCGGGTCCCTCAAGGTGGGCGCCGTGGCACGATATCGGCCGTCGACCGTTCCCACCCCGATTTATCGACAGGACCCGACATGACCCCCGACATCACCAACGACCCACGCACCAGCCAACCGACCAGCTTTCCCGGCGAGCCGCAGCAACCGGCTCCGGGCCTGACCACGAACATGAAGACCAAGCCCGATCATGGCGAGGAAAGCTACGTCGGCAAGGGACTGCTCAACGGCAAGGTCGCGCTCATCACCGGCGGGGATTCGGGCATCGGTCGCGCGGTCGCCATCGCCTACGCTCGCGAAGGTGCCGACGTCGCCATCTCCTACCTCGCTGAAGAACAACCCGACGCCGAGGAAACGCGCGTGTGGGTGGAAAAGGCGGGCCAGCGCTGCCTGCTGCTCCCCGGCGACATCCGCGACCGGGAGCATTGCACGACGCTGGTCGAGCGCACGGTCCGGGACCTTGGGGGTCTCGACATCCTCGTCAACAACGCCGCCGCGCAGACGATGAACGAGGGGCTGGAAACGATCGACGACGACGAGATGCAAGCCGCCTTCTCCGCCAACGTCTTCGCCATGATCCGCCTCGCCAAGGCCGCCGTCCCGCACATGAAGCCGGGGTCTGCGATTATCAACACGACCAGCGAACAGGCCAAGGTCGCCGACAAGATCATGATCGTCTATGCCGCGACCAAGGGCGCGATCTCGAGCCTGACGGTCGGCCTGTCGAACCTGCTCGCGCCCGAAGGCATCCGCGTCAACGCCGTCGCGCCCGGCCCGGTGTGGACACCGCTCCAGCCGATCGCCAAGTCGCCCGAGGAATTGGAAACGCTCGGTCAGAATACGCCACTGGCGCGCGCGGGCCAGCCAGCCGAGCTTGCCCCTTCCTATGTTCTGCTCGCATCGGCGGAAGGCAGCTACATGTCCGGCAACGTGATCGCCGTCACCGGCGGTGTTCCCGTTTCCTGAGGACACCGACACCGGACGCTGGTTCCTTTCCACCACACCCCTTCCGCGCCGTTCGTCCGTACCGACCGAACGGCGCGGGCGGGCGGGCGGGCGGGCGGCGCTGGCGCGCGGCTCTTGGGGCAAGGCGCGCAAATACTGCCGATCGGAGAATGAAGGATGCCGTCCCGACTTTTCGCCCCCCTGCTGGCGGGCGCACACTCCCGCGAACGGCTCATCGGGTGCATCGGGGCCGTAACCTGCATCGCACTGACGATGCTCCTTTGCGCGCAGCTTTTCCCCGCATCCGACATCCCTGCGATCGTGGCCCCAATGGGCGCGTCGGCGGTCCTGCTGTTCGCCGTGCCGTCCAGCCCGCTCGCGCAACCCTGGCCGGTCGTCGGCGGCAACATGATCTCGGCACTGGTCGGCGTCGCGGTGTTCCGCCTGGTTCCTGACATCTTCGTCGCCGCAGGAGTCGCGGTCGGCGGTGCGATCCTCGTCATGTCGCTGCTGCGTTGCCTTCACCCGCCGGGTGGCGCAGCGGCGCTCACGGCAGTGATTGGCGGCGCGAGCATTCATGCGGCCGGTTATGCTTTTGCGCTGGTCCCGGTTGCGCTCAATTCGGTTGCGCTGGTCGTGCTTGCCGCGCTGTTCCACCGCGTGACGGGGCGGTCTTATCCACACCGTCCCGCCCTGGCGCCGACCGCGATCGCGGCATCGCGTACGGCGGCCGGTTTCCATCCCGAGGACATCGATGCCGCTTTGGCGGACATGGACGAAAGCTTCGATATCAGCCGGGAGGATCTCGACCTTCTGCTCTCCAGGGCCGAGTTGCACGCTGGGCAGCGCCGCAAGGCATGAAGGTCAGTGCGTTTGATCGACAAGATAAAACCGCCGCAGGTGACGACTTGACGATCCTCGCCGCATCGGCTTCCTAGGGCATCGACGGCTTTGCGAGGACATGATGGCGGACCCAATTGATCGACGTTCGCTGCTGGCTGGCGCTGCACTTGGTGGCGTGGCGATTGCCAGCACCGAAGCCCGGGCCCAGCTTGGCGCTTCGGCAGCACCGCCCGAAATCTACGAACTCCGCACCTACCGGCTGGTCAACGGACCGATGAAGGCGCGTCTGGATACGTATCTGAAAGACGCGTTCATCCCGGCCGCGCGCCGTGCAGGCTGTGGGCCGGTGGGTGTGTTTACGGTCGCGATCGGTTCCGGAACCCCGGCCGTCCACGTGCTCGTGCCGCACCCCTCGATCGCGGACTTCCTCGCCCTGCCCGAAAAGCTGGCCGCAGACGCGCGCTATGTGTCCGCCGCCGCGCCTTTTGCCAACGCCACGCCGGCGAGCCCCGCTTACGCTTCGCTCGACGTGAAGCTCATGCGCGCGTTCCCCCACTTTCCCCGCGTCGAGGTTCCGGAAGCGGCGGCCGACAACAAGGCCCGCATCTTCGAGCTGCGGACCTACAGCAGCCATAACGAGAAGGCGGGGGCGACCAAGATCGCCATGTTCGATACCGGCGGCGAGATCGCGCTGTTCCGCCGCACCGGCCTCAAGCCCGTCTTCTTCGCACAGGACCTGACGGGCCCGACCGTGCCGAGCCTGACCTATCTGCTGACCTTCCCCGACATGGCGACGCGCGAACAGAACTGGCGCACGTTCGGCACGGACCCTGCCTGGAAACGGTTGATCACGACACCGGGCCTTACCGACCCCGAGATCACCACGGGTATCGACAATGCGATCCTGAGCCCGACGCCCTATTCACAGATCTGAGCCTAGCCCTGCTCCATCCGTCGCGATCCGATTGGCGACGTGAAGGTGCCACCCGATCGCACGACGCTGCCGGCATCGCCGCGATCGGCAATCATCCGCACGTCGGCGCGCAGCGTGGCACGGTCGATATCCAGCCGCACCCATCCCGCATGGTCGACATCGTGGAAGCGAATGTGCGGGTTATTGCGGCCAACGTCGCCGAACCGTCCCGCCGGCGGCGACGCGGCGCCCAGCGCGGAGGTGACGATCTCGCTCCCGATCGCGGTACCGCCCGGACCATCCAGGTCGTTGACCCAGAAGGAATGGACGTCGCCGCTCAGCACCACCGGGTTGCGCACCGCCGGGCGTGCCATCGCGGCAAGCACGCGGTCGCGATTGGCGGCATAGCCGTCCCACTGATCGCTGAACGTCGCGCGACGCGCCCCGTCCAGCCACAGCGGCGCAAAGAACACCTGCTGCGCCACGAGCGACCACGGACGCGTTTCACGCGCAAGCCGATCCGATAGCCAGCGTTCCTGCGCCGCCCCCAGGATCGTCCCGCCCGGCGCGGCCGCCGCCGCACAGTCCTCCAGCCGGACGTTGCGCGCGACATTCGGCGCGGCGCAGGGCGGCGCACTGCGATATTGCCGTGTGTCGAGCACCGACAGCGACACGAGGTCCGCCCAGTCCACCGCACGATACAAACGCGGATCGGCACGCCCGCGCCACAGGCTGGGGCGGATCGGCATATGTTCGAAATACGCCTGATACGCCGCCGCCCGCCGCAGCGCGAACTGCGCCGGCGGCAATCCCTCCCGGTTGGCAAGACCGGCATAGTCGTTGAGCACCTCGTGATCGTCCCACGTCACCACCCACGGACACGCACGATGCGCCGCCTGCAAATCGGGGTCCGTCCTGTAGAGCGCATGACGCTGCCGATATCCCGCAAGGTCGTGCGGCGCGGGCGCGCCGAAATCGCGGACGCGGGGCAGGTCGGGATAGCTCTGCTCGTAGATATAGTCGCCGAGTTGCAGGATGAGGTCGGGCTCGGCCGCGACAATATCGCGGTACACGCCGAAGTGCGCCTGCTCCCAATGCTGGCACGACGTCACCGCCACCCGCAGCCGATCGGCGACACGCGGCACCGTCACCGCCCGGCCCAACGGACTCGTCGCCCCCAAGGCGTGGAAGCGATACCAATAGGGTCGTCCCGCCGGCAGCCCCATGATCTCGACATGCACGGCATGTGCCCGCTCGGGATGCGCCAAACCTCGCCCGGTGCGAAGAACCCGCCGAAACCGCGGATCCGCCGCAATCTCGTAGCGGACCGCCACCGCCCCCGCCTGTAGCGCCTGCGCGCCACCCCCGACGAGGCGCGTCCACAGCACGAAGCCGTCAGTGTCGGGATCACCGCTCGCCACGCCAAGCGCAAACGGATCGCCGTCGCCCCGCGCCCCCGGATCAAACGCGCGCACGGGCGTAACCGCGAGCGCGGCCATCGCACCGATCACGGCACGGCGATGCCACAGAGTTGCCGGATGGGTCATGCCCCTCGCTAGTCTGGCGACATGACCATCTCGTGACATTTCGGCAGACCGTCACAAATCCGTCGCTTGGCCGTAATCAAACGGTCCCCAAGCGTGCCTAGGGCCCGGGCAACGAAACGCTGCCCAAGCAGCGGCGCCATCATCACAACAACAGGTGGGACCCCATGATTTCGAAGACGCTTCTGCTCGCCTCGGCGGGCGCGATGCTGGCTGCCACCGGCCCGGCGCTCGCGCAGACGCCGCCCCCCGCCCCGCAGGACGACAGCGCGCAAGGCACGCCCGACACCGATGCCGACCCCAATGCCGACCCCAATGCCGACATCGTGGTCTATGGCACCGGCAAGGTCCGCCAGGAACAGACCGTCACGCGCAAGGCGATCGAGATCCTGCCGCCGGGCAGCTCGCCGCTCAAGGCGGTCGCGCGCCTGCCCGGCGTCGCGCTCCAGAGCTTGGACCCGTTCGGCAGCTATGAGCTCGGCACCCGCCTGTCGGTGCGCGGCTTCAACCAGAGCCAGATGGGCTACACGCTAGACGGCGTTCCGCTCGGCGACATGTTCTACAACGGTCACAACGGCCTCCACGTCAGCCGTGCGATCGCCGCGGAAAACATCGCCCGGGTCGACGTGTCGCAGGGGGCGGGCTCGCTCGGCATTGCGTCGACCAGCAATCTCGGCGGCAACCTCGAATTCATCTCGCGTGCGCCGTCCGACGTAATGGGCGGCGAAGTCGCGCTCACGTACGGCATGTACGACACCGTCCACCTCTATGGGCGGCTCGACAGCGGCCTGTTGTCCACCGGCACCAAGCTGTCGGTGTCGGGCGTGATCCACGATGCGAGCAAGTGGAAGGGCTACGGCAACCAGTCCGACACCAAGGTCAACGGCAAGATCGTCCAGGCACTCGGCGACGCGACGCTGACCGGCTGGCTCAACTATTCGCTCCACAAGGAGCGCAACTATGCCGACCTGTCGCCCGCGACGCTCGGGCGGATCGGCTACGATCTCGATTTCCTGCGCCCCGATTACGCAACCGCGATCCAGCTATCGCAGGTGAGCGCGAACCAGACCGCGCGCGCGGCCAATCGCACCCTGCCCTTCCCGACCGCAGGCACGGCGTTCCCGACGCCGTACACCAACGTCAACGATACCTATTACGACAGCGGCGGCGTGCGTCGCGACTGGCTGGGCGCGATGACACTCGACGTGCCGGTCGCCGACTGGCTCGATGCCAGCGCAACCTATTACCATCATTACGACAAGGGCAGCGGCGGCATCTATACGCCCGCGGTCTTCTCCCCGGATGGCTTCGCGCTGTCGGTGCGCACCACCGAATATGGCATCAAGCGCGACGGCGGCATCGCCATGGCGACTGCGCATCTGGGCGATCACACGCTCCAGGCCGGCTATTGGCATGAGGACAATCGCGCCAGCACCGACCGCAACTATTATGCGGCGAGCCTGACCAATCGCCCCGACGTCACCGATTTCCTGTCGAACCCGTTCCGCAGCGATTTCCTGACCGACCTAACCACTGTCACCAACCAGTATTTCGTCAGCGACAGCTGGAAGATCCTCGACGCGCTGACGATCGCCGGGGGGTTCAAGGGGACGCGGGTGGCGAACGGTATCACCACGACGTTCGGCACGCCGTTCATCAACGGCAAGATCGCGGCGAAGGACTGGTTCCAGCCGCAGGTCGGCGCGACCTACAAGATCGGCCGCCAGGAATTCTTCGCCAATTATGCGGAGAACATGCGTGCCTATATCAGCTCGTTCCGCGGGCCCTTCGGCACGACCCAGGCGGGGTTCGAGGCGATCCGCGACACGCTGAAGCCCGAAACCTCGCGCACGATCGAGGGCGGCTGGCGCTTCAACCTCGGCAAGGTGCGCGGCGTGATCGCGGGCTATGACGTCACGTTCAAGAACCGCCTGCTTGCGGCGTTCAGCGGCGCGAACATCCTCGGCAACCCGAGCATCCTGCAAAACGTCGGCAGCGTGACGAGCCGCGGCGTGGAAGTCGGCGCGACGTATCAGGTGGCCCGCCCGCTCGCGGTGATCGCATCCTATTCGTACAATGACAGCACTTATGACGACGACACCATCAACGGTGCCGCCTTCGTCAAGACGAAGGGCGTCCGCACGGTCGACACCCCCGCCCATCTCGCCAAGGGCGAGATCAACTACGACGACGGTTCGGTCTTCGGCAACGTGGCGGGCGCCTACACCTCACGCCGCAACGTGACTTATACGGGCGACGTGAGCGTAAAGGGCTATACGCTGTTCGACGTCGCGGTCGGCTATCGCTTTCCCCGGACCAGCGCATTCGCTGGCGTGGAAATCCAGGTCAACGCGGTCAACCTGACCGACGAGAAGTACATCGCCGCGATGGGTTCGGGGCAGTTCTTCAACACCGCGGCGTCGCTCAACAACACGCTCCAGGCCGGGTCTCCCCGGCAGGTGTTCGGGACGATCCGTCGGCGCTTCTGATCGTCACGGGATCGGCGTGCCGCCGTCGTGGCACGCTCGATCCGCTCGGCCATTGCGGTGTTGCCCTGCCCGGCCGCGATGCTGGCCGGGCTGTTGCCGGCGGCATCGATCACATCCATGTCTGCCCCGGCGGCCAGCAACATGTCGACGATCTCGACATGACCGAACATGACCGCGTTCATCACCGCGGTCTGCCCCGCCAGATTGCGCTGGTTCACGTCGACGCCGGTATCCAGCAGCAGCCGCGCGATCCCGGCATAACCCTTGAACGCCACGCCCATCAGCGGCGTGTTCCCGCGTGCTTCATCCCCGGCGGCGGCATCCGCGCCGAGGTCGAGCAGCACCGTCGTAGCGGTGGCCTGCCCGTTATAGCTTGCAAGGATCAGCGGGGTGTAGCCCTTGGCATCGCGCGCCTCGATATCCGCCCCGGCTTGCAGGAGTGCCGGGATGACGTCGTCCCGGCCAAGGCGTGCCGCCTCGTGCAGCAATTCCTGCAATCGCTCGCGCGGCGGCAAGGGGCGCGGATCGGCGGTGGTTTGTGGCTCGGACACGGGAATTCCTGACAAGGTGAGCCTCCCGAACGAGTCGATCGCGATACTGGCTCCAATCGGTCGGAAGAAAGATCCGTGAAAGGCCGCACCGGGATCGTCGTTTGCCAGCAGCAAGCCATTCGACCACGCCTGCAAGGGCGTTACGCTTGCCCGCCGACCGGTCACATCCTGCATCGTGCCGGATCGAAATATGCCATAGCGGCGCGATGAAGCCACTGACATCAGCCGTGTTGCCGCTCCTCGCGCTGTTCGGTCTGACGGACGTCCCGGTCGCTGCAGCAGAGCCGTCCGCGAACCATCCGATCACGCTGGGTACGCGCTATACTGTCCCATCGATCGTGCTTGGCGACACGCGGGAACTCAATGTCTGGCTTCCGCCAGGATATGACACGTCCAACCAGCGCTATCCGGTGGTCTATCTCCTCGATGGAGCGGTCGAACAGGACTTCGTGCATATCGCGGGTCTTGGCAGCCTCGCCTCGCTGAGCTGGACCTTCGGTCCGTTCATCGTCGTCGGCATCCAGACGCGCGACCGCAAGGCCGAGCTTACGGAGCGTCCGGTCGATCCCCGCTACATCGCGGCTTTCCCGGAAAGCGGTGGGGCCAACCGCTTCAGACGGTATCTTCGCCAGGAGGTCATCCCGCTGGTCGAGTCCAGATACCGCATGAGCGGCAAACGCGCTTTGATGGGAGAATCGCTGGCAGGCCTGTTCGTCGTCGACACGTTGCTGGCCGAACCAGCGCTGTTCAACGATTACATCGCGATCAGTCCGAGCTTGTGGTGGGACGACCGCCGCATGGTACGCGCGCTGGCACCGGTTCGCCAATCGCCCGCCACGGGCAAGCGACTCTTCCTCGCCATGGCCAACGAAGGCGGAACCATGCAGGACGGCGTCGACCGATTGCGGCGGTGGCTCGCGCCGCTTCCTCGTGGTCAGATCGCGCTGAACTATGTCGACTATAGCAGGACGGCGACCCACGACACCGTCTATCACCATGCGGCGGAAACCGCCCTGCGCTGGCTTTACCCCGCACCGCCCTACGCTGGCGGGCCGACACCGTGGTACATGTTCGACGGTGCCAAACCGCCGAAGGTGCGCTGAGCGTCTCGGCACGTATTATCAGGCCACTCCCGGTTCCAGCATCTCGCGTTTGCGAAAACAGCCATCCTCATGGTCGTTGGTCAGGCCGACCGCCTGCATCCAGGCATAGACGATCGTCGGCCCGACAAACTTGAAGCCGCGCGCCTTGAGGGCTTTGGAGATCGTCGCGGACAAGGCGTTCTGGGTCGTGGAGACATCGCCTCGGATCGGGCGGTCCGATACGAACGCCCAGCAATATCGTGCGAAATCCTCGCCCCCGTTCTGCATCTCCACGTAAATCCGGGCACCGCGGATCGTCGCCTCGATCTTGGCGCGGGCGCGGACAATGCCGGGGTTGGCCATCAGCCGCTCGATATCGTCCGGCCCGAATGCTGCCACCGTGTGCGGGCCGAAGCCGGCAAAGGCCGCGCGGAACGCCTCGCGCTTGCGCAGGATGATTTCCCACGACAGCCCGGCCTGAAACCCCTCGAGCATCAGCGTTTCCCAAAGCATTCGCGGATCGCGCTGGGGCACGCCCCATTCGGTATCGTGATACTGCTGCATCAGCGGGTTCGACCCCGCCCAGCGGCATCGCTGTTTGCTGTCCATCGCGAAGTTCCTCGATCACATCACCGAACGGCGAAGCCAGCCCATCGATACACCTCTTGTCCGGCTAAGGATCAATCCTCCGCCCAGAGCCGGAGCAAATTGGACTGCGTCTTCGCCAGGAGATCCATCTCAGATGTCTTGCCGAGACGTTCGTACAGACCGTGCCGCGCCGTCTCCAGATCGAACAGCAGCTCGCGCGCTGCGGCATCGCGCACGAGGCTGCGGACCCAGGTCACCGCCGCCCGTCGCTCGCCTGCGACGACCGGTGCGACCCGGTGCAACGACGTCGTCGGATACACCACCGCGGAGCCTGCGGCGAGCTTGACGTCCTGTTCCCCCGCCGAGGATTCGATGACCAACGCGCCGCCTTCATACTCGTCGGGTTCCGACAGGAAGACCGTGACTGACACATCCGTCCGCATCCCGCCCATGATCGCATCGTCGACATGGCTGCCATAGACCATGCCCGGCACATAGCGGCTGAACAGCGGTGGCCGTACGACATGCGGTCGCGTCGCCATCTTGAACAGGCGGTTGTCCAGCAGCCGATCGACCACGAGCTGCTGCATCTCCGCCAGCAGCGGATCGGTGCGATCGACCTGCTCGTTGCGTTTGACCGTGCGCGCTTCCCGGCCAGCGGTCTGGCGCCCGTCTACAAAGCGAACTTCGCCAAGCTTATCTCGTAACCCTCGGAGATTGTTGGCGTCCAGAACGTTGGCAATCATAATTAGCATGGGAAATCCTTGGTTCCGACATGGAGCGTACAGGTCCCTTAACGGCTGCATCCGCAGCGGCGAACACAGGATGGAGCGTATATGCGTACGAAGTTATGGGTTGGCGTGGGCGCGTTCGTCGTCGCGCAGTCGGGACAAGCCGTCATCGCCGAGGCAGCCGCCGCACCGTCTTCGGTCGCCGTCGACCAGCAGGGCGAAGGGGGCGAGAACGAACGTGGCGAGGGTGAAGGGGAAGGCGAGCGTCACGTCGCGCGTCGCACGAATGGCCATCATCTCGTCAAGAACCCGCGACGCCTCCGCGCCGCGCAACAGCACCGGGGCCAGCGCGGCGAAGGCGAGCACGAAGGTGGCGAACATGAAGGTGGCGAACATGAAGGTGGTGAGGGCGAACGCTGACCAGATCGGACTCGTGTAAGTCGGCGATCGGGAACCGTTCCGCTGTCGGTGTCGCCGGTAGCATTGCGTTGACGGTTCCCGTCTGCGCAGAATCGTGCTCCGGTCTTCCAATACAAGCGTGTTGCAGCGTTGTAAGTGGTACAGACCGCTGCATACCGGCGCACCTTTTGCACGAATTTGAAGGATTATTTCATGCCAGCGACCTCCCGCATCGCGATCGTCGGCGCCGGCCATGTCGGTGCGACCACGGCATATGCGCTGATGCTCCGGGGACTGGTCGCGGAGATCGTGTTGATCGATCAGTCGATCGACCACGCCATCGCCGAAGCGACGGACATCGCGGACGCCAACGCGGTCGCGCGGCCGGTCCGCATCTGGGGTGGTGATTATACCGACGTCGCCGACGCCGGAATCCTCGTCATTACCGCTGGCGCTTCGACCAAGAATGGCGAAGCGCGCACCGCTGTAGCCGCCAAAAGCGCTGAAATCGTTCGCGAATGCGTGCGGCAGGCGATGAACGCCGGGTTCGACGGCGTGCTCATCGTGGCCTCCAATCCCGCCGACGCGATGGCCCAGGTGGCACAGCTGGAATCGGGGCTACCGCCGGAACGCGTGATCGGAACCGGCACGCTCCTCGACAGCAACCGCTTCCGGAAGCGCGTAGCGGACGAACTCGGCATCGCCCCCGGAGCAGTCGAAGCGCAGGTCCTGGGCGAGCACGGCGACAGCGAAGTCGTCGCCTATTCGACGGTTCGGATCGGCGGCATGGACCTGGAATCGTTCCTGAAAGGGCAATCGTTCGACCGCGCGCAGATCGCCCACGACGTCATGCGTGCCGGTTACACAATCAGCGAAGGCAAGGGCTACACCTCCTTCGGCGTCGCTTCGGCCATCGTTCGTATCTGCGAAGCCGTTCTGCGGGATGAACGTGTCGTTCTGCCCGTCTCGACCCTTGTGACGGGCGAATATGGCATCGAAGGCGTCTATCTAAGCCTCCCCTGCCTGATCGGCGCAGGCGGCATCCTGCGAGTCCTCACCCCTGCGCTTTCGGAACAGGAGGCGTCGGCGCTTCTCGCCTCCGCTGAGGTGCTGCGCGAGACCTTGCGCCATACCGAGGGACCGGGGGAATAAGGCTCAACCTGGACGCGTGATGATGGCGGAAGGGCATCAGCCTCTTCCGCCACCCCCTCACCCGGCCCCATTGCACGCCGGAGGTTCAGGCAGCCTGGGCCCCGAAGTTATCGTCCTCGGCATCTATCCCGCTATCCATCAGATCGAGCGCGAAACCTTTGACGCGAGCCTTCTGGTCAGCGATCGAATTGGGCTTGGCCCGCTTTGGTTTGGCGCTCGATCGGGCGGCCACGTTGGTGCGCGCTGCGGGCTTGCGCGGCGCGGACGACGCGGGCCGGCGGTAGGCGGTGTCCTGCCCGTTGTCGGTCCTGAAATAGGCGATGCTCGCCTGCAACTCGTCGGCCTGCGAAGCCAGCTCCTCGGACGTCGCCGTAATCTGTTCGGATGCACCGGCATTTTGCTGGCTGATTACATCGAGCTGCTGGATCGCTTCGTTGATCTGTGCGGCACCGATATCCTGTTCACGACACGCAGCGCTGATCTCGGCCACGAGTTCCGAGGTGCGCCTGATGTCGGGGACGAGCTTGGTCAGCATGTCGCCCGCTTCGGTTGCTGCCAACACCGTCTGCGACGACACCGAACTGATTTCCGCCGCCGCAAGCTGACTGCGCTCGGCAAGCTTGCGAACCTCGGACGCGACCACCGCAAAACCACGGCCATGTTCCCCGGCGCGCGCAGCTTCGACCGCGGCATTGAGCGCGAGCAAGTCGGTCTGCCGCGCGATCTCCTGGACGATGCCGATCTTCTCCGCGATCGTTCGCATCGCGTTGACGGCCCGCTGCACCGCAACGCCGCTCAGCTCGGCATCCTTCGCCGACTGGCGTGCGATCTTCTCGGTCTGGGCGGCATTATCCGCGCTCTGCTTGATGTCCGCGGCAATCTCTTCCATCGCCGAGGATGCTTCTTCAGCGGCCAGCGCCTGCTCGGTCGCGCCTTGGGACACTTGCTCGGAACTGGCCGACAACTCCTGGCTGCCCGCAGAGACATTGTTGGCGGCCCCACTGGCGTTGCCGACCACACCGCGGAACTGCTCGACCATCCGGACCAGCGCCTGACCGAGAATGTCCTTGTCGGACAAGGGCTGATGCACGACCGTCAGATCGCCGTCGGCGATCTTGTCGGCCAGACTGGCGCTTACCTGAAGGTTTTCGATCAGCGCGTTGATCGAATCCTTCATGCGCCGATGGTCGCCTTCACACGGGATATCGACCGCTTCGCGCAAGTCGCCGACGCTGACCAGGTCGAGGATTCGATTGCCTTCCTCGATCGGCAACAGCGTCGCATCAAGCATCGCGTTGATCCCGACGATCAGCGCTGCGAAATCCCCGACGAAACGCTTGGCGTCGCCGCGCTCGCTCAGGTGCCCCGCGGTCGAGGCCTTGATCAGGCGCTGTACCTCGCCGATGATGTCGCGCAGGTTGAATCGCAGCTGCTCGATCGTCTCGTTGATGAACGCCTTCTTGCCGGGGAATTGTTCGAGCGGCGCGTCAAAATTGCCTTCGCCGAATGCCTTGACGCACGCCATCGCCTGTTTCTTCACGGCGATGTGGCTGGCGACCATGGTGTTGACACCCTGCGCCATGACTCCGAAGTCGCCGCGAAATTTGTCCGCGGGAACGGTCACGTCGATGTCGCCTTTTTCGTGCTCGGCGGACATGTGGTTCATATCCGCGATCAACCCCTGGAGATTGGCGCGCAGCGTCTCGATCGTTTCGTTGATGAATGCCTTCTTGCCGGGAAACTGTTCGAGCGACGCGTCGAAATTGCCCTCGCCGAACTCTTTGACGCACGCCATCGCCTTCTTCTTCACCGCAATGTGGCTGGCGACCATGGCGTTGACACCCTGCGCCATGACCCCGAAGTCGCCGCGGAACTTGTCCGCGGGAACGATCACGTCGATGTCGCCTTTCTCATGCTCGGCGGACATATGGTTCATCTCGGCGATCAGACCCTTGAGATTGCCGCGCAACGCTTCGATCGTCTCGTTGATGAACGCCTTCTGACCGGGAAATTGCTCAAGCGGCGCATCGAAATTGCCCTCGCTGAATTCCTTGACGCATGTCATCGCCGCCTTCTTCACGGTGATGTGGCTGGCGACCAAACGGTTGAGTCGTTCCGCGATGACCGCGAATCCACCAGCAAAGTTTTCGGATACCAGGACAGCATCGATATCGCCACGGTCGTGGCTTTCACTCCATTGCTCGATCCGGTCGTTCAACTGCGCAACCGGACGCACCGCCCCGTCGAGCAACCGGTTAACGGCCTCGAGAACATCCCGGGTCTGGGCGTTCGCAAGCGACAGATTGGCTCTTTGCGTATAGTCGCCATCGGCGAAGGCCTGTTCGATGCGTGCAATTTCGCACGTCACGACGTTCGATGATACGGTGCCAAATATCTTCGACAGCATCGACGGGCTTCCTCTTAGTTACTCTAGTGACTGGTCTATTTCGGCGTTGAAGCGAAGACCCGATCCTTGCCGGGGCAACGTCTTCAGAAAGTTTGTCATTCAGGTCACGTTTGTTCGATCGCGATCGCAACCACACCCAACCGACGCATTGGCCGATCTGGATCCTGTCACGACATCGGGCAGGTGGGACGCCCGGCTATGGAGATTATAGAGGCATCAGCGCCCGGAAGGTGGGCGGCGAATAAAATTCCGCCTCGGTTGGTATTGGGACATCACGACCGCGGAGTAGCTTTGCCGCGCGTCAGGAGCACAGCCGTACGCGCTACGTTACGGTTGGCTTCCCCAAGTTGGTCGGCGCAGTCCAGCGGTACACGGTCCACTGCTTGCCCATAAACTCCGCATTCCGGTCCACCTGCACACACAGCGGAAACGCGACGAGGTCATCGGTTCGGATTGTCATCGCGCCGCGGGGGGGACCTATCGGGGGTGCACAAGACGTTCTGTGCTCGGTTGATTGAAGTAGATGCATAAACCGCTACCGAAGCCCGCAAGGCCCGAACGCGTGCGGGATCCGCATGATCGGCCTTGAGGTGAGCCAGCGGCTCTTGAGTTTCGTGCGGCACCACGGCGGTGGTGTTATTGGGAGTTTTGCGGTGTCTGGGCCCCAAACGCACAAAAGCCCCGTCCGATGAGGGACAGGGCTTTTGTACTAGCGTTTGGTTGCGGGGACAGGATTTGA
>Ga0265798_10005846_pt1 | contig 16369 bp, 18 predicted proteins | sample P3T30metagenome_FD_192430 | JGI IMG/M metagenome (GOLD analysis project Ga0265798, IMG submission 192430) | Plant litter microbial communities from East Loma Ridge, Irvine, California - P3 T30 | ecosystem: Environmental > Terrestrial > Plant litter > Unclassified | place: USA: California... | reverse complement strand
ATGGGTATACTGCGCGGCCATGGAAAAATACAAGCACATGCCGGACGAATGGGACCGGTGGCTCGACGCCAGCGTCGACAGGGAATGCCGGCCCGCCGACATCCTGGCGGCGATGGTCGCGGCCAATTACGACCCGGCGTATGCCGAACAGGTCATCGACGAACGTATCGCCCGCCGCCGTGCCGGCGTGCCCGCCGCCGAACGGGCGCCCTACCGCTACGGCACGCCGCGCATCCGCCATCAGGGCAACCTGATCCGCACGGGCGACCGCGACGTGCGCGTCGTCATGCGCCTGGACCAGCCGGTGGTGGCGGTGCTGGACAACGTACTGTCCGACGAGGAGTGCGACGCCGTCGTGGCGCTGGCCCGCGACCGCCTTGCCCCTTCCGCCACGCTCAGCCCTGCCACCGGCGAGAATCAGGTGCGCGAAACCCGCACCAGCCGCGGCGCGTTCTTGCCCGAGGGCGACAACGCGCTGCTGCGGCGGCTGAACCGGCGCATCGCGCAGATCACCAACACCCCCGTCGAACATGGCGAAGCGCTGCACGTGCTGCACTACGGCGTGGGCGCCGAATACAAGCCGCATCCGGACTACTTCGATCCGAACAGCCCCGGTTTCGCGGCCACGCTGCGGCGCGGCGGCCAGCGCATTGCCACGCTGATCGTCTACCTGAACGACGTGGAGGATGCGGGTGACACGGTGTTCCCGAAGCTCGGGCTGTCCGTCGTGCCGAAGAAAGGCGCGGCGGTGTATTTCGAATACATGAACGAAGAAGGCCAGCTGGACGATGCCACGCTGCACGGCGGCGCGCCGGTCCGCGCCGGCGAGAAGTGGGTGCTGACGAAATGGGTGCGGCAGGACGTGTTCCGCTGATTCGCCGGACTGACCGTCCCACCGCGACGGTCAGTCGCGCTCGCTCCCCATCTGGTCGATGATGCGTTTGCCCTGTTCCACGCCGCCGTCCCGCTCACCCAGCGGCACGTAGTAGTGGAACAGGGGTTCGCCATCCTTGTACACGGAGCCAAGGCAGATTTCGTAACCCTTGTATTCCACCGCTCTGCTCTGCATCAGTTCTGCTCCCCACACGATTGCCTCCCTTTGGTTTGTCTTTGTCGGGCCGGGGCACCGCCCCGCCGTGATCTGATCGTCGCTCCCTACAGTTCCGAGTATGCCGTGCGCCACAACGGTGAACTGTGCGCGGCTTCACGGAGCGACATCGGATTCGCTGTCGTGACTCCCTGGAGCAGGTGGCCGAAAGCGGGACAAACCCGGGGCAAAAGCCGGCGAGCGGGGGGAGCGGGTGGGCCGGCCGCGGCGTGGCTTGCCGCAGGACCGCTTCAGATGCGACGCAGCGGGATGACCTTCAGCTCGTCCTGCGGCGCCATCATGTCGATCACGCGGCAGTCGCCGCACATTTTCATGCGCTCGAGATTGCCCGCGAACGCCTGATGCCCGCCCAGCTTCGCCAGCATGGTCTCGATCATCTGCACCGTGCCGAACGGCTTGTGGCAGCGGATGCAGTGGAACGGCTCGGAGCCGTGCAGCACGAACGGCTGGTTACGCGTGGGCTTGAATGACATGCGCGGCACCAGCCGGATCGCGTTTTCCGGGCAGGTGGTGGCGCACAGGCCGCACTGCACGCAGTTCTTCTCGACGAAGCGCAGCTGCGGCAGCGTGTCGCCGCCCAGCAGGCTTGACGCGGGACAGGCGCCCACGCATGACATGCACAGCGTACACGCGGCGGTGTTCAATGCGATGGCGCCGAACGGCGCGCCGGCCGGCAGCGCCACCGTTTGCGGCTGCGCCGGCGCGTGACGGTGCAGGTGGTCGAGCGCGTACTCCAGCGTGTCGCGTTTCGTTGCCGCCACGTCGAACGTCGCCGGCTCTTCAGGCACCTGCCCGCCCGCCCAGTCCAGCATACCGTCGCCGCGCACGAGGGCGAAGTGTGGTCCCGCATACCCCAGGCCGTCCATGATCTCCTGCGCGATGGCCATCTGGCGTTCCAGTGCGGCCGCGTACTGCGGCGCTTCCGCCCCGGTCAGCCGCACCGCGACGCCGGCGGCGCCGTACGCCAGCGCGGTCAGCCACAGGTCGATGCCGGTGGCGGCAACGTGATGCAGCGCGACGGGGATGGTCCCCGGCTGCACGTCGGCCGGTCGCTCGTCGGCATGGAACAGGATGACGGCTTCCGCCCCGCCTGCGGCGCGATAGGCCTGCAGCGCCATCTTGAGCCGGCGCCCCATCTGCGTGGCGGTGGGATAGGCGTAGGTCAGCGCGCCGGTCGGGCATACCGTCGTGCAGGCGCCGCAGCCGGCGCACAGGTACGGATTGACGGCGATGCCGTCGCCGGCGCCGGCGATGGCGCCCGCCGAGCAGATGTCGACGCAGGCATTGCAGCCCACCAGCGTGTTGCGGCTGTGCGCGCACAGGCGCTCGCGGTAGCTGAAATACTTCGGCTTTTCAAAGTCGCCGACCATTTCCAGCAGCGCATCGGCCGCTGCGCGTCGCGCCGCTTCGTCGGGCCCGGGCGCGTAGTAACCGTGCGGCGGCTGGTGCGTGGCGATCAGCGGCACCTGGCCCAGGTCCAGCACGAGGTCGAAGCTGGCCTGCTGCGCCGCCGCGCCGCCCCCTTGCCAGCGCACGGCAAACGCGCCCAGCCAGCCCACCAGCGCAACCGCGTCGGCGTGGAAGACGGGATACGTGCGCGGCTCGATTGCCTGCGCCGCGCCGCGCAGCAGCACGGTGACGTTCAGGCCGCGCGCCAGGTAATCGGCCAGCGGCAGCGCTTCGGCGGCGCTGCCGACGACGAGCGTATTGCCACCGGAGCGGTAGGTGACGGCGTCCAGCGCTTCCGTTGGCGGCAAGGTGTCGATGGCAGCCATGGCGGCAAGCGTGGCCGCCAGCGGTCGCGGCGCCACTGCGGCGGGGTCAAACGGTGCGTTCATACGGTGGTTTCGTCAGGGTGAAGGGTAGCGGCCGGGGTGCCGGCCGGCTCGGCCGGGTCGGCCTGTGCCGGTGTCGCGGGGTCGGCCTCCGTCGGCATCGCCGGATCGGCCCTGGTTGGTTCCGCAGGATCGTTCTCTGGCGGCTCGCCCGGGTCGCGGGAAGCTTGCGCCTCATCGTCGACGGCCGGGCCGAACACGCTGCGCGCGTGCTGCAGCGCCGCCATCATGGCGGCGGGGATCGGGTCGGCCTTGGTGAAATCGCCCATATAAATATCCAGCCCGTCGATCGCGTTGAAGTGCGGATCCGCGAACAGTTTTTTCAGCGCCAGGCGGCGCACGGCGCTGTCGACGTCGGGCGCGACGAAGCGGCTGAAATCGGCATCCGCGCCCAGCTGCGCCACATCCGCGAGCGTTGGGAGGGGTGCGGGTTCGGCGTCGCTGACCGGCGCTGCGGGAACGGGGAGCGGCACCGCCGGCTCGGGTTCCCCCGTCGCTTTCAGCCGCGACCAGCGGCGCAGGAATCCTTCCGGCATCGCGCCTCCTTAACCGTGCTGCCGGCCGCGACGCGGCTTCGGCTGGTAGTGCGCCTGCAGGTAGGCCTGCAGCCATGCCTGCACCTCGAGCGGCATCGCGACGCCGTCCGCGTTCTCGCCCGAATCGAACATGCGCGTGCCCTCGACATAGCTGACGGACGCCCGCACCGGCATCGCGCGGCCATCCTGCATGCGCCACAGGACGAACACCTTCGACTCCGGCGCCATGAAGTTCTCGAAGTAGCCGTCGTTCTCGTCCGGGTACAGCTCCAGTTCCAGGCCGGACACGAGGTAGTAGTCGCGATCCGGGCTTTCGCTCAGCGTCTGCATGGGTGGCAGGTCGCCGCCATCGCGCACGATGCCGACGGCCGCCCAGGATTCGTCCGCCCACCGGTGCGTGGGGGTGCGCCGCTGCATGATGACGGCGATCGGCATGCTTCCCAGTTTCATTGTTTCCCGTGTCTGGCTTTGTTGACGGTGGGTTCCGCACCGCGCGGCACTGCCTGCGTCGGTCGGGCCTTGACGTCCGTGCTGGCCGGCGCCGTGCCCAGCTTCTCGCTGCGCACGGGTCCCGTGGCCGGCACGCCCGACGCCGCGGCGCCGGTGTCCGCGGCCGTTGCCGGCGCAGCCAACGCGGCGGCCGGTGCCGCGACGGCGACCGGTGGATGCGTCGTCCAGCCTTCCTTCGCGGCCCGCGCCCGATAGCGCGCGGCGACGTTGTCCATCGACTGGGACAGCTTTTCCTTGTCCTGCTGCGCCTGCGCATCCGCCTGCGCCTTTTTCTGCGCGGCGGCAGCGGCCTGCTGCGGTGTCGGCGGCGGCAGCGTGGCGTGCGCCAGCCCTGCCGCCAGCAGCAGGGCAAAGAGTGACATGCGTCGGATCGTCATGGCTTCCCTCCCGGTGCGGCGCCGGCGCCTGGGTCGCGGTGGACGGCACTGCCGCCCGCCGCTTCACCCGCGGTGGGCGCGGCCGGCTTGCCCATGTCGCCCGGCGGCAGCTCCGTGCCGGGGCGGCCCGCACTGTCCGGCTGCGTGGTGCCGCGCGACGGCCCCTGCCCCGACTCCTGCACGGTGCCGGCCGTGGCGGCGCCGGACGTGTTGCCGCCGGAACCGCCGGCGATGCCCGGCGTGCCGCCGGCATAGGTGCCGTCCGTCACGGGCTTGCTGGTGCGGGCGATGACGGCGCCGCTGGTACCGCCGCCGGCCGTGACCTGGCCGGGGAACTTCGTCTGGATCACGCCTTCCGATGCAGCCTGATGGCCGCTGTCGCAGCCGGCCAGCGCCAGCGTGCCCAAGGTGAATAACGTCAGTGCTTTCATCAGTGTCCTCGTGGTGCGTTGCCTGGACCTGCCGCCGGACGACGATGGCCGCCCGGTGTCGGTGGATTGGCACCCTGCCCTGTCGCCTGCACCTCCTCGTACCACAGCGAGTGGTGGGCACGGGCCCATTCCTCGTCCACGTAACCTTCGCGCATGGCGCGGTAGGCGCCCGGCGTGCCCAGCGTGCCGAGGTAGATGTGGCCCATCGCCGCGGCGATATAGAACGTGGCGCCGGCCAGGTGCAGGTAGTTCGCGATCTGCATCACGTAGCGCGTCTGCCCCACGGCGAAATCGAGTATCAGTCCGCTGGCGGACATGACGAGTCCCAGCAGCGTGACGCCCAGCCAGAACCAGGCCTTCTCGCCGGCGTTGAAGAATCCGGCAGGCACGTGCTTGTGCGTGACCAAACCACCGCCCTGCTTGACCCATTCCCAATCCGCGCGGCGCACGAAATTACGGCGCAGGAAGGTGACGAACATCAGCACGGAACAGACGATGAACAGCGGTCCGGCGAAGTTGTGCAGGTATTTTGAAATGTAGGCCACGCTGGAAAAGATGTCGTGACCCAGCAGTGGCAGCAGCACCACCTTGCCGAACAGGATGATCAGGCCCGTCAGCGCCAGCAACAGGAAGGCGATGGCCGTGGCCCAGTGCACCCACCGTTCCCACTGGCTGAAGCGCTGGATGCGGCGGCCCGATTCCGGGGTATCCAGCCGCGCCGGGCCGACGGCGCTGTACAGCACGAAGATGGCCAGCAGCGCCAGCACGAGGATCATGCCGGAGACGGTCGCAATGGGACCGTTGCGCCACTCGCGCCACGTGTTGCCGCCGCGCTGGACGATCACGTTGCCCTCGGTCGCGCCGTACTGCCCCAGGTAATGGCGGTCGATGTGCACCCGTCCCGACGCCGGCGCCAGCAGGCCCGGTTCCGGCGTACGCGAGTCGGCTTCGATCTGCAGCATCGTCTGCTCTTCCGCGTAGGCCGGCACCGCATCCTTGTTCGGCACCCCGGCATGGGCTGGTGCGGCCAGCAGCAGACCAATGAAAGCAAGGAGCGGCAGGATGCGGCGCAGCGCTGATGTGATGTGTCCCATGACGGTATCCTCTATGGATTCGCGCGGTTGTACTCGTTCTGCTTTGCGTTGCGGTTCATGATCGTCGCCATCCACGCCAGGCGGTCGTTATGAAAGCGCGTCTGGAAGTGGCGGTTGTCGGTCTTGCCGGCATACTCGCCCTTCTTCCAGCCCGGATGCTGGTTCACTTCCAGGCAGCCGGACAACGCCACCGGCAGCAGCAGTGCGGCCAGGATGCGGCTCATGGAATCCTCCACGGGTCGTTCTGGGCGTCGCTGACCTGCTGGTTCTCGCGCGGCAGGTCGCCGCGCGCCTTGATCTCGCCACCCCGTTTCGGCCGGCCGTAAGCGATCTTCCACCCCCACAGCTCGGGACCGTAGCCGCGCGTTTCGACGCGCTGGCGGTAGATGTTCGCCACCGTGTCGGCGTCGCCGCCCAGGAGTGCCTTGGTGCCGCACATCTCGGCGCAGGCCGGCAGCTTGCCCTCGGCGATGCGGTTGCGGCCATATTTCTTGAACTCCGCTTCCGACGTATCCGGTTCCGGCCCGCCGGCGCAGAACGTGCACTTGTCCATCTTGCCGCGGTGGTTGAACAGCCCCGTCTCGGGGAACTGCGGCGCGCCGAACGGGCACGCGTAATAACAGTAGCCGCAGCCGATGCACTGGTCCTTGCTGTGCAGGACAATGCCGTCTTCGGTGTGGTAGATGCAGTTGACGGGGCACACGGCCAGGCAGGGCGCGTCCGTGCAGTGCATGCAGGCGACGGAGACGGAGCGTTCGCCCGGCACGCCGTCGTTGATCGTCACGACGCGGCGGCGGTTGATCCCCCACGGCAGTTCGTGCTCGTTCTTGCAGGCCGTGACGCAGCCGTTGCAGTCGATGCAGCGCTCCGTGTCGCAGATGAATTTCATTCGTGCTGCCATGATTCTTCTCTCCTCAGGCGCGTGCCAGCCGGCACAGCGAGACCTTCGTTTCCTGCATCATCGTCACGGCGTCGTAGCCGTACGTCCAGCCCGTGTTGACGGATTCGCCCCGTACTTCGGGCGCGCCGCCTTCCGGATAGTGTTTTTCCAGATCCTCGCCCATCCACCAGCCGCCGAAGTGGAACGGCATCCAGACGATGCCGGCGGGGACGCGCGGCGTCACCATCGCCATCATCTTCAGGCGCGCGCCCGTCGGCGTTTCGATCCAGATGTACTCCCCGACTTTCGCCCCGATCTGCGCCGCGTCCTGCGGGTTCACTTCGCAGAACATGTTCTGCTGCAGCTCCGCCAGCCACGGGTTCGAACGCGTCTCCTCGCCGCCGCCTTCGTATTCGACGAGGCGGCCGGATGTCATGATCAGCGGGAAGTCCTTCGAGAAGTCCACGGCCTGCACGGACTTGTACAGGGTCGGCAGGCGCCAGAAATTGGCCTTGTCGTCGTAGGTCGGATACTTCGCCACCAGGTCGCGCCGCGGCGACAGCAGCGGCTCGCGGTGCACCGGCACGGGGTCGGGGAAGTTCCACACGTGGGCGCGGGCGCGGGCGTTGCCGTAAGGTGCGCAGCCGTGCGCGATCGCCACGCGGATGATGCCGCCGGAATTGTCCGTCTTCCAGTTCTTGCCTTCGGCGAGCGCCTGCTCCTGCGGCGTCAGCTCGGACCACCAGCCCAGTTTTTTCAGGAACACGTGGTCGAATTCCGGGTAGCCGGTATCCAGTTCGCTGCCCTTGTTGGTGGAGCCATCGGCCGCCAGCAGCGACTTGCCGTCGTGCTCCACGCCCCAGTTGGCGCGGAACGGCAGGCCGCCCTCGGCGATCGATTTCGACAGGTCGTACAGGATCGGCGTGCCCGGGTGCTTCATCTCCGGCGTGCCCCAGCACGGCCACGGCAGCCCGTAGTAGTCGCCCTTGCACGGGCCGTAATCGGCGCGCAGCGTGGTCGGGTTGAAGGTGTGCTTGTTCTCCATGTGCAGCTTCAGGCGCTCGGGCGAGCAGCCGGTGTAGCCGATGGTCCAGCACGAGCGGTTGATCTCGCGCAGGATGTCCTCCACCACCGGTTCGTTGTGCACCACCTTGATGTTTTTCGTGAGCTCGTTCGCAAAACCCAGCTTCTTCGCGAACAGGTACATGATTTCGTGGTCCGTCTTGCATTCGAACAGCGGCTGGATGACCCGCTCGCGCCACTGGATGCTGCGGTTCGACGCTGTCACGGAGCCCTGCGTCTCGAACTGCGAGGCGGCGGGCAGCAGGTAGACGCCGTCCTGGCGGCCGTGCATCGCCGCCGTCAGGCTCGGATAGGGATCGATCACGACCAGCATGTCCAGCTTCTGCATGGCCGCCTTCATGTCCGGCAGGCGGGTCTGGCTGTTGGGCGCGTGGCCCCAGTAGAACACCGCCTTCAGGGTGCTGGGCTGGTCCATGTACTGGACCTCCTCGTTGACGGCGTCATACCAGCGCGACACGGTGATGCCGGGCTTCTCCATCAGCTCCTTCGAGCCGTAGCGGCTCTTGATCCACTCGTAGTCGACGCCCCAGGCGTTGGCGAAGTGCTTCCAGGCGCCTTCGGCCAGACCGTAGTAGCCGGGCAGCGAATCGGCATTCGGGCCGATGTCGGTGGCGCCCTGCACGTTGTCGTGACCGCGGTAGATGTTGGCACCGCCCCCCGGCACGCCGATATTGCCCAGCACGAGCTGCAGGATCGACAGCGCCCGCACATTGGCCGTGCCGACGTGGTGCTGCGTGATGCCCATGCACCAGACGACGGACGACGGCCGGTTCAGCGCCAGCATCTCCGCCGCCGTGCGCACCGCCGCTTCCGGCACGCCCGTCACGTCCGACACCTTCTCCGGCGTCCACTTGGCCACTTCCCTGCGCACCTCCTCCATGCCGTAGGTGCGCTCCTCGATGAACTTTTTATCCTCCCAGCCGTTGGCGAAGATGTGCCAGACGATGCCCCACACCAGCGCGATGTCGGTACCGGGACGCACGCGCACATAGTGATGGGCGAAGCGCGCGGTGCGCGTGAAGCGCGGGTCGATGACGATCATCTTCGCCCCCAGCTCCTTGGCGTGCAGGAAGTGCAGCATCGAGATCGGGTGCGCCTCGGCGGGGTTCGAGCCGATGAACAGCACGGCCTTGCTGTAATGGAGGTCGTTGAACGAATTCGTCATCGCGCCATAGCCGAACGTCTGCGCCACGCCGGCCACCGTCGTCGAATGGCAGATGCGGGCCTGGTGGTCGACGTTGTTCGAGCCCCAGAACGACACCCACTTGCGCAGCAGGTACGATTGTTCGTTGTTGTGCTTCGAGCTGCCGATCACCATCAGCGCATCGGGCCCCGACTTCTGGCGCAGGGTCAGCAGCTTGTCGCCGATCTCGTTGATGGCCTGGTCCCACGAAATGCGCGTGTATTTGCCGTTCACCAGCTTCATCGGATAGCGCAGCCGGTGTTCGCCAAAGCCGTGCTCGCGCACCGATGCGCCCTTGGCGCAGTGTGCCCCCATGTTCAGCGGCGAATCGAACGCCGGCTCCTGGCGCACCCAGACGCCGTTGCTGACGACTGCTTCCACGGAACAGCCCACCGAGCAGTGGCTGCAGACGGTGTGCTTGATCTCCGTCTTGACGGGGGCATCGGGCACGGCATCCGCGGCGACCGCGGGCTGCATGATGTTCAGCGGCAGGTGGCGCGCCAGGGCGCCGGCGCCTGCCGTAATGCCGGCACCGATCAGGAAGCGGCGCCGCCGGCGGCCGTCGTCGCGAGTGATTTTTTGCAGGGACATATTGGTGGTGACCTCTTGATCCTTGGCTTGCCGGAGCGGCTGGCTGACGGGAGTACTGTGCTTTTACCAGTAGGCGGCGGTCTGGTAATACCGGCGGATATGCTCCGTCTCGTGATAGCCCTTCGACGCCGTCGGCGTGGCGGGCGCGGGGACGGCCACCGCTGCTTCGGCTGCCGGCGCCTGGCCTGCCACGAGTGCAAGCGCTCCCAATGGCGCGGCTTTCAGGAAAGCGCGGCGGGTGCGCAGGTGTTCGTCGTTGTCCGGAATGTCGCTCATGATGGTCCTCACTGCAGCGCCGCTGCGTCGAACGGGGTATCGACGGCAAACGCCTGCGCTTCGATGGTCAGGAATGCCGCGACGAACGCCGCCACGACACGGTAGAAACGGGCATCGGCCGCCTGCCCGACGTCAAGCAGGCAGCGCTCGTACCACGGCGCGATATGCGCTTCGAAGAACTGCTGCTGGCGCGCCAGCGGCGTGCGGCGCATGACGAGCACGCGCATCGTCTCGCACAGCGCGCCAAGGTGATCCTCGAACTCGGCCACGCCCGCCACCCGCGCCAGCCCCAGCGCAGCCAGGTCGGCGCGCAACTGCGCCAGCGGCGTATCGTTCATGAACCCGGACAGGTAAAGGGAACCGTAGGGATTGAGCGGCGGCGTGCCCAGGCTGACGAACAGCGCATTGAACTCGTCCGCGACCGCCTCGGCATCCATTACGCCGGCCGCCAGCACGAGCTTTTCCCAGGCATCCTCCAGGGGACGCTCGTCCTGGCAGCCCAGGATGGGATCGGCGGCTGCCAGGTCGGCCAGCAGCGCCGCATCGGGCGGCGCCAGCAACAGGCGCGCGGCCAACGCATACAGGTCGGCCCTGGCCTGGTCTTCGGGCGCCAATGGCAGCGGAACTGCACGCCCGGCGTCAGGCGCCGCGGGCACGGGTGAAATCGAAGGTGCTGACTGGCCCTGCACTGGCAGTTCTCCGCTGGTTAACAAAATCACAGCGAAAGTTTATGCCTTGGCAGCGTTCTCATGGCGCACGGTTGAAGCCAGGGGACGGGCACCGGCGGGTGCCCGTCCCCGCCGTCGAGCGCACCCGCGTCAGGGCTGCTCCCTACTGTCAAGGCACTGCCACGCCAAACTTGTCAGGTTGTCATGGCCGCCGTTTTCGGTATATGGTTGCGCCATTTCCATCACAATGCATCCATCATGGCCCTCTCCCGTTCCATCACCAGCGCAATCGTGCTTGCCGGTGCATTTGCTGCAGGCGCCTGGGCGCAGAAGACCGGTGTGCTGGCGCCATTCCACACGACTTACCTGAGGCTGGCGGCCCCAGTCGCGCTGAACGCGGGAAGCGATGCCGGAAGGCTGCCGGCCGGCACGGCGCTGTACCGGGACGCCACGTTCGCGGAGGGCCATGTCCGCTATATCGTCTACGTGAACGTCAAAGGCCCACTGCCGGCGCAGCACGTCCACACCGATACGAGGAACCTGATCGACCCGCTGTGGAGCACGATGCCGGACTAGCGCAATCCCGCGGCCTGCATCACCAGCCGCAGCGCCAGCGCGACAAGGCCCAGCGCCGCCACCCCGGCCGCCCACAGCACGACGAGCCAGCCGATCCGCCGCAACCACAGGCCACGCATCAGTGATACCCCGCCCCGGCGCGCACCTTGCCGCGGAAAACGTAGTACGACCAGCCCGTGTACAGCAGGATGAACGGCAGGATCACCAGGGTGCCGATCAGGGCGAACTTCTGGCTCGCCCGCGGCGCGGCCGCCTCCCAGATCGTGATGTAGGGCGGCACGATATGCGGCCAGATGCTGATCGCCATACCGACGTAGGCCAGGAAGACCAGCGCCAGCGCCATCAGGAATGGCAGCCGGTGCGGGTCACGCTTCAGTGAGCGCAGCAGGAAGAAGACGGCCAGCAGCACCAGCAGCGGCACCGGCGACAATAAGGCCAGGTTCGGGAAGCTGAACCAGCGCTCGGCCACCTGCGAATATCGCAGCGGCGTCCAGATGCTGACGGCGCCGATGGCCGCCAACATCAGCCATGCGAACGGCCGCGCCACGGCGATCATGCGCTCCTGCAGCGGCCCTTCCGTCTTCATGATCAGCCACGTGCAGCCCAGCAGCGTATAGGCGATCATGACGCCGACGCCGGCCGCCAGCGGGAACGGCGCCAGCCAGTCGAGGACCGTGCCGGCATAGCTGCGCCCGGACACGCGGATACCGTCCAGGAAGGTGCCCAGCGATACGCCTTGAAAGAACGCGGCAACGAGCGAGCCGCCGATGAAGGCCTTGTCCCAGATGTGCCGTTCGCCCTCGCGCGCCTTGAAGCGGAACTCGAACGCGACGCCGCGAAACAGCAGCCCAAGCAGCATGAAGATCAGCGGCAGGTACAGGCCTGACAGCACGACCGAATAGGCGACCGGGAACGCCGCCAGCAGCCCCGCGCCGCCCAATACCAGCCAAGTCTCGTTGCCGTCCCAGACCGGCGCCACGGTGTTCATCATGGTGTCGCGGTCCTCGCGCGCCGGCACGAACGGGTACAGCATGCCGATACCGAGGTCGAAGCCGTCCATGACCACGTACATGAAGACGCCGAAGAAGATGATGCCGGCCCAGACTACCGAAACGTCGACGTCCATATTCATTTCCCTTTCACCGGCAGGCCTTCGTCAGGCCCTTCCTCGGCGGCCGACAGTGGCCGCGCCGGCGTGCGCTGCGTACCTGGGCCGCCCGCCGGCGACGTCTGCAGATCGAACGCCTGCGGCCCCTTGCGCACCATCCGCATGACGTAGGCGATGCCGACGCCGAACACGAACAGATAGCTGACGACGAACAGCGCCAGTGTCAACGCCAGCGACGCGGCGCCGTGCGGCGACACCGCATCCGCGGTACGCAGCAGGCCGTAGACGACCCACGGCTGGCGCCCTACTTCCGTCGTGACCCACCCGGCCAGAATGGCGAGCAGCCCGGCGGGGCCCATGATGACGGCAAAGCGCAGGAACAGCCGCTGGCGGTACAGCGCCGCGCCGCGCCGCAGCCACAGGCTCCACAGGCCGAGCGCAATCATCGCCAGGCCCAATCCCACCATGATGCGAAAACTCCAGAACACGATCAGGGCATTGGGCCGCTCGTCCGCAGGGAATTCCTTCAGGCCGCGGATCTGGCCCGTCCAGCTGTGCGTCAAAATCACGCTGCCCAGGTGCGGGATGCCGACGGCGTAGCGCGTACGTTCCGCCTGCATGTCCGGGATACCGAACAGCAGCAGCGGCAGCGCCGCGTCGCCCTCGTTCTGCCAGTGCCCTTCCATCGCCGCCACCTTGGCCGGCTGGTGCTTTGCCGTGTTCAGTCCATGCAGGTCGCCGATGACGGCCTGGATCGGCGCGACCAGCAACGCCATCCACATCGCCATCGACAGCATCTTGCGCACGGCCGGATTGTCGCGCCCCCTGAGCAGGTGCCACGCGCCGGCGGCGCCGACGAACAGCGCCGTCGCCAGGTATGCGGCCGTGCCCATATGCGCCAGCCGGTAAGGGAACGAGGGATTGAGGATGACGGCCAGCCAGTCCACCGGAACGGCGCGGCCGTTGACGATCTCGTGGCCTTGCGGCGTCTGCATCCAGCTGTTGGACGCCAGGATCCACGTGGCCGAAATCAAGGTGCCGACGGCCACCATGCAGGTGGCAAGAAAATGCAGACCCGGTCCCACGCGCGTCCAGCCGAACAGCATGACGCCCAGGAAGCCCGCCTCCAGGAAGAATGCGGTCAGCACTTCATACGCCAACAGCGGCCCTGTGATGCCGCCGGCGAATTCGGAAAAGAAGCTCCAGTTGGTGCCGAACTGGTAGGCCATGACGATGCCCGATACGACGCCCATGCCGAAGGTGACGGCGAAGATGCGCAGCCAGAAGTGATACAGGTCAACGTAGACCGTGCGGCCCGTGCGCAGCCAGCACGCCTCGAGCACGGCCAGATAGCTGGACATGCCGATCGTCAGCGCTGGAAAAATGATGTGGAACGCCATCGTGAATGCGAACTGGATGCGTGCCAGGTCGAGTGCGGAAATTTCCGGCATCTTGCCCTCGTCTTTGCGAACGAGGGCAAATGTAGCATGGGTTTTATGCCCGCACGATTGGACGGCGCCATTGTCTGAAAGGAGATGTCGGCGTCCGATTCGTCCGGGTAATGGGCCGGCCGTGCCGGTCGTCTGAGCAGGAACGACAGGTAGGCGCGGCGGTGCAGTAAGATGCGGCTTTTACCTCCCGCTACACCATGAAGCCTTCCCGACTGACGATGGTCTGCCTGCTTGGCGCCAGTCTGCTTCCCTTGGCCGCCCATGCGGACACGAAGCACTATTGCACCACGCCGGTTGCCATGGCGGTGGCGAAGAGCGCCGGCATCCGATACGAGCCGGTCGATGCCGCGACCTGCAAGAGCGCACCGGACGACCCGGGCCGGACGCTTGCCGCGCTGGCCTATCCCGCGAATCAGGAGGGCGTGAAAAAGCTGGTGGTGGCGGTCGTCGACGGCAGCACCACGCGCGTCGTCAGGCACTACCAGGTTGACGTCACCGAGGACTCGGCGCTCATGGTCGGCGCCGACAGCCTGTCGCTCGACACCGCCCCATACCGCCTGGCGCCGGGCGTGCGCGCCTTTGGCCTGCGCTTCCGCAGCGACGCCCGCGGCGCCAGCTGCGCCGACGGCATCTGGCGCGACGAGCTGACACTGTTCGTCCCCGATGGCGCCGGGCTGCGCCCTGTCCTGCAAGGCCTGGCCATGAGCCGCTCGTGGGCCCGCAAGGGCTGCTTCGGCAATGGCGGCGAAACGCTGGTGTACGACGAGGCGACGCTGTCGATCGCGTTGGCGCCGACCAGCACGAACGGTTACGCCGACCTGGAGGTCAGCGCCAGGATCCGGCGCAACGGCGAAGGCACGGCGACCGTCGAGCGCGTGATGCTGCGCTACGACGGTGCCGAATACGGGATCGGTGGCAAGACGCCCTGGTGGTTCGTCGCGATGCCGTTGGGGCAGTAAGTGCGGATCAGCGGTCGACGCTCTGCCGTGGTATCAGGAACAGCAGCGCCGCGCCGACCAGCAGCATGCCGGAAGTCAGCATCAGGCCGGCGCCCTGCTTCCCCGTGGCGTCGTTCAGCCAGCCCACCAGCGATGGCGAGAAGAAACCGGCCAGGTTGGCGATGCAGTTGATGGTGGCGATGCCCGCGGCGGCGGCCATCCCGCCCAGGAAGGCCGTCGGCAGCGCCCAGAACTGCGACGTGCCGCAGATCGCCCCGGCCGCCGCCACGCTGAGCAGGATGATGGCGGGGCCGACGCCGTCCGTGAACGGCAGCGCGAACAGCGCGACGGCGGCAGCGGCCATCGGCACGCCGCAGTGCAGGCGGCGGGCCCGCGTCCGGTCCGAACTGCGCCCCACCAGCGGCAGGCAGACCAGGGCCACGGCATAAGGAATCGCCGCCAGCAGACCGATGGTCCCCACCCCGTCGGCACCGGCGTTGCGCACGATGGCGGGCAGCCAGAACGTGATGCCGTACTGCCCCATGACGATGCAGAAGTAGATCGCCGTCAGAAGCCACAGGCGGCGGTCGGCCAGGAAGTCGCGCACCGTATGGTGGGCTGCCTTGGCGCTGTTCTCGCTGGCGATATTGCGCTGCAGGAGCGACTTCTCCTCTTGTGTGAGCCACTTTGCCCGCTCAATGCCGTCGTCCAGGTAGAGGAGGATGGCGATTCCCAGCAGCAGCGACGGCACCGCCTCCAGCGCGAACAGCCACTGCCAGCCGGTCAGGCCGTGCACCCCCGCGAAGGTTTGCATGATCCAGCCGGACAATGGCGCGCCCACGATGCTGGCCAGAGGAATGGCCATGAAGAACATCCCCATGACCTTCGCCCTCCGTGCGGACGGAAACCAGTAAGTGATGTACAGGATGACGCCCGGCGCGAAGCCCGCCTCCGCCACGCCCAGCAGGAAGCGCAGCACGTAGAACATCGTCGGCGAGCTGACGAACGCGAAACTGGCCGAGATCATCGCCCACGTGATCATGATGCGCGCCAGCCAGCGGCGCGCGCCGAAGCGGTGCAGGATCATGTTACTGGGCACTTCGAAGAGGAAGTAGCCGAGGAAGAAGACGCCGGCGCCAAGGCCATACACGGTATCGCTCCACTGCAGGTCGCTCAGCATCTGCAGCTTGGCGAAGCCCACATTGACGCGGTCCAGATAGGCGCCCAGATAGCACAGCATCAGGAACGGCACCAGCCGGCGCGTGACCTTCGCATAGACGCGGGTCTCGAGGTCGGGGGTTGCGACGGCACCGATGCACGTCGCCGGGGTTATGACGGTTTTCATGATTGTCTCCGGTATTCTATCGTTGTCGCGGCGGGGTCTGCGCCCCTGTGCCGCGCGCCGGCCGCGTCAGCGCAGCCAGGACCTGATGCTGGCGACCATGGCCTCGGTCGAGATGCCGTAGCGGTCGTGCAGCGTCGGCAGCGCGCCCGCGTCGAGGAATGCGTCGGGCAGCGCGATCTGGCGGAACGTCGGCGCCACGCCGGCCCGCAACAGTGTCCCCGCTACCGCTTCGCCCAGGCCGCCGACCACGGAATGGTTCTCCGCCACCACCACGAGCCGGCCCGTGCGCGACGACTCGCGGACGATCGTTTCCGTGTCGAGCGGCTTGATCGTCGGCGCATGCAGCACCGCGACGCCGACATTGTCCTTTGCCAGCGTG
>Ga0265798_10005845_pt1 | contig 16370 bp, 15 predicted proteins | sample P3T30metagenome_FD_192430 | JGI IMG/M metagenome (GOLD analysis project Ga0265798, IMG submission 192430) | Plant litter microbial communities from East Loma Ridge, Irvine, California - P3 T30 | ecosystem: Environmental > Terrestrial > Plant litter > Unclassified | place: USA: California... | reverse complement strand
CAGACAAAGAAATGGTCATGCCAGGCGATAACGTCTCGATCACCGTCAAGCTGATCGCTCCGATCGCGATGGAAGAAGGTCTGCGCTTCGCAATCCGCGAAGGCGGCCGTACCGTCGGCGCCGGCGTCGTGGCAAAAATCCTGGCCTAATTCATCAGGCTGAGATCGCCCGCTGACGGTTTCCGGACCGTCTGACGGGCACAACGATGGGGACAGACTTTTTGGTCTGTCCCCATCTGTTTGAGCGGGAACGATGATATACTCCCGCCTCTTGAGCAGTACCGAAGTACCTTTACCACATTGCCGGCAACAAGCCGGAACGTTCTTTTAAAGGAATTAGCATGTCCGCTCCAAACCAGAAAATCCGTATTCGCCTGAAAGCGTTCGACTACAAGCTGATCGACCAATCGGCCCTGGAAATCGTCGATACCGCCAAGCGCACCGGCGCCGTCGTCAAGGGCCCAGTCCCACTGCCGACCCGCATCCAGCGTTTCGACATCCTGCGTTCGCCGCACGTCAACAAGACCTCGCGCGACCAGTTCGAGATCCGTACGCACCAGCGCCTGATGGACATCGTTGATCCGACCGACAAGACCGTTGACGCACTGATGAAGCTGGACCTGCCAGCCGGCGTCGACGTCGAAATCAAGCTGCAGTAACACCGAATGTCGCCGGCGGAGCCATCCGCCGGTACAGCAAGGGCCGGGAAGTTCGCATTGCGGATTTCCCGGCCCTTGTCATTTGTACGCCCACATATGACGCTCACCACTTGCAGCCGTGATCCTTCTTGTCCAGTAGCACCGCCAGCGGCATGGCGACCAGTGCCAGGATGCCCGCGCCCTGGAAGGCGGTCAGGCACCACGGACGCCTGGCGTCGCCAAACGTGTTCTTGAAGCGCTGCAGTTCGGGCGCGGGCGCCGCCCCGAAGACCGTGCCCATCGGTCCGGACGGCGCTTCTTCGCTGGCCAGCACGTCGCGCACCGAATGGCGCATGGCTTCGATATCGAGCTTGCCGTCGGGGCGCTGTGCCGCGGCGGGCGCCGGCGGGGTGGGCGCAATGTGAGCGACTTGCGCGAACGGATCGTCCTTCGACGCCGGGGCGGCTGCCGGCGGATCGGCGAAGACCGCGCCACTTGCGGGCTGAGCCAGCAGCGCGCATGCCGTGGCGGCGGCCGCGCACACGCGGAAACGGGAATGGCATGCTGTTGTCATCGAACGGAGGCGGGCAAGTGATATGCCAATGTACTCCGGGATGGCGTCGTGGGTGGCGAACACGCGCATTTCATGCGCTGCGCATCGACCGGCGGGCGCGGCCACGCCGGCGCCGGTATTCGCCGTGCCGGCTGCACCGGCATCCGACACGCTGGTGGCAACTGAGCCACAGCCGGCAGCCGCGGCCCAGCCAAGACTGGACCTGGCCGCGCTGCGCGCCAGCGCGCGCCGGATCGACAGCGAACGCGTGCCGACGGCCGACGAACGTGAACAGGAGCCGTTGCGCTCCCTCGATGACAGCAACCTGGCGCGCGCGGTGCGCGAGGCCAAGCGGCCGGACTGCCAGACCAAATATTCCGGCGGGGAGAAGGCCAACCTGCTGCTCCTGATCCCGCTGGCGATCGAAACCATCACCGACAAGGGCTGCAAGTGGTAGCAGCCATATGGGTGACGCGGCTTACTTGCTGCCGCTCTTCCAGCGCATGCCGAAGCCGAAATGGCGGTCCATCAGCTCGTGCGCACTGGTCATGCCCTGCTGCTGGAAATACTCGGCCAGCTTGGTGATGACGAGCTGGCCGCCGCGGTTCTCGATCAGCGCGATGGCGCACATGATCTGACGGTCGCCACCATCGAGCTTCACTTCCACCGGCGCCTGGCCCGGGGCCGCGATCGTGACCACGCCGTTGGTCACCTGCCAGTTGGCGGCGCCCTCGTAGATGAACGAGAAGATCACCGCGCGCTTGATCTTGTCGAAGCGTTCGCCGTTGATGAACAGGTTCTCGCCGTTGGCGGCGGCGCCGGTGCGGTCGTCGGCGTCGAGCTGGATGAACGGCTCGCCATCATAGTTGCCGAAGGTGTTGCCCAGCGCCTGCACGATGCCCTTGCGGCCGTCGGCCAGCTCGTACATGCAGCCCAGATCGAGGTCGATGCCGCTGCGGCCCTTGCGCGCCGCGCCGGCCTTGTTGGCCATGTCGCCGGCCTTGTTGGCGAGGTCGCCCGCCATATTCGCCAGGCGGTCGAGGAAGCCGCCGCCACGCGCCGCCGACTGTGCCGGCGGTGGCGTCACCGGTGGCGCCACGGCTGCCATGTTCCAGTTCAGGTTGACGTGGATGCAGCCGTAGCCGCCGCCGGCGCGCTTGTCGAGCGAGACCTTGTCGCCGCGCTTGTCGAGGGTGATCTTGGACAGCGAGACGCGCGGCGCGGCCGGCGCTGGTGCGGGTGCTGCAGCTGGTGCGGGCGCTGGAGCCGCAGGACGGGCCGACGACGTCTCGGTGCCGCCGAAGTGCGCCAGCAGCGCCGACAGGCCGCCGTTGAAGCCCTGGCCGACGGCGCCGAAGCGCCACTGGCCGTCGCGCCGGTACAGTTCCGCCACGATCAGCGCCTTCTCGTCGCCGAAGTCGGCGCCCGACCACGGGAAGCGCAGCGCGCTGCCCAGGGAGAGCGAACTGGCGCCGAGCGTGCGCATGGTGGCGGCGCCGTCGATCGCGGCCACGAACACCAGCTTGCCGATGTTCTCGGGCAGCGCGTCGAGGTTGATCGCGAAGCGCGCGCGGCCGCCGCCCAGGTCGAGGCGCACCGCGCCTTCCGGGCTGGCCAGCTGGTTGTAGAAGATCATGTAGCGGTCGTCGGACAGCTTGTCGTTGGCGTCCAGGCCGAAGCAGGAAAAGTCAACCGAAGCGCCGTTGGCGGCGATGTCGACGTCGACGTTGAAGGCGTGGCCGCTACCGAGGTCGGCCAGCTTGCCCTTCTGGCCGCGTGAAAATGTCGTCATGAGGGTTCTCCTTCGAGGAATGGTTTGTGGCCCAGCTCTCCATGCGAGCCGAACAGGCGCGATTGTTCGACCGTGCGCTCGGCCCAGGCGCGGTGGGTGGCGACTTCCTGCATCGCGTCGTGCATGCGGAACACCGCCGGCGCCGAGGCGTCGAGGATGGCGCGCGCCACCGCCAGGTCGTGCGGGGTGACCTTGAAGTGCTGCTCGATCGGGGCGATCTGGGTCGGGTGGATCGCGGTCTTGCCGATCATGCCGTAGGCCAGATCTTCCGTGACTTCCTGGTCCAGCAGTTCCGGCAGGTCGAGGTATTCGAACACCGGCGCAGTGAGCATGAAGCCGTAGGGCCGAAAGGTGGTCACCAGACGCGCGATCACGGGGCCGAGCGGGGTGCGATAGATGGTCATGCCGCGCGGGCGGCGCAGGCCGAGCAGGGCCAATAAATCGTTGCCGCCGACGCGCAGCGCCAGGATGCGGTGGCGCACGCCGGGCGCATCGAGCGCCAGGCGCAGCCCCTGCATCTCGGCGTCGTCGAACGCTTCCACCGTCTCGATGGTGGGCATCACCAGGTGCTCGGTGTGGCGCAGCAGGCGCCAGTAGCTGTCGAAATTGTGGCGCGTGATCTTGGGCAGCACGAAGCCGGTCAGCTTGTCGGCGCCGGGCATGGCCAGCACGCGCTCGAGCACCTCGGGATTGCGCACCCGGACGAAGCGGTCGGCGGCGACGCCGATGCGCATATTGGCCAGCACCACCGACAGGTTGAACAGCGACCAGCTCAATTCGCGGTCGGCGATCGAATCCTCGAGGCAGAAGATGAGCGAGCGCGCCTGTGGCAGTTTGTCGCCGTTGGCGATCGCGGCCAGGCTCTTGTGATTGGCGGGGACGTACAGCGACGCGCCCAGGGATTTAGCCATCCGATGCACTCCTGATCAGGGAAACGGCGTGATAGGGGAGGGTGGGGTCGACGTCGACCGCCACCTGTTTTTCTTCGGCCAGCGCGGCCAGGTGCGCCACTTGCGGCGCGTGGCGGTCGCGCAGCACCACCAGGCGCGGCACGCGGCGCAACAGCACGCGCGTGGCTTCGCCGATGCCGGGCTTGACAAGGTTGACGTCGGCCACGCCGTAGCGGCGCATGGCGGCGGCGATGTAGGCCTGCGAACGGGCGCGCGCGGCGGCGGCGTCGATTGGTTCGAGAGCCTGCGCGTCCGCTTGCATGGCCAGCGCCAGCGCGCTCAAGTCGTCGGCAAACGCTTGTGACCGATCTTGCGGCGCGAACTGCGCGTAAAAGACGCAGCCGTGGAAGTCGTCCTCGCCCATCGCTTCATCCATCACCGTGCGGCTGACCAGTCCCGACACCGTCGCATTCAGGATGCTGGACGGGATCAGGTAGTCGTCGCACGAGGCGGCGCAGGCGGCGGCGCCGGCCAGGTCACTCAGAACGTGCAGGCCGGCGTCGATCGCGGTGCCGTGGCGCCGGTTGAACAGCTCGACCGAGGCGGCCAGTTCGCGCGCGATCACGCCCTTGCCGGTCCAGCCGTCGACGAACACGATCGACTCCGGCGCGTGGCCGCGCGCCAGGATGTGGCGCAGCGCGGCGGCGTCGACGCCGCGGTCGCGCACGATCGACACCGAATAGTGCACCGCGTCGCGCCCGAACGCGTCGCGCAGCAGACGCGTGACGACCACGCCGACCGGCGTGCCGGCGCGCGCCAGCGAGACGATCACAAGCTCGCGTTGCGGACGCGCTGCGCTCATCGCCGCAATCAAGGCCGCCAGGCGCAGGCAGTCGCGCGCCATGCGGGCGTTGTTGGCGCTGCAGGCGGCGTCGAACAGGCGCATGTAGCGCGCGGACGGCGCCGCTTCAAGCGACAGCATCTGGCTGTAGTGGCGCTGGCCGCTCTGGATCAGCGCTTCCTTTTCGGCGACGTCGGTGAAATCCTGCTGCGCCAGGGGCCGCAGCAGGAAGGTGACGTCTTCCGGACGATAGCTGCCCGAAAAGCGGTCGCGCGCGTTCACAGCGCCCCCACGGTCAGGCCGGCGAGCTGGGTGCCGCGCGGGATGATGGCGTAGTCGCAGGCCGCCATGAAGCGCGCGTCCGAACGGCTGTCGCCCATGCCGAAGGTGACGATCTCGCCGTGCTCGGCGCGCAGGCGCGCCGTGATGTGGGCCACCGCGTTGGCCTTGTTCAGGGCGTTGGGCAGGATCGCCAGGTTGTTGCCGTTGCGGTGGATGAAGTAGTCGCGGTTGCCGTCGGCGATCCACGGCCGCACCACCTGTTCTTCCAGCGTCGCCAGGCGCTCGTGCTGCTTGTCCGGATCCTTCACCACCAAAAAGAATGGTGTATTGAAATCCTCGATCATGCGCGGGTGGCCGCCGTAGCCGGTGCGCGCGCAATGGTCGTCGAGGTGGGCCGACAGCTCCTGCAGGCCGGGCAGGGCGGCGTGCATCGCGTCGCGCATGCCATCCAGCCACGGCGCGTCGACCGCCCCGCCCGGCTCGAGCACCACGCCGCCGTAGTTGATCACGGCGTAGCTGTCGAACGGCAGCGCCACGCGGCGCAGGCCATCGAGGTCGCGCGCAGTGGTCGGGATCACCGTCATCCCGTCCTGCAGCAGCGCCAGGAAGGAGCGCTGGGCGCGCGTGGTGTACGAGCACACGCTGCCGTCCTTGTAATAGGCGGCCGGCTCCAATGCAGCGACATCGTCGGCGAAGGCGCCGAAGCTGCCGCACTTGCCGAAGGTCTGGAACAGGGTGTCGTCCAGGTCAGCGAACAGGAATTTCTTCAACGTGGTCCTCATGCTTGAAGTGGAACAGGCGCGCATTGAGCGTCCTGGCCAGCGCCTGCAGCGCGGGACCGGGCGCGGTCTCGTGGCAGATCAGCACGTGCTCGTACTGGCCGGGCGCGACGTTGTACAGGTAGTTGGGAATGCCTTCGCCGTAGTTGTCCTCGAACTGCAGCGCGTGCGATACCGCGCCCCAGGTCAGGATCGGCGAACGGGTAGTCGACTGCACCGACACCGCCAGGCCGAGCGACTGCAGGCTGGCCCCCAGCAGCGTGGCCGCGTGCATGAATTCTCCGGTGCCGAGCACCAGCACCCGCTCGCTGCGCGCGAATTCGTGCGCCAGGCGCGTGGCCAGCACCTTGGGCGCGGTGACGGCGCGCGCCAGGCCCAGGCGCCCGAAGTCGGCGCTGGCGCCGCGTTCGGCCTCATGGTCGTAGCGCTGCGCGCTGCCGGCGTCCGGCGCCACGTCCCCGGGCGCGAAACTGAATTCGCCCTCGACCAGCGCGCCGCTGGTCACCGGCAGGCCGAAGCGCGTGTCCAGTGCCGAGGCGGCGGCGCCCATGAAGTTGACGACGGTGGCCAGGTGCACCCGCTCGATGCCCGGATTCAGGCGGCGGCAGGCGTTGGCCAGGTTGACGAAGGTGTTGCCGGTGCTGGCTTCGTCGTCGACCAGCACCAGGGTGCGCGCCGCCAGCAGAAGTTCGCGCAACACCGGGTCTTGAGGCGCATGCAGGAACTGGCGCGGCGCGTGGCTGTGGGCTTCCTCGAACTCGATCAGTTCACCGCTGCCGACGCGGTAGCGGGTGGTGTGCAGGAACAGCGCCTGTTGGCCGGGATGGGCGCGCAACCAGGCTTCGAACACGCCCTGGCCCAGGCCGATCGCGGTTTCCGCCATGGCGATGAAGACGACCGGGCCTTCGGCTTCCGGCACGCCGGCGGCCAGGCGCTCATGCACCGCCAGCATGCTCGATGGCGTGCAGGGCCAGTGCTTGCCCAGCACCTTGCTCAGGAAGAGAAAACCGCGCCTGGCGTTGTTGCGCGCGGCGAAGCCGAGCAGGGCGTCGAGTTCGTCGGCGCCGCGTTCGATGGTGACGGCCAGGTCGCCGGTGGGTAGTGCGATCCGGCGCTGCAGGGGAGTAGGCATGGGTGCGTTCATGGGAGTTCGGTCGGGGTACTCAGTTCGGCCACGCGCATGCCGTTGGCGACCGGCGCGACGTGCACCTGGTCGAAGCCATCGGCGAAGCCGCGCAGGGCAATGTACGGCAGGTTGGGGCCGGCCAGGCAGGCCATGCCGATCCCGCCCGACATGCGCGGATTGATTTCCAGCAGGCGCGGACGGCCGCCGCCTTCGCGGAACTGGGCGTTGAACACGCCGTTCAGTTGATAGTCGGCTGCTAGCTGTGCGGTGGCGTCCAGGATGTCCTGGCGCATGTCGATGATCTGGCCGCTGCCGCCGTGCGGCAGCTTGCGGCGCACCACGGCGGCGGCCAGGCGGCCGTTGTCGCCGACGCAGTCGACGCTGTATTCGGGGCCGTCCAAAAATTCCATCAGCAGCATGGTCTTGAACGTGCCCATCTCGCCCAGGCCGCGGCGCAGGTCGTGGTAGCCGACGTGGTATTCGACGCCGCCCAGCAGCAGGGCGGCGCTGCTGCGCGCCTCGTCGACGATGGCGAAGCCCTGGCCATAGATGCCGTGCGAAGGTTTCACGCACAGCTTTGCGTGGCGCGGGCGCAGTTGGTCCCAGGCGGCGTCGAATTCTTCGAGCGTCTCGAAGCGGCGGAACTCGGCCACCGGCGCCTCCGGCAGCACCGTCTCGGAGTAGAGGCGCGCCTTGTCGTGCACCAGTTTGAGCATGCCGGCCGGGGCCGCGCTCAGCACGCGTACGCCAACGTCGGCGAAGCGCGCGTGTTCAGCGGCCAGCGTGGTCGCTTCGCGGCCCGGCACGAAGATGTCGATGCGGTGTTTGCGGCAGAACGCCAGGCACCAGTCGACGTAGGCGTCGCTGTCGAGGCCAGTCGGTTCGGCATGGAATTCGTGGGCCAGGCGCGCCGTCGGCGTGTGGCGGTTGGCATTGCTGTGGATGAGGGTGAAACGGCCTTCGGTATCGGCTTCGCGGATCAGTTTGATCGCCGCATGGACGGACGAGAATGTCCTGTTGTACCAGACGCGCATGCGCTCTTTCTCGGTGATGTGGCGAAAGCGGGCCGCGCCGATGGTGGCGCGGACCTGCGGGCGCTTGCCCGCGCTTGGCTTAGACGTTGACGCCGAACGAGCGCGCCAGTGGGCCCAGGCCGCCCTTGAAGCCTTGGCCGACGGCGCGGAATTTCCACTCGCTGCCGTGGCGATACAGCTCGCCGAAGATCATCGCGGTTTCGGTCGAGCTGTCTTCGGACAGGTCGTAGCGCGCGATCTCGGCTTCGCCGGCCGCGTTCAGGCAGCGGATGTAGGCCTTGCTGACCTGGCCGAAACTCTGGCGGCGCGCTTCGGCGTCGTGGATGGTGACGCAGAACGAGATCTTGTCGATGTCGGCCGGTACACGGGTCAGGTCGACCGAGACCTTCTCGTCGTCGCCTTCGCCCTGGCCGGTGGTGTTGTCGCCGGCGTGGACCACCGAGCCGTCGCTCGATTTCAGGTTGTTGTAGAAGATGAAGTCGGTATCGCCACGGACCTTGGCGTCAGCCTTGAGCATGAATGCGCTGCCGTCCAGGTCGAAGGCCGAACCGTCGGTCGAGCGTGGATCCCAGCCCAGGCCGATGATGACCTTGGTCAGGCCAGGGGCTTCCTTGCTCAGGTTGACGTTGCCGCCTTTTTGCAGACTGATTGCCATGCGAACTCCTTTTTCCGTTGAGGGATGAAACGGCCGGCGCGCCACGTGCCGCGCACCAGGTTTGTCTCCGCCAATATAGGCGGTAATTGATTAATTGTACATGGGGCGAGCAGGGGCTGAAACCCACGTTTCCTTAAGGCGTTGGTACGTCCTTACATCGGCGGTGCGCCTGTATTTATCGGCCGCGCAAGGGCCGGAAGAAAGCGCGGATCTCTTCGGCCAGCAGCTGCGGCTGTTCCAGCGCGGCGAAGTGTCCGCCGGCCGGCATCTGCTCCCAGCGCCGCAGGTCGAAGCAGCGCTCGACCCAGCTGCGCGGCGGCATCGCGATCTCGCCCGGGAACAGGGCCACGCCCAGCGGCGGCTTGACCGCTTCCTGCGGCGCCATCGGCCGCGCGCGGCTTTCGACGTACATCCGGAACGAGGAACCGATGGTGCCCGTGAACCAGTACAGGCTGATGTTGGCCAGCAGCGTGTCGAGGTCGACATCCTGGTCGGTCCAGGTATGGAACTTCTCGCCGATCCAGGCCGCCAGGCCCGCCGGCGAATCGTGCAGGCCGGCCGCCAGCGTGTGCGGCTTGGTCGACTGCTGATGGGCGTAGGCGCCTTCCTTGTCCTGGAATTCTTTCATGCGATTCAGGTAGTCCTGCTCCTCCGGCGTGGGTGGACGCCCGTCCAGTTGCGGCGGGCGCAATGACCCAGGCACGAAGTTCAGGTGCATGCCGATGACCTGCTCTGGAAAGCGCTGGCCAAGCCAGGCGCTGACGCCGGCGCCGATGTCGCCGCCCTGGGCGCCGAAGCGCGGGTAGCCCAGGCCTTCCATCAGCATTTGCCACAGGCCGGCCGTCTCGTAGGGGCCGATGCCCTTGTGCGTTGGCTGCGACGAAAAACCATAGCCGGGCAGCGCCGGCGCCACCACGTGGAAGCTGTCGGCCGGGTCGCCGCCGTGGGCGCCGGGATCGGCCAGCAAGGGGATGATGGCTTCCATCTCGATGAAGGAGCCGGGCCAGCCGTGGGTGATCACCAGCGGCAGCGGGTCGGGGCCGGCGCCCGGCTGGTGCACGAAGTGGATCGTGTGTTCGTCGATGCGGGCGCGGTATTGCGGCAGGCGGTTCAGGCGCGCTTCGACCGCGCGCCAGTCGAATCCGTCCTGCCAGCGCGCCAGCAGCCGACCCAGGTGATCGGGGTCGATGCCTTCGCTCCAGCCCTGATCTGCCAGGGGCGGCGCGCGGCGGGTGCGCGCCAGGCGCGCCTTCAAATCGGCCAGGTCGGCGTCGGGGATGGCGATGCTGAATGGTTCGATGTCCATGAGGGCTCCGTCTGATGGGTGAACGCTCGATGGTAATGCGCCCGTGCGCAGGGTGGCGCTCGGGTTCATCCCTACGTTTGGAGGATTGGGCAAAGGGTGGCGAGCTTGCGGCAACGCGGGGGCGACCGGCGCGCCGATACTGGTTTCACTACCAACCCACAAGGAGAACAGCATGAACAAGATCGCACTCGTCACCGGCGCCAGCCGCGGCTTGGGCCGCAACACCGCCCTGCACATCGCGCGCCGCGGCGGCGACGTGATCGTCACCTACCACAGCCGCGTGCAGGAAGCCGAGGGCGTGGTCGACCAGATCCGCGCCATGGGCCGGCGCGCGCTGGCGCTGCAGCTCGACGTGGGCGACGTGGCCGGCTTTGCGCCGTTTGCCGAGCGCCTGCGGGCGGCATTGCGCGCCTGGGGCCGCGCGGACTTCGACCACCTGGTCAACAACGCCGGCCATGGCGACATGGCGTCGATCGAAGACACCACCGTGGCCCAGTTCGACCGCCTGGTCGACGTCCATTTCAAGGGCGTGTTCTTCCTGACCCAGGCCCTGCTGCCGCTGCTGGCCGACGGCGGGCGCATCGTCAACCTGTCGAGCGGCCTGACGCGGGTGTCGTACCCGGGCTTCGGCGCCTATGCGGCGGTGAAGGGCGCGGTCGAAGTCTTGAGCGTCTACCTGGCGCGCGAGCTCGGTGCGCGCGGCATCGCCGTCAACACGGTGGCGCCGGGCGCGATCGAGACCGACTTCCTGGGCGGTGCGGTGCGCGACATGCCGGACCTGAACGCGGTGTTCGCCGGCATGACCGCGCTCGGCCGCGTGGGCGTGCCGGACGATATCGGACCGATGATCGCCAGCCTGCTGGGCGAGGACAACCGCTGGATCAGCGGCCAGCGCATCGAAGTATCGGGCGGGCAGGTGATCTGACCGCGGGACCGGCCTTCAGGCGCGCTGCAGCCGCGCCTGCAGCGCGTTCACGTCGCGCACCGGCGGCCTGCCGAACAGGCGGCCGTATTCGCGCGTGAACTGCTGCACGCTTTCGTAGCCGACCGCGTGCGCCGCGCGGCCGGCGCCGGCGCCTTCGGCCAGCATCAGGCGGCGCGCCTCGATCAGGCGCAGCTGCTTCTGGAACTGCAGCGGCGTGAGCGAAGTCACGGCGCGGAAGTGGGCGTGGAAGGATGAAGCGCTCATGCCGGCCGCATCGGCCAGCTGCCGCACCGGCAGGCGCTGCGCATAGCTGTCCTTCAGGAGAGCGATGGCGCGCCCAATGCGGCGCAGGTGACTGTCGGGAAGGCCCAGACGCCGGATCGCGGCGCCATGGCGCCCGGCCAGCAGCCAGTAGTGGAATTCGCGCACCAGGGCGCCCTGCAGCAGCGGGATCGAAGCCGGACGCTCGAGCAGGCGCATCAGGCGCAGGGCGGCGTCGGCCACGTGGGCATCGGTCGGTTCATGGCGTACCGGCGCGCCGGGGGCGTCGCTCGGGTCGAGCGCCGCCATCTCGGCCGCGAGGCCGGCGATCACGGATGGATCGAGGTCCAGCACCAGCGAGCAATAGGGCGTGGCGCTGCTGGCCGCGGTGATGCGGCTGGCGGTTGGCACGTCGGCCATGATCAGGAGCGAATCGCCGGCGTGGAAGGTGAACGATTGTCCGCCCATCATGACGTGCTTGCTGCCCTGCAGGACCAGGCAGGCCAGCGGCCGCTGGACCTGGTAGGCCAGGGCGGTGCGGACGGTCGAGCGGATCGCCGTCAGGCCGGGAATGGCGGTCGGCGCGATGCCGTCGCCGTCGGTGTGGCTGTCGGCATGGCGCAGCACGGCGCCCAGCAGCGTGGTTTCCATGACCGCCAGTGTAATCCACGGTCATGGAAGTCGGGTGACTGCATTTTTCAGTCACCGTTTCTGGCTCGCCTTCACGCCGCCCGGACGTCGGTATCGCTCCAGTCGGCCGCCTGGTCCGGCGGCTGCGCCGACGCCTGCGGTTCGCGCGCCAGGCGCACCGTCTGCACCGGCAACGCCAGCGCCACGCCGCGCGCTTCCAGTCCGGCGATGATGCTCAGGTAGATCTCCTGCTGCACGTTCATGTAGACCGTGTAGTCGGTGTTGTCGACGTAGTACACCACCTCGAAGTTGAACACCGGCGCCGCGATGCCGTTCAGATGGGCGCGGTCGAAGCGCACCTGCGGCTGGGCCTCGACGATCTCCTTGATCATCGCGGGCAGTTCGCGCAGGATCGGCGCCGGGGTCAGGTGCGACACGCCGAAGCCGAACACGATGCGGCGCGACTCCATGCGGCGCAGGTTCTGGATCCGGCTTTTCAGCAGGTCGTTGTTCGAGAACACGATCTGCTCGCCGCCCAGGCTGCGCACGCGGGTAGTTTTGAGGCCGATCTTTTCCACCGTGCCGAGCATCTTGTCGACGATGATGAAGTCGCCCACCACGAATGGTTTGTCCAACACGATGGACAGCGAGGCAAACAAGTCGCCCAGGATGCTCTGCACCGCCAGTGCGATGGCGATACCGCCGATCCCGAGGCTGGCCACGAGGGTGGTGATGTTCACGCCCAGGTTATCGAGCACCATCAGCGCCACGATGGCCCACAGCGCCACCCGCACCAGGAAGGTGATCGCGGCCGAAGAAGTGATGCGGTCCGGGTCCACGCTGCTGTTCTGGGCGCGGGTGGCGGCCAGCCAGGTGCGCAGCGCGTGGTCGCCCCAGATCGCCACCTGCACCAGCATGGCGACGATGGCGGCGCGGCCGATGAACAGCTGCACCCGGTCGGACAGCGTCAAGAGGCTGGCGCCGGCGTACAGGCCGACCAGGACCAGCGCCACGAATTTGGTCGAGCGCAGCGCGGCGACGGCGATGTCGTCGACCTTGGTCTCGGTGCGCGCCGCCAGGATGCTCAGGCGCCGCACCAGGATCGATTTCAGGGCGTCCAGCCCCACCGCCACGGCCAGCGCCGTGACCAGGGCGACCAGCCATTCGGCGGTCGTGTTGTTCAGGATGGTGTAATCCATGCCTCGTTCAAGTCCTTTCAATAAGTAGGGCGGACGGGTCTCCCGTCCACGCGTCGATTACGCTGCCGAGAGTTCTTCTGCCGGCGACTCCGCTTCCGTCTGCGCCTCGAGCGCCGCCAGGAAGCCATCGCCCCAGCGCGCCACGTCGTGCTCGCCCACGATCATCGCCATGCGCCCGGCGCGATACGCCACTTCGTCGGCGCCCATGGTCAGCGCCTGGTACAGGGTGGCGCTCATGGCGTTGGCGTCGTAGGGATTCACCAAGAGCGCGCCGTGCAGCTCGAGCGCGGCGCCGGCGAATTCGGACAGCACCAGCACGCCGGGCCGCCCGGCCGCATGGCGGGTGGCGACGTATTCCTTGGCCACCAGATTGAGGCCGTCGCGCAGCGGCGTGATCCAGGCGATGCCGCAGGCGGCGTAGTGGGCCACTACTTCCTCGAACGGCAGCGAGCGGTAGAAGTAGCGCACCGGCACCCAGTCCAGCGTCGAGAAGCGGCCGTTGATGCGGCCGACGATGCGGTCCAGTTCCTCGCGCAGGCTGTCGTAGATTTCCATGCCCGACGCCGCCGGGGTGATGATGTTGAGCAGGGTGACCTTGCCCAGCAGTTCCGGGTGCTGCTCGAGCATGCGTTCATACGCCTGCAGCTTTTCCAGCGATCCCTTCACGTAATCGAGGCGCTCGATCGAGACGATGCCGGTGCGTCCTGCCAGGTAGCCGTCGAGTTCCGCGATCTGGCGCTGCACCTCGTCTTGCGCCGTCAATTGCCGGATCAGGTCGACATTGGTGCCGACCGGATGCGCGCCCAGCGCCACCCGCCGGCCGCCCACTTCGAGCGCGGTGGTCATGCGGTCCACTCCCAGCGCGCAGCCGAAGGTGAGGAAGCGCGGCGCGCACGGCACGTCGGCCACCGCTTCCACCGGCGCGCAGGAACGGGCGGCGTCGACGAAGTTCTCGACGTAGCGCGGCACGTGGAAGCCCACGTAGTCGCATTGCAGCAGGCTGCCGATGATGTCGCGCCGCCACGGCAGGATGTTGAACACGTCCGACGACGGGAAGGCCGTGTGATGGAAGAAGGCGATTCTCAAGTCCGGCCGCAGCGGGCGCAGGAAGGCCGGCACCATCCACAGGTTGTAGTCGTGGATCCAGGCGGTGGCGCCGGGCGCCGCTTCGCGCGCGGTCTGCTCGGCGAACAGGCGGTTCACTTCCAGGTAGCGCTCCCAATGGTCCTGGCGGAATTCGGCTTTATCAGGGAACGAAAAGATGATTGGCCAGAACGCCTCTTTCGAGAACTTCTTGTAGAACAGGTCGATGTCGTCTGGCGTGAGCGCCACGCGCGCCGCCTTCAGGCGCGGATAGCGCTGCGGGTCGACCGGCACGTGCGTCACGAAGCCCGCTGGCGTGCGGCTCTCCTGCTGCGACCAGGCCACCCACGATCCCTTGCGCCCGCCGGCGAAAAAGCTGAGCAGGGTGGGCATGATGCCGTTCGGGCTTTTCGGGCGACGCTGCAGCGTCACGCCGTTCTCCACCACTTCGTCGTAGGGCAGGCGGTGATACACCATCACCAGTTCGGCGTCGCCATACGACGTCGCTAGTGCCTCGCTGGAAGCCGCATCGCTGCCGCAGCGCAGGCCATGGCGCTCGAGCGCTTCCAGGATGCCGCCGCAGCCGGCGGCGTCGGCTACCACCACGCGCGCCATCTTGCGCACCGCTTCCACCAGCGCCGGTTCGGCGGCGCCCACCACCACGCCGCGAAACCCGGCCTCGAACATCGACAGGTCGTTCAGGGTGTCGCCGGCGACGATGATGTGCTCCGGGTCGAAGCCGGCGACTTCTGCCAGACGGCGCACCGCGACGCCCTTGCCGACGCCGCGCGGCAGCACGTCGAGGTAGCGACCGGCCGAGAACAGCAGGTCGCAGCCGAGTGCATCGACCGCAGCGCGCAGCTCGGGCGTGATCGCGTCTTCGCCGGCATAGAACGAGCAGCGCCGTTCCTGCGGCACGCTCTGGCGCACCAGGCCGGGGAAGCCGGCCAGGGCGCGCAGCACCGCCTGGCTGCCGGGCCAGCTGGCGGCGACCTCGTGCGCCAGCGGCTCGACCGGACGCAGCTCGGCGTCGACGATCGTGGCGCCGACGTCGGCGATGATGTAGTGCGGACGCGGCACGGTCGGGTCGCTGAGCAGGGGGATGACGGTCTCCAGGCCGCGGCCGGTGACGAACACCAGCGTCGCGCCGGGCAGGGCGCCCGTGAACAGTTCGCGCACGCGGCGCCGCGCCTCGTGGGTGCCGGCCAGCAGCGTGCCGTCGAGGTCGGTGGCCAGCACCAGGCGGGAGGGGGCCAGCTGGCGCGGCCAGCGGTCGGAGGTAATAACTGTCATAAGCATCCTTTGCTGCGATCCTTTACAGCGATGCGTCCGCCACTGCCGAAGGGTGGGCGGCGGACCGGGTCTGGGTCAGCGGAGCTCGCCGGGGAGGCGCGCGGACCGGAGAAAGCGGCGCGGCGCATGGGGATCACTGGGATCCATGCGCATCGGCGGCCGCGGCGGAAAGAGGGTGGATGGCGCCGGCATGCTTGCCGGAGGTGACGCGCGCCAGGTGCGCGCGACGCCGTTCCCCCTCGAATTAGATTTGTACAATAGCATTTCGTGACGACATCGACAACCGCGATTCGCCAGCACCACCTGCGGCGGAGGAGGAAGGGGCAAGACCAATTGTCGCGTCAGCGAAAAAAAGCTATTGCAAAGTTATAAGAAGCCCTCGTATAATTCGGCTCCCCGGGCGGTTAGTTCAGCTGGTTAGAATACTTGGTCGACATCCAAGGGGTCGCAGGTTCGAATCCTGCACCGCCCACCAGACTTCCATATGTCGCAGACTCCCAGCAATGGTTGTAGCCTGCAGAGAAAAGACGCAGCGGTGCGTCTTTTCTGTGCCGTTCAGCTCGAACGGATTTCTTTCTTCTCCAGATACTGCGAAAAGCGCAACAGGCCGGTTTCACACCCGATTTTTCCTGTTGCGCCGTTGCCGTTTGCGCGCTATACTAGCCGGCTTCGGTATGGACGCGTCTTTTTATGTCCGTATTTTTTAGTAGTTCAACTACCCCCGCCCAATCGTAGGTGGGAATGGAGAAAAAATGAGCCTGGGCCTTCTCGGTCGCAAGGTTGGCATGATGCGTATTTTCACGGATGACGGCGATTCGATCCCTGTCACTGTGCTGGACGTGTCGAACAACCGTGTCGCACAAGTCAAAACCCCTGAAACTGATGGTTACACCGCAGTTCAGGTCGTCTACGGTCAACGTCGCGCTTCCCGCGTGAACAAGGCTGCCGCCGGTCACTACGCCAAAGCTGGCGTCGAAGCCGGTACGATGCTGAAAGAATTCCGCATCGATTCCACCAAAGCCGCCGAACTCAAAGCCGGTGACACCATCGATGCTTCGATGTTCGAAGTGGGCCAGAAAATCGA
>Ga0265798_10005844_pt1 | contig 16371 bp, 12 predicted proteins | sample P3T30metagenome_FD_192430 | JGI IMG/M metagenome (GOLD analysis project Ga0265798, IMG submission 192430) | Plant litter microbial communities from East Loma Ridge, Irvine, California - P3 T30 | ecosystem: Environmental > Terrestrial > Plant litter > Unclassified | place: USA: California... | reverse complement strand
CCAAACTTTAGACGCTCGTTCATCTAATAAGGGCTGTGCGGCCTTGGCGCTTAGGTCGAAGCGTTAACCATTTAAATTTGCAGCAAGCCTAAAAACATTCTCAGCTTATTAACCGACCGAAATCAATTGTAGGGCATGATCGCTGCCGTTTCGCTCGTGCTTCGTTGCATGCAGCACGCCCACGACGGGCGTCTCATCCTATTGGCTGGCCTGGTATGCGCGTCGGGCATCTACGCGTCCTTCGCGCTGGCGCAGCACGCAGCGCGGTCGGTTGCCACGATGCGGACTCGATGGGGGATCGTCAGCATCGTTGCAAGCGGCGCGACCGCTTGGGCAACACACTTCATCGTCCTGCTCGCGTTCAAACCTGGCATGCCAGCGGCGTTTGAGCCGATGCTGACGGCCGCATCCCTGCTATGTGCCATTGTCGGCATAGGTGCCGGTGTTTCCATCTCCATCCGCACCCGACGGCGCGAGCTGCACTTCATCGCAGGATTGATCGTTGGACTTGGTGTCGCGATGCTCCACTACGTCGGGCAGGATGCATACCTCGTCAAAGGCACGGTATCCTGGAACCTCTGGCTTGTCGTACCATCCATCCTGACGAGCCTGCCCATCTCGGGCCTCGCAATGGTGGCAGTCGGGCATCGCGATCGACGCATCCGGCAAGCCGGCGCGCCCTTGCTCCTGTTCTCGATCGGCCTTCTCCATTTCTGCGGCATGGCCGCCATGTCGCTGCATTATGACCCGGCCGCCACCTTCCCTGCTTACGCGGTATCGCCCAAGGCGATAACGCCGGTGGTCGCCGGCGTCTCACTTGGGCTTATCGTTCTCGCTATCTTCGGCTGGCGTTTCGACCTTGCCGCCAAAGTCCGGCTGCGACAGGACAGGCGTCGACTACGCGAGCTGGCAGACGTGGCGCTCGAAGGGCTGCTGATCTGCAGCAACGATGAGATCGTCACCGCGAACAACAGCGTGGAGCGACTTTCTCAATATGCTTCGGGCACGCTCGTAGGGAGCTCGGTGAGCCGCCTTTTGCCAGGCCTCGACGTTGCCAGCCTGCCGGAACGGGAGGAGCGCGAAAGTGAGCTGATCACTGCGGCGGGGACCACGGTTCCGGTTCGCGTCCTCCGCCAAGAGGTCGCCTTGGGACACCGCCTACAGACCGTCATCGCCGTGCGGGATCAGCGCGAACGGCTGAGAACCGAGGCGAAAATACGCACGCTCGCCTTCAACGACTCGCTGACCGGCCTTCCCAACCGTACCCGATTCTTCGACCTCCTCGCGCTGCAAGCCTCATCGCGCCGCAGCTCCGATGAGGCATTCGCCGTGTTGATGCTCGACCTTGATCGGTTCAAGCCGGTCAACGACATGCACGGACATGCCGCCGGTGATACGGTCCTCGCGCTAGTCGCTGAGCGGCTGACATCCGTGTTGCGAGCCAGTGATGTGGTCGCTCGCCTAGGCGGCGATGAATTTGCGGTACTGCAGCTCACCGGTCACAAGCCCGCAGCGGCGGGGCACCTGGCGGCGAAAATCGTCCAGGCGATCGCAGATCGCCCCTTTCTGATCGACGGTCACCCCGTACACCTCGGCGTGAGCATTGGCATCGCGCGTGCGCCGACGGATGGCGACGATCCTGCCGAACTGATGAGTCAGGCGGATCTCGCGCTCTACGCCGCCAAAGCAGGCGGCAAGGGAACTTACCGCTACTACGATCCTTCTCTTGATGAGAAGATGCGCGTCCGACGTTCACTCGAGGCGGGGCTTCGCCAAGCCCTGCTCGTTGGCGAATTGGAACTGCACTATCAGCCGCTAGTCGATGCCAAGACGGGAAAGATCACGGCGGCCGAGGCGCTTGTGCGCTGGAACCATCCCGAGCGCGGTCAGATCCCGCCAATCGAGTTTATCGGCATCGCCGAAGAGACAGGCTTGATCCTGCCGTTAGGTAAGTGGGTGCTCGAGACCGCATGCGCGGACGCGATGTCGTGGCCTGGCGAGATGAGCATTGCGGTCAATTTGTCACCCGTTCAGTTCCGCGAGCCTGCGTTGGTGGTGATGGTTGAAACCGCTCTGTCGCAGTCTGGATTGTCCTCCAGTCGGCTAGAGCTCGAGATTACCGAAGGTGTGCTGTTGAACGATGAGGTGCGCACTCTTGAGGTGCTCCAGGAGCTGCGTGGCCTTGGCGTCAGGATCTCGATGGACGATTTCGGTACCGGATACTCCTCGCTCAGTTACCTGCGCAAATTTCCGTTCGACAAGATCAAGATCGACCAGTCGTTCGTGCGGCAGGTTCCCCATGATGAGGAAAGCGCTGCCATCGTCCGCGCGATCATCACGATGGGATCGTGCCTAGGTATGTCGACGACGGTAGAGGGCGTTGAGACAAGCGCGCAATTCGACTTCTCAGTGGCCGAGGGATGTGACACCATTCAAGGGTACCTTATTAGTCGCCCCCTCGATCATCAGAGCTTTACAGCATTGCTGACTGAGCACGCGGGCGGTACCATTGCCGCTTAAGCTACGAGCCTAGGATCTCAGGCGATCTTTGCATTTGAAGAAAGTATCAGGGTAGCTCAGCATCTTCACACTTTAGGGCTAAATACATTAATCAGGGGAGGGTAGATGCACGACAGCAGGCAAGAGCGTGAGCGCCAACAATCGCTGACTGGATACGGCGTTCTCGATACGCCAAACGAGCTTCAATTTGACGCGATAGTGAAGGATGCTGCACGCATCCTTGGCGCTCCAATCGCTCTCATCTCCCTCGTCGACGAGCATCGTCAATGGTTCAAGGCGAAGGTCGGCCTCGAACCGGTGCAAACACCCCGCTCCATCTCGTTTTGCACCCATGCCATCCACGGCAATGAGGTCATGGTCGTCCAGGATGCTACGATAGATGAACGCTTCTCCGCCAACCCGTTGGTGACTGGCGATCTGGGAATCCGCTTCTATGCAGGTGCACCGCTCAAAACAGATGATGGTAAGCGGATCGGAACGCTTTGCGTCATCGACACCAAGCCACATCCTGAGGGTTTACCGGAAAAAGATCGTGCTACCCTGGAAAGCCTCGCGCGACGTACGATGCATGCCCTCGAGTTACGTCGGTCGATGTTGAAGGATCAGCAAAGCGGAACACCGCGATAAGTCCCATCGCCGACGATGATTTTAGCGGTGCCCCGCGCTACGATGGTCAAGACCCGCCCCTCATTGTTTCGATAGCACCTTACGAAAAACTGATATCAACGACATGGTGACCCGCCGCAGCTATTTCATCGTCGTCAATTACACCGGGGCTGGGTAATAGTTGAATGCGTTGAGCGGTGTTTCACGAGAAATCCTAAACCGGCATTAGGTTCATCTCTTACTGTAGCTGACAGGCTGAACACTTGCATTAACCTCATTGAGCAACGCCAGTGCTTCACGCATCTCCTCCGCCGCAGCGGCCGTAGCGTGAAAAAGGACGGTACTTTCGTGGCTCATGCCCATTCCTTGCCTTTCGGTCAGGAAGGTTAACAACTCTTTAGATTGCTCACCGTCGGCCCCGATGGCGTTGCGCCTGCCCCACCTTCTAAGACCCATAATCGGTCATTGAGGACAGGTTGAGGCTCTTCCGAACTCGGTCGCTCGTTCAGGGATGTCGCCACGCCGGCCAGGCATTAATGAACGATCCGGTGCGGCGATCATTCTGAGCCGACGGCCTTTCTCCGATGCGGAGCGATCAACCATGAAGATGAGCGGCAATACGATCCTGATGACGGGTGGAGGAAGCGGTATCGGTGAAGCGCTGGCGCACCGCTTCCATGATCGCGGTGACACGGTCATAATCGCCGGGCGGCGCCAGGAGGCACTCCAGCGGGCGGCAGACGGGCGTGATCGCATCCATACCATGACGCTAGATGTCGAAGACGCTGCGGCGGTCGACGGGTTCGCCACGCAGGTCGTCGCCGACTTTCCGGCGCTGAACGTGCTGTTCAACAATGCCGGCATCATGAAGTTTGAGGATCTGACGGGTCGGCGCGACCTGGCCGACGCCGAAGCGACGCTGGCGATCAATATACTCGGCACGATCCGGCTGACGAACGCACTGATCGACCATCTTATGGGTCAGCCCGATGCCGCGATCGTCACGGTTACCTCGGGCCTTGCATATGTGCCGCTGGTGGCGGCGCCGACCTACTCGGCGAGCAAGGCCGCGATCCATTCCTACACAGTCTCGCTCCGGACCCAGTTAGCGGGCAAGGTCGAGGTGATCGAGCTGGCCCCGCCGGGCGTGCAGACCGACCTCACGCCAGGACAGGCGAACCGACCAGGCTACATGCCGCTCGACGCGTTCGCTGACGCTGTCACCATGCAATTTGCTCAGCAACCTACGCCAGCCGAAATCCTTGTCGACGAGGTCCAGTTCCTGCGTCAGGCTGAACGCGAGGGCCGCTTTGACGAGACGTTGAAAACGCTGACGGAGCGCGCCGCCAAGCAGCGTGAAGAGGGTAACCAACGGAGCTGAACGTGCTGCCCGTCAGGTGACCGGCCGCAGGCCTTCCAAAAAGCGTGAGGACTTGTCGCCGCACCGGCCTCGGTGCAAAATTGAACGCCTTGCCGACGCATCATGTTCGAAGCATGGTGGAGCGGCACGCGGATCGCGCGTAGCCATCATACTGCTTGTGGTATCGTGGCTGCCCCGACCCATTATCGGTCATTCAGCAGCCTTGTCGCGCTTCCCAACTTCGGTCGTTCGTTCATGTGAATCAATTGAGCCCTGAGGAGCAGCGGAGGCTGGTACGGAACGGCGAGATGTGGGACATTTTAGTCGTTCAAGTCCGGCTCCGCGAACGGCGGCTTCGACCAAAAGCGGTCGTTCCTGACACTTCCCGCCGCTGCCAGGTTATACGTGATTGGCGGACCGCGAACTGCGAGGTATCGGGAATGGGATAACGATCGCTCCCCTCAGCGTGCAATATCCGGTTTATTACGACTTTTCGCGCAGGGTCATCTCAACATCCCTGATCGCGAACTTTTGGATCTTGCCTGTTACCGTCATCGGGAAGGTGTCGACTACGCGGATGCAACCTGGCACTTTCTGGTGCGAGATTTTGCCTTTGCACCAGCCAAGAAGCTCTTCCACCCCGACTTCCTGTTTTACGCGAACCCAAGCACAGACCTGCTCGCCCCAGCGCTCATCGGGAATGCCAAAGACCGTCGCATCGGCGACAGCAGGGTGCGTGACGAGGAACGCCTCAACCTCGGCAGGGTAGATATTCTCCCCGCCCCGGATGATCATGTCCTTGATGCGACCGACGATGCGGATCCGCCCCTTCTCGTCCATGGTGGCCAGATCGCCGCTGTGCATCCAGCCGTCCCGGATCGCTGCCGCTGTCGCGTCAGGCTGGTTCCAATATCCGAGCATGACGCCTGGGCCGCGCGAGCAATACTCGCCAGCCGTCCCTACGGGCACGAGATTGCCGTCGGCATCGATTACTCGGCCTTCGAAGTGCGGCAGCACGGTGCCGACCGTTTCAACCCGAGTTACGAGGTCTGCGTCGGCCGAGGTTTGAGTGCTGAGCGGGCTCGTCTCAGTCATGCCGTAGCCGATGGTGATGTCCAGCATGTTCATGTCATCGATCATGCGTCGCATCATCGGCACCGGGCAGGGTGCACCGGCAGTGATGCCCGTGCGCAGCAATGAGAAATCCGTTGCGCTGAAATTGGGATGGTCGAGCACGGCCAGGAACATCGTCGGCACCCCGTGAAGGGCAGAGCAGCGCTCCGCCTCGATGGCTTTCAAAACGTCGCCCGCGTCGAACGTCTGCCCGGGAAGCACCATAGTGGCTCCGGTCGTCAGGCAGACCAACACGCCGAGTACCATGCCGAAGCAATGGTAGAGCGGGACCGGTATGCACACACGATCATCAGGTCCAAGCCGCATGCCTGCGGCTGCGCTGGAGGCATTGTGCAGAAGATTGCGATGGCTGAGGGTCGCCCCCTTGGGCGCTCCAGTGGTGCCGCTGGTGAACTGGATGTTGATCGCTTGGTCGGCATGCAGTTTTGGAACCGGGGTCTCGCCCTCGGCAAGAAGCAGAGCGTCGAAACCTATTCGAGCGCCCGCCGTGGCCCCGCCGATCTCGATTACGTAGCGCAGGTCCGGAAGGGAGGGATCGAACAGCGGCGCGGGCCCGTTCCCGCCGGAAGCGGGCACGAGCTCCGCGAGCATGCCGACATAATCGGATGTCTTGAATCGGGTTGCAGTCACGATGGCCCGCACGCCCGCAAGACGCAGCGCGTGGCCGAGTTCATGCGTGCGATAGGCGGGATTGATCGAGACAAGAACGAGCCCGAGGCGTGCCGTGGCAAGCTGCGTCAAAATCCATTCGACGCAATTCGGGGAGCAGATGCCGACCCTGTCGCCCGGCACCAATCCGAGCCGATCGAAACCGCGCGCGAGCGCGTCCGTTCGGTCCCGAAGCTCACTCCACGTCCATCGGACGTTCTGCCAGGACACGACCAAAGCTTCTTGATCGGCGAACATCTCGACCGCGTGATCAAGCCATTCGCCGATCGTACCGGACGGCACTGCCGGTGCCTGAGGCCCGACAGCGTGGGACATCCCGGGAAGTAGCAAATGGACCATCACGACATCACCTCACGCCATCGGCCGGCCAAACAGACAGGACCTGCCGTCCCCCTGTCCGTCGCCGTAATGCCCTTGCCTTAGTAGGATTTGCGTAGCCGCAAGCCGATGGTGCGAGGGACTGGGCCAATGAGCGCCGTCGGGACGAAGTAGTCCGTCGGCCCCCGCTCGTCGGTGAGATTGTCGCCGAACAAAGCGAGTTCATAGGCTCCGCGACGAACACCCAGAGTTGCGCCCACCAGCTCATAGCTCTCAGCGAGCACAGTCCCGATTGTCGGTCTGGAACCCGTCTGGCTCAGATTGACGTTACCGATCAAGTCGATGTCACCGCTGACAGGACGCGTGTAGCTCGCATCGAGGCGGTAGTTATACTTCGCCGCGTTCACGAGACGTCCGTCCTTGATCACACGCGGATCCTGCACGGTGATGCGGGGATCGACATCGTCGTATTTGCTCGAGTTGAAGTTCGCTACTGCGCTCAGAGTCAGGCCCTTGAGTGGCGTACGCCAACTCAGATCGATGTCCAGCCCGGTTGAATGGGCCTTCCCGATATTGACGAACCCGCCGATCCCCGCCGTGGTATTGTAGCCGCCCTGAAGACCGTCGTACTTGATGTGATAGAGGTTGGCCGCAAGTGTTACCGAGCGGTCGAAAAGCCTCAATCGGGTGCCAAGCTCATAGTTCGTGAGGGACAACGGATCGAGCAGGATTTCTGCCGGTAGCCCATCAGCCCGTAGTAATTGAACCTGTAACTGTGACTGCACCGTGTTCACTCGGAAGCCGGTCGAAACCGTCGCAAATACCGAGGCGTTATCACTTGGGAAGTAAGAAACGTTTGCCCGCCACGTAGTCTTCTCGAGCGTGCTGGGAAGCCGTGACGTCGGATCCTCGTAGGTACGACGATCATGATAGTATCGGATGCCGGCCAGCGGGACCAGTTTGCCATCAAACAGGTCATAGCTAACCTCACCAAAGCCCGCATAGTTACGTGTCTTGGTGTTGTTGCTTGCGTTTTGCTGAACGACTATGAAATCGATGTTGTTGATCTGCGGTCCTTCACCCGCGCTATAGGACCCTCCGACGACCCAATGCAGCGGCCCCGCGCTTGTGGAACGTGCCCGAAGCTCTTGGTTGAAGTTCTTCGGAGCGAAGGCGGAGAGAAACGTTCCACCGGGAATCCCCAAGATTCCTAGCGGAGTTTGGTAAGCTATGTTGCCCTTGAAGAAACTTGTCGCGCTCGTGATGGCAACGCCGCCAAGGTCAAGGTCACCAGTCAAGCTGTAAAGGGTGTACTTCGACCGGGTATAGCTGTCTACTCCACCCGTGTTTTCAAACGTATAGGGACGGACGCTGCTATACAGCGACTGATATCCCTGCGTCGGGTTGAACTGCCAAACCTGTGCGCGAAGAGTGAAGTTTTCTGAAGGCTTAAAAAGGACGGCGACGCGCCAATCCTTGTTCTTCTGATCATTTACATCTTTTTTATCAGGGGTGCCGTCGTTGGCACCATAATAGACGTCTGCGTAGCCCTGTTGCCGGGAAATGCCCCCACTGACCCTGACGGCTAGTACATCCTTGATGATCGGCACCGAGAGGGCGCCCGAAACACCCCAGTTGAGGCCGGACGCATCCTTCGTCGTGGAGCCGTACGCCTCCCCTTGCGTCTGGACCGCAGTCAGATCAGGACCGCGCGTGCGAAAGATCATCGTACCGCCTGCAGACCCTTGGCCGTACAGTGTGCCTTGCGGTCCTCGCAGAACTTCGACCTGAGCGAGATCGAGGAACCGGATTGGCGGAGCGATGCCGAAGTTGGGAACCACGAAGGGCACGTCATCAAGATAGTAGCCGATCGGGGTTTCCCCGTTCGTGCCTCCGACGCCGACACCGCGAAGGTTATACGACTTGACGCCTGCCGCGGTTTCCTGAGCGAGCGATGCGCCCGGCACTGCCGCGATAAGACTGTTAACGTCCTGAATATTTTTCTCTTTCAGGCCCTCACCGGTGAAGGCCTGAATCGCCAGCGGCGTCTTCTGCAGGACCTGGGCGCCCGTCTTAGAAGCGGTCACCACGATGTCGGCAGTGTCGTTCTGGTCGGCAGAAGCAGCAGGTGTGGCATCCGCAGCGGTCGTTGTCGCCGCGTTAGTTTGCGGTTGCGGTGATACCGTCTGGGCATGAGCCTGGGTGGTCAAAGCGACCAACGAAACACAGGTAGCGAGCGACAGTTTAAGCTTCATTTTTATCCTCCCCGACAATATCGACCGTATGGATCGGCCTTGCAATGGATTGCAAAATAGGGCTATCTGCAATGCATTGCAATACGGTAAATACAGATGGCTGTGGGCGGCATGCGTCCGTGAGACAGGAGGGGTGACATGCCAATCGAGGAAATCGCTGGCGCGCGAGAATCACATGGCGTTGCGAAAGGCGCAGTGCACATAAGTCGCGAGTCGATCGCGCTGGCGCGCGACCAGGAGGGCAGCCGTCTGGCTGTCTTTGGCAACTTGCCGATCGCGCGGGTGATCGCCGATTACGACGTGTGGGACATGTGGCCTCTCGCACATCGAAACGGGAACACCGTCAACGCGCACGGTCGTCAATATTGGTTCTTCCTCGCAACGCCGGTTCTGGATGATCCCGAAGATCGACATGATATCGCGCGCATCCGCTTGGCGAGCATCGGATCCGATGGCTGGTGCGATCACGGCTGGGCTCTACCTGATGGCTGGTCGCCCGGAAGCCGGGAATGGTCCGGCTGCACGGTTCTCGACGACGATGGTCGTAAGGTGACCATGTATTTCACGGCAACGGGGAGGCGCGGCGCGCCGCACAGCTTTGAACAAAGGTTGTTCGAAGGCAGCGGCGAGCTGACGTTCGAGGGCCATACGCCATCGCTCAGGAATTGGTCGCAGCCGGAGGAATCCATCCGTGCCGATGGCCATTGGTACAAGGTAGCGGATCAGGTCGTCGCGCCGCCCCATGGCATCTGGGGCTTTCGCGATCCCGGATATTTCCTCGATCCGGCTGACGGGACGGAACACCTACTGTTCGCCGGCTCCGCGGGCTGGACGCAGGACAGGCTCGATGGCGTCGTCGGTCTCGCCACACGTGCGAGCACAGGCATGGGCTGGATACTGCAACCTCCCCTGATAGAGGCGCTTGGCGTCAACAGCGAGCTGGAGCGGCCGCACGTCATCGTGCGCGATGGCCTCTATTATTGCTTTTGGTCGAGCCACGGTCGCCGTCATGATCCCGATTTGGGTGCTCCAACCGGGCTCTATGGGATGGTCGCGGAGCAATTCCACGGACCATGGCGACCGCTTAACGGCTCCGGCCTCGTGGCGGCCAATCCATCAGACTCGCCGTTTCAGGCCTATTGTTGGTGGGTCATGGGCGAGGGGAACGTCATCAGCTTTGTTGATTACCCCACTGCACGGGGCTCTGAGCCGCCCCAGATGGCTTCCGAACGCCGCGCGATCTTCGGGGGCACGGTCGCGCCTATCTTTCAGCTGACGTTCGATGGTGACGTCGTTCTGCCGCGGTCCGCAGCTTGAAAATGCCGATGGGGTCTGATGGCCGGTTCGGCTGTGTCGAAGCGGGCGGCACGAAGTTTGTGTGCGCCGTCGCAGACGGCCACGACCGTTGGTTGAGCCGCACGCGTATCCCGACAGGGCGGCCCGATGAGACGGTAGGGGCGATGGTCGCCTTCATGCGCGATTGTCAGGAACAGTACGGGCAACTGACAAGCTTGGGCGTCGCCAGCTTCGGACCGATCGAACTCGATCGTTCGAAGCCGAACTGGGGATCGATCGTTGATACCCCGAAACCTAATTGGAGTGACGTTTCGCTCGTTGCTCCTCTTCAGGAGGCGTTCTCCGTTCCGATCGGCCTGGATACCGATGTAAACGCGGCAGCGCTGGCCGAGGTGGAGGCTAGCGAAACGGGCGGCAAAGACGGCCTGGTGTATATCACGGTCGGGACGGGGATCGGCGGTGGGGCCGTGTTCAATGGAAGACCTCTCCATGGGCTACGCCATCCGGAGATGGGACATCTGCTGCCGCCCCGTCATCCGCTCGACACCGCGTTTGCAGGGTGCTGCCCCTATCACGGGGCCTGCACAGAAGGACTGGCGAGCGGTCCTGCAATCATCGCCAGGTGGGGGCGGCCGCTGTCGGAACTCGACGCCAACCACCCCGCGCATGAGATCATCTCCTGGTATCTCGGTCATCTCGCAGCGTCGCTGCTCGCGATGCTCTCCCCGACCAGCATCGTTTTCGGGGGCGGGGTTATGGGAACCCCCCGCCTGCTCGACCGCATCCGGCGACACGCCGATCGGATCGCGGCGGGCTATCTTGCCCGGCCAGGATCGCTCGACACGATCATCCGGTCGCCCGCCTTGGAAACCGACGCCGGGCTACGTGGCGCACTGCTGCTTGCTCGAAACGCTCTCGACGGCTGATCCGCGCGTCGGGGAGCGTTACCGTTATGCGGAAGCGCGGATGATAAGCTTGGGCGGAAGGCGGACCGACACGCACTCTTCGCCCTTCATCCGCTGGAAAAGCAGGTCGCACATGAGAGCCGACCCCCTTTCCAGATCCTGCCGAACCGTCGTCAGCGGCGGGTTGCTTTGAGCGGCTAGCGGAACGTCATCAAAGCCGATTACTGACAGATCCTCTGGTACAGATCGTCCAATAGCAGCCGCAGCCCGGATCACACTCATCGCCACGACGTCCGAAGCTGCGAACACGCCGTCGATGTCCGGATGCTCACGGAAGAGCTGTTCTGCGGCAGAAAATGCATCCTGCGACGTCAAGTGAGCCGGAACAACGACCGGGGCTGGCCAAGCACCTGGCGCCAAGGCAGACAAAAAGCCGTCATAGCGCGCAGCGAATTCGGGCACTGCCGTGTTTCCCAGGAATGCCAAACGTCGGCGTCCGCGTTCAAGCAGGCGCGCGCCTGCCAAACGACCACCTTCCACATTATCGACGCCGACCGACACATAGCTCTGCTCCGGGCTCCACTGACCCCAGACGATCATCGGCGCATAACTGCTGCCGACGTCCTGCAGCACCGCTGCCTGATCGGACTGCCCGATCACCAACACGCCATCGACCCGGCTCCGATCGATGATCTGGCGCAGCCAGTCATCCTGCTCGGGTTCGATACGTCGCAACAGGAGGTCATAGCCCCGCCCCGACACGGCATCTGCGAGATAGGCCAGCATGGCCATGAAGAACGGATCGCTGAGGTGCTGTCCCTTCTCATGGCCCAATGGCAGCACGAGCGCGATCGTATGGGATTGGCGCGTGCGCAACATGCGCGCGGCCGGGTTGACGGTGAACCCCACCTGCTTCGCCAGCAGCTGAATCCGCTTGCGCGTATTGAGATTGATCAGCTCGCTATTGGCCAGAGCGCGTGACACGGTTGCAGCCGAGACGCCAGCCAGCTTTGCCATCTCCTGCAGCGTACGTGCTTGTGGCGCGGCGTCGCTTTGCAGCGCCGCGCCAGCGTCGACGGTCTTGGTACTCGAGCGTTTTTTTATAGGCACCGGATAAGAAAGCCTGTTCTTGCAAACGATGGCAATACCTTTCGGTGCGCCCGTCCTCAGGATGCCGAAAGAATCTCCCGAAAGCGGTCAAGCACCTGGTCGGTCGCTTCAGCCGCCGCGGGTACGATGAGCCGCAAGTGCGTGTATCCATGCATCATATTCGAGAATTCCATGATCTCGGCGCGGGACCCGGCCTGTTGAAGCCTTTGAGCGTAGGCAATTCCCTCATCCCGAAGAGGATCGACCGTGACAACGACAACCAGAGCATCGGGCAGACCCGAAAGATCGTAACTTGCCAGTGGCGACAAACGCCAGTCACTCGGGTCGTGGTCGCCGACATAGGTATCGACCGACACACGCAGTGCTACCTCGCTAAGGCTAGGATCCGCGCTGGCCTGGCGGGAGGCTAGCTGCCATGCGTCCGGACGCAAATCCACGGCGGGATAAAGCAGGAGCTGCGCTCTTAGAGGATGTTTGCCGCCCAACGCCGCGTCACGCAGTCCAATGGCTACCGCTGCCGCCAGATTACCCCCGGCACTGTCGCCCGCGATCACGATCTGCTCGGCATCGCCACCCAGCTCTCCGACGTGGTCGATCACCCACTGCGCAGCTGCGAACGTGTCGTCATAGGCTGCGGGGAACGGATACTCGGGTGCTAGCCGGTAGGTGCTCGAGACGACAACGGCCGGCAGCGCATCGCATAAATGGCGCATGGTGTGATCGACCGTCTCGAGGTCGCCGAGCGTCCAGCCGCCACCATGGATGTAGTGGAGGGTCGTGGTGGTCGGTTTGTTAGGTCGGTAAGTGCGCAGGCTGACCGAGCCGCCGGGCCCTTCGATCTCTCGCGCTTCGACAGAAGCGACATCGATCGGTGGTGCGGTTCCGAGAATCAGAGGCAGCATCGCGGCTGCGGAGCCGCGCAGTGCAGGCCAATCGATCGGCAACTTCACTTCCAGCGGCGCGGATTCGAATAGGCGGAGAAGAACGGGGTCCAACGTCATGCGGAAACTCCTTGGTTTAGAACATCGGCGAGGGCGTTCACGACGGCGTAGACTTCGGGGTCTTTGAAGCTGCCGGTCTGCAGACCATTCCGGACATAGCCGAAGCCCACGTTCCGCTCTGGCGAAGCGAACGCCAGGCTGCCGCCCATGCCGTCGTGCCCGAAGCTGGAAGCGCCCAACATCGGCTGCACCTTCCACGGGATCATGACACCTGCTCCCCAGGCGGGGCCGTCCTCGGCCATGCCGAACTGCTTGCCGGTCGACGCTGGCTTGATGGCATCGGCGATTACTTCATCCGAGATGAGGCGGACACCATCCACTGTTGCAATGCACGCTGCGTAGAACTTAGCCAATGAACGCGCATTGGCGACTAGGCCCGCTCCGGCCAGCTCCAGCGCTTGCACGCGCGGATCGTTAAGAGTGTTGTCGCCGAAATCCGCTGCAAACGACATAGCTCCGTTCAATGTCATCGCCATCCACGGCAGCGATCCCGGTGTCATAGTCATCTCGACAGCCATCGCTGCCTGCTCAAAATCGCGGTATGCTATCTTTGCGACATGCTTGTGCTCACTCTTCGGCACGCCGAAGTAGAGCGATAGGCTCAGCGGCTCCGCGACATGACGTGCCAACCACTGTCCAATCGTCAATCCTGTCACCCGGCGTACCAACTCGCTGGTAATCCAGCCAATGGTCACCGGATGATAGATATGGGCCGATCCCGGATCGAAGAGCGGTGATTGCGCGGCAAGTCTTGCAGACATACTCGGGACACTGCCGAGTTCCTCAAAACTGATCTTACCATCAATAAACGGCACACCGGCCCGGTGCGCCAGCGCACCACGAACGGTGATCTCGCCTTTGCCGGCTTGTGCGAACTCGGGCCAGTAGCGCGAGAGCGGCGCATCGAGATCGATCAACCCCTGCGCAACCAGATGCAGCACGCAGACCGCTGCGACGCCCTTTGAAACCGAGAAGACCGGGACGGTTGTTTCCCGTTCCCATGCATCGCCGGTTTTTCTGTTTGCAATCCCGCCCCACAGGTCGACGACGGCCACGCCATTCACGAATATCGCGCAGGCGGCACCAGTCTCTGCACCATTCTGTAACCCGGCCGTGAACGCATCGCGGCAAGGCTCGAAGCCCGGTGCTACTGTTCCCCCGATGGCGGGCGTGTTCATAATTATGACCTCTCCAGGCTGACGTGGTCGCCAGCTGGAGCCTTGCATAGCAGCGCCCCAGTCTGTTATGCAATGCATTGCAAAACAGGCCAGTGATATTGCTGGAGAGAGGATTTCGATGAACCCCAGCATTACGGAGGGAGAAGCAGACGGACGACTGCCAATCAAAACCAAACTCCTGTTTGGCTTGGGGCAAGGCGTCGAGGTGTCCGCGACCTTTGTCGCGAACACCTTCCTGCTGTTCTACCTGACGAGTGTAGCGGGCATCTCGCCGACGATGGCGGGGACAATCATATTCCTGTCACTCATCGTCGATGCGATCGCCGATCCGCTCATAGGTTCCTGGTCGGATCGATCCCGTTCCAGCTGGGGAAAGCGGCTACCCTTTATGGTGGTTGCCGTCCCGATCATCTGTTTCGCGTCGTTTGCGCTGTTCAGCATACCTGTGAAGGGCGAGACGATCGCCGCGATCGGGCTTGCTCTGGCACTCAACGTGCTGCTGCGTGTCGGTACTTCGTTATACGCGCTTCCCTATGCGGCCCTGACTGCGGAACTCACGAGCGATTATGACGAGCGGTCCAGTGTAACCGTCTACCGGATGATCTTTGGGTTCATTGGGACGGTCCTGACGATAGCCCCGGCGTTCGGTCTGATTTTCACGAACAAGGCCGCTTACGCTTCCCGCGGCGCGTATATGCAATTGGGTCTGCTCCTGTCGGTCGTGGTCCTTGTGATGGGGCTAGCTTGCATTCTCGGCGTGCGCCGCGCTGTCGCTGCGAGCCCTGTCGAACACCTTGCCCCGGCCGCAACGTCGAAGTCGCTGGTCTCAGACCTGCGAGATCTTATCCACAATAAGTCGTTCCTCGTGCTTTTCGCTTCGGCGCTCATCGTACTAATCATCGCCGGCAGCATGAACTCGCTCAATCTTTATGTGTATCAGTATTTCTGGAAACTACCCGCCGCACAAAATCAGTTGCCGATCCTCGGCCTCCAAGTCGGGTTGCTGCTCGGGATACCGATCACCGCATTAATTCTGAGACGTATGGAAAAACGTGATGTCGTCATCCTTGGCGTCGTTGTGGTCGCCTTCACCCAGATTGTGCCCGTGCTAGCCGCTTATCAGTGGCTTGGCCCTCTGCCGAACCCGACCGCCACGGCGCTGCTTATTGGCAGCACCGGGTTGTTCGGCGCATGTAATTCGCTCTTTTTCATCAGCTTCCAATCGATGATCGCCGATGCCGTGGACGAGCATGAGGCGAAGTTTGGTCAACGATGTGAAGGGCTGTATTACAGCGCTCTCATTTTTTCGGCGAAGGCGGCAACCGGGATCGGTTCGTTGGTCGCAGGCTTGGTGCTGGCCACGGTTGGCTTGAAGGGCACTGCCGGGGCGACGACGGCACAAATCCCGGAGCAATCCGGGACCTTGCTTGGCCTGTTATGGGGCGCTGGCCACGGAGCCGCGTTCCTGATCGTCGTTCCCTTGATCTTGACCTACCGTCTCAACCGTCGACGTCACCAGCAGTTGATAAGCGATCTAAATATCCAGCGCGCCACAGTTACGGTCTGACTCCATCAGCCGGCACGATCCCTGGCCACCAATTCCGAGCCTACAGGGTAGTGTCGACGGCTGTTTCCCAGTCGCGTATCAATCGACTAATGCCGAGCCTGGACGCGTGAAGATCGAAAGTTTGATCAGCCGGATCGGCAGCTTGCGCCACGAGCAGACGTTCGCCGAAGCGCATCGAACGACCGGCTCTGGCAGATCCGGACGTTCGCGGCGACATGGCTAAACGGCACATTGTGGTCGGGAGCGGCCGCCCTTCCCTACTGCCGCGGCGACCCAGAGTCGGCCACTCGCGAGCCCTTTTTGCATCCACAGCTTCCGCCACTCGTTCATGACGCCGAAACCCTCGCCGGCAGCCATCTGCGTCAGCGGCACGATCGTCTTGGCGGAGTGTGGAATAAAGATCGCCCGCGCGCATTATCGAACGCGTTTAATGCACAAGTATTTGATCCAGC
>Ga0265798_10005843_pt1 | contig 16372 bp, 13 predicted proteins | sample P3T30metagenome_FD_192430 | JGI IMG/M metagenome (GOLD analysis project Ga0265798, IMG submission 192430) | Plant litter microbial communities from East Loma Ridge, Irvine, California - P3 T30 | ecosystem: Environmental > Terrestrial > Plant litter > Unclassified | place: USA: California... | reverse complement strand
AGGTCGATTTTGTCGCCTTGCTTGGGTGGGCCTGATGACTTGGTCGCTGCCTTCTTGTCGGCTGCTGCATCTTCTTTGGCGGGCTCTTCAGCAGCGGCGGGCTCAGTCGTCGCAGCTGGCTCCTCGGCTAAGGGTTCCTCAGCTTTGGGCTCATCTTTCTTCGCCCGGCTTTTGGGCACAGCCTTTTTCTTCGCAGGCGGGGCTGCAGGAGGAGGAGCTGGACGTTTGCGTAGCTCGACCATGGTATAGAGAGTATGAGGTGCTGTAGTTAGATGCTCGAGAAATCGCTCAGTCGCGCGGATGTGTAAAGATAAGGAAGGCCGAATGATCACGCAACGGGCTGGCAATACACAGGGACAGATCAACAAGGCCCTCTCGCAGTGGTAGAGTAGAGCATACAACACAAAGTCGATGATATACAGGAGAGAGAGAGAGAGAGGGTGGTGTCCAGGGCAACCGAAGTCAGTAGTAGTAGCAAGTGCGGTCGGCAGTCGCTTGAGAGGCGCCGCCACAAGCTCTCATCTCTCGCGAGCGAGCTTGCGATCGTCGCGAACGAGCAGGCGTGGAGAAAGCACAAGGATGAAGCTCCAGGCGCTTGGATGGAGCGACGTCAATGGCTGGTTAATTCCTGTATGGTTATTGGTGTAAAGATAACGGACGCTAAGGGATGTCCAATGCCACAGGCGCGTAGATTTCCAAGTCCCGTCACGTCAACTTCCATCTTCGACCTGTAGGCCTTCAATGAATCGTCCACTTTCCCCTTTCACTTGCACCAGTCGTTTTCCCGTCGTGAAATGTTCCCTCCTCTCATATGTACTATCTCTGATACTGTGATTGGCTAAGAGGAATTTGGCTCCAAGGAACGATAGCTGTGGAAGTGAAGCTCGATCTCTGAGCATCTGATTGCACACGGCACATCCGGCGCTAGTAGGTCGTCACCAAAACCGATGGTGCACCCAAAGCGGCCTTGCAAGTCACATACATGTAACTCCACCAATATTACATCGATTGAAGTATCGTTTGATGCGTCTTCAAGCCGAAAGACGAGGCTAGAGATCTGTCACTTCAGTTTCAAATATTCTGAAATATCGTATAACGTAAAACATGAAGTGACGGGCAAGTGCAGACTTTACTGTTTACGCAGCGAAGCTCTGTGCTCCATCGTCATCGCCTCAGTTTTAGACAAACGTGGGAATGCAACGAAACACCAATCATGTGTTGTGCTTACATGCATTGCGGTCAATGGCGAGCTTCCAATCGAAGCACGGTAATTCGTCACACGAAAACGCCAGACGCTCTATGCTCGTTCATGTGATTATAACGCATGCATGGCGATAGCTTTGGGACTTGTCTGGAAAAGATTGTTGGAGACAGTCTTGAGAAATGAGGGAGTGAGTTGACTTCACGCCCCTCGTGAGGGATGATTAAGATGAGTGGTATACGACATGTCAAGTCAAATTGACGCTATCCGATTGAGTTGGTTACAGAATTCAGCAATACTTCGGTCCATGTGGGGCACCGCCTGCTTCTTTACGCCATTGAAATGAGTCGACCACTGTGTGATTTGGGTGCTGTATATTGGCGGTCAAACCAACAAACATACATTTCGGAGCTGGCCATGGCGAAGAAGGACGGAACACGGGACGCTGTCAGATGGCATACTCGCGCAAGCATCTCCAGTCGTCTACACCGTATTTCGAAAGGCGAATTGGATTTTCTCACAATCCGGAGTCCTGGTTGTACTTGGTGCCCTCGCTCAACCAGCGAAAGAATACATCGCAGTTGGGAAAAACTGCAGAACGCAGCGTAAAGACGTATGACTTGCAATAAGTAGGGTATAACTCGCCTCTATCACCATGGCTCGTCAATATACAATCCAAAAAAAATAAAAGTCCAAACATGCTTTCCCCTTATCTTCGCTTGGCCTGCGCAGCAAGAAAACGGACCTCACATGAACGGAATACCCAGACAGCCTTCCCGAACATTGCCTGATGATTCACCCGTGCGACAGAACACTCTTCTCCCATCTAGAACAAGCTCGCGCCGCCGCTCTCAATAGCCTCCATCTCGGCCTCGGTGAAAGCCGTCCGCCTGAACCTCTTCGGGAGCTCGTTGCGATCCCATACCTCGCCCTCCTTCGGTTGCACGCTACCCAGCATGCGCGCGGTGCTGCCTCCAATAGCGCCGTAAGTTTGGGTTGGTGCTTGTGCTGCTGCTCCGCTGCTGCTGTTGTTGCGCATCATGGGGCCGTGCTGGCTGGCTTTCTGGCGGTAAGAGGCGAAGGATTCGGGGAGAGATTCGGAGGGCGAGGCGGGGTGCACTTGGGGAGTGTGGTCGATTTCTGTGCGTCGAGGGGTTAGCTTCATGGCATTCTACCTCTTTGGGGGAGAGCTTGCGGTCGGGCGCTGGGAGGGAGCGTACGCTTGGGGACGGTGCGGCGGCCCAGGAACTTGATCATGGGCGTGTGCTTGAGGAGTACTCTGGTGGCGCGCATCTTTGCTGAGGCGTTGTAATTGTGTGGTTTCCTGCGGTTGGTGATTGATTTGTGTGGTGAGAAGGAAGCTTATGAGCAAGCAAGCAAGTAGTTCGTCCGGCGAAGTTCGGGTCGGGTGCGCGTGGATCGAGATGTGTAAGTGGAACTTTTCTTGGAGGCGAGGCCGAGGTGTAGAAGCGAGCGAGGAATTTGTGGGAGTTGTCAGAAATTGTGCGAGACTGGAGAGGAAGTTCGGAGGTCTAGTATTGACGTGTCCGGCGCGAAGTGTCAAGATTCAAGTCAAGATGCACAATGATAGCAGCCGGCGCGGTGCTCGCCTGGGCGAATCGGCAGCTTTCGGCGACGTCGGCTTGGGTGGAGGAGGACGCTGCTCGCCTGCACCTTCTCAAAGCACTCCCGAATTCACTTCGTGCAGATCACCTTCCCCGGCTTCGTTCCCCGTGTTTACACCACGCAATTATCACATGCTTTCGCCTACATTCACGTGCGCCACGTGAACTGACAAGCAACGAAAGTCGTTTGGTGGTCTGACCTTCTGTGATCCGGTGGCTAGTGCAGGATCATCTACAACCGGATCGCCATCAGTGCCGAGACAGGACTGGATCGACCTTTCACGATTTACAACGAGCCAAACGCGACCACATATCAGCGCGCTAGCACTCGACAATTCATTTGTAGTGCCAGCACTACGACTTCCACAATACAAAAGCAAAGATGCACGAAATACTCCTTTACAGCCAAATAGCGCCCACTCGACACAATCAAGTCCTCAACGTGCTGGCTGGCGTGACAGGTTCCCAGCCCTTTGCCTACCAAGATCAGACCGCTCTCTTCGCCCAACTCCGTCTTCCGGAGACCACCGTCTCTTCCAAGAAGAAACCGGCCCCAGGAGCCCCGCGACCCGAGAGATGGGTGCACAAGCTCACGCGCCCGGTGCAAGTCACAGCTGATCCTTCGGAGAGTGTAGGCTCGTGGCGAGTGCGCGTCGACCAAATACCGGACCCAAGCATCAAAGACCACACGGCGAGGGAGGTCACTGAGAGCGAAGTGCAGGATGTCAAGACCTTTGAAGATCCTCAAATGTACCAGTTCCTCGGCCAGCAGTATTCCCTCGGCCATCGCTTTGTGACTGGGAATGTCATTGTGCGCATATTTCGCGTGCTATTGACGCAGCAGCAGCAGCCCGCGGACAAAGTGCTCGAAGGCCCGCCGCTTGCTTTGTCAGAGCTGCAACTTTTCGACCCTAGCAACACTTATACAGTCGAGGTCTCTGTGCGCATGGAGGACCGGAAGAACACAAAGATTGCAACTCAGGCGCATGCGGAACTCCTCAACTTCCAAAGGAACGTCGACGGTGTCATTGATCTCAGAGTCCCGCAGCGGCTTGCATTGGATACGAGGGTCAAGAATGCCTAAAATGCATGGAATTCGAAGAGTTTGACTGCAGAGCACGAGCTTTGCATACATGTATCATCACCTTTACCGATACTGAAGGCAATAGGAGTGGTGAGGGATGCCTCATCTTAGCCTCGAGGGGTTGCAATATGAGAGCAATCACAGCTTGCTGGGAATTGTTCTTACTTCTGGATCAATACCAGTATTGGACTGAGAGTCATATAGGCACGAAATTTGTCGCCCGTCAGCCTTGCGGGCAGCGATGTTAGCGACCATTGCCCTTATAACGACATTGTCGTGTTCTGAGACTGGGAGAAGCATGCAGCCTAGATCTGTTTTGCTGGACATCACCCGAGACTGAAGCCAAGACCTCCTACATGAGATCAGAAACTGGGAAAGGGAAGAAGAGCAATCATGTTGACCTGTTAGAAGGGCTATCTTGTCTGAGATTGGTTTGTTGCGCCAAAGCAATGACTGTGATTGTACACGCATGGTGTTCAGGTGAAATGGGCATCCACTGATAGGACCGCATGCGTCGCAGCGGTAGTTCGGTATAGCTTGACGATCATAGGATACTTTGGTACTTGAAAGAAAGGCTGCCCGTGCACATCATGTACTATTGCGATATCATGCATATGTCAGCGAGCTTGGCATGTGGCTGGGTCACCGGATAGGGCAAAGAGCTGCGTGCGCATGCGGAGAGGCGAGGATCACGTATGTAAGAATAGACAATTGTAAGATTGACAACAATTGCAGTCTTCAAGAACAGGCGCCGTTAAAATTGGATAGGTAGTGGCACGACCAAACGTTCGACGGTTATTCCCCACACGTCAAGTGTCACGAGTGCTTCGACGAGGTTCGACACCAACCAGGTCGGCTGCTTCGAAATCCACTGGCCAAATCCAAATCCGGTCCGGCTTCAAGGGTGTGCATGTGAGAGAGAGCAAGAGGCTGATGCTTCGTCATCCATCCAACCAGCCTCCTCCTCCTCCTTCCATGTGCCGTGTCTCGCAAGTGTTCACCACCTGATTGTCCATACCGACTGCCTACTACCTACAGTACCTACCTACCTATGTACATGTATCCTACAACTTCGCCGCCCATTAATAATACCATACCGCTCCGCGAAATAGCATAACCATACCCGCTTGTACCAAAGCAATCCCCGATTCCATTCATCCCACTTTCATCCCACATCCCACCCTTCACTCCATATCCGCATCCGGAACCTCTCACCCAGCGCCGAGGGGCAACAATCACCGCCACCAGCATTGCAGACAGAACCCAGCCTGCTGACATGGGCGCACCCGACGACGGCTCCGCGCCACAACGAACCTCCCAACAAGACCACCGCCAACATCACACACCCGACCACGAGAAGCGCCTCGAGGAAGAGTCCATGGTCATCATGGCAGACAAGGCAAACCAAGTCCACGCGCCGCCAGCCCACCTCGCCGCTCGCTTCTATCGCAACCAGGCAAACCAGCGTCGCAAGTCGTCCGCCACTTCTTCTCGTCGCAACTCGCTGTCCTCGGTCCACTCCCACGGATCTGGTCTGTCGCAGCGCCGTAGCTCTACACCCGCAGGTCTACAGTCCCACACTATCGCCCAACATTTGCGCCGCGCCTCAATAATCGAGACTCGCAAGGCGCGCCTTGCCGATCGCGCCGCTCACGCTGAGCAGGTCCGGTTCCGTGCTGCGCTCGCCAAGTCTGCGCCTCGCGGCAGCACCAGTGCCAGTGAGGAGAAAGCGCTCGCAGCGCAGCTTGCAAAGGAAAAGTACCTGGCCAAGGTAGCGGCAGCATGCGCGGAAGAGGTGGCGCGCGCAAAGCGCATTGCGGAGGAGGTCAAGGAGCGGAAACTGGCAGATGAGACACGCAGGGTGAGGGAGATGGAGGAACGCCACGCCGAGGCCGAGAAAAGGCGGGCGGAATATCAAAGAAATTTGCAGGAGAGGAGGGCGAGGCGGGCAGACAGCTCGGAGAAGAAGCTGGCCGTTGTTGAGGAGGACGTGTCGATCGAAGAGGAGGTTGTGCTGGATGATATGCTGCCCGATCTCATTGGCGAGCAGACAGCGGCGAGGCGCATCCAGAGGGCCTGGCGGTTGAGCAAGAAGCGCGCTGTGCTGAACGCTTTTTTGAGGCTGAACCTCAACACCGAGAGGATCAAGAACGACGACTTTGATGAGTTGACGCTCTTTGTGGCGACCCAGGAAGTCATCACAGCAACGACCGACCTCTTGACGCATGTGGGATTGCAGCAGCCAAAAGACGAGAACGCTGTGTTGAACACCCGCACTTTCCTGAGTGCGTACATGCTGGCGGGCCACCCCACCGCGGTACTTAATAACAGGAATGGTGCTCAGGAGCAGGATCTCCTGGTCAAAGCTAGAGACTTGACTGCAGGCTTCGAGAACACGCTCAGTCGCCTGGCTGCATGGAACAACTACCTGCCGCATCCCAATCAACAAGAGACTTTGTCTCAGACTTACACTGCTTACACATCGGCATTTGCGGCATGGCGAGTTCAGGATTCGTCTGTCTTGATCGAAGGCATGATCGCGTCTTTCGTTCAACTCGACGCCATCTGGCAGATGGTCAAGGACGACTCTCGCGGAGAGGTAGCAAACGATTACCGCCAGGGTATTCGCGACAACCAGGTCAAGCTGCTCAGCAGGATTCAGAAGTTGGCTGGCCGAGAGCGGGCTGATACGCTGATCAAGAAGGCTATCAGAGAAAGCCGTAGAAAGCAGCCCAAGAAACGCGCAGTGGCTGAAGTACGTCCTCGTGGTATCGAGGCTGGTCCCGAATCCGAGGCGAACGCCCAGCAAGCAGACGAACATGTGGCAGTCAGCCCGATTATCGAAGAAGAGCCGTCGCAGCGCTCTGGTCAACTCAGTAAACTGTTCACCAGCATACCGAGCAATCGGATCGTGACTCATGAGATTGCCGTGGACAAGGACTTCAAGCTGGAAGAGGACAAAGTGAACGCCGAGTTCAGAGATCAGGTGTACCGATCTATATGCGAGAACATGAAAAACGCTTTCGAGATGGGTCAGGGCGCCATCTGGACTGTTTCTGCGGCAGAGAACCTCCGCGAGAAACTCCTACGCATGTTGAAGCCAGGAAACAGCATGTACAATCTCATAAGCGAGACGCTGGATTTGGAACAGATTGGCCGGCAGTGTCAAGCCGGGGTCTTCAGCTACGATGGATTCTTCAACTTCATGGCAGGCATTCTGCCAAAGCTTTGCGCCCCTTACCGAGACGAAGAGGTCAAGAAACTCGCGGATGAGCTGCTGGGTAACGCGATCATTGACGGTGTTGAACAACACGAGCTTTCAGTCATGATCGAAAAACTCTTCCGTCTCCTGCGCATGACCGACAGCTTATCTCTCGACTACGCCAACTTTATGCTCATGAACGCCGCTCCTACGTTGATTCGCGAATCAGCCGGCTACGAGAAGCGGTTCTTCGCCATGGACCTCGAGTCCGGCAGGATCACTCTTGAACGCACTCGTGAGTTCTGGCGTAATGCCGAAAGCCTCCTCATCGCCGAAGCAGACCGCCGCGATCCAGAAAGCGTCCGTCGTCCAGAAGACAGACCCACAGCCCCCAAGATCTACGCCAAAGCCCTCGTCGACCTAGCAATCTCCCCCAACCCCCTCTCCGACGACGAGATCCCCGAAACTCTCGCCCTCGACACCACTCGCTTCCGCCGCTTCCGCACCGAAGCGCTACGAATCGCAGTCATCGGCGCCATCTTCCTCACAGCCAAAAACCTCCTCAAGCGCGACGTCCGAAGCCAATGGAAAACCGAAGCCTCCCGCCTCTGGCAGCTCCTCGCAACAGAACCCTACACCGCAACCAGCTCGCCAACCCCATCAGACTCGACCTCCACCACCACTTCAACCACCGCTACAACCACCACCGCCGAAAAAGCAACCACCATCCTCTCCTCCGCCCACAACATGCCCCCCGCCACCCGCTCGCACCTCACCGCCACCACCTCGCGCTTCTTCGCCCAAGCCGCCGCGAACCGCCTCTCCGACCCCGTGCTCAAAGTCCTCTTCCAGCGCCTCAAATCCCACGTCCACAACCGCCTGTCGGCTTTCGGCAGCGCGGAGAGGGTCCGCGCCGCGAGTGGCGCGCAGGAGGCTCTGGCGGCTTGCGGGCTGGCGGAGTTTGGGGGCCAGGTTGTCGGGATCGTGGAGTGTTTGGAGAGGGTGAGGGCGGTGGATTTGGAGGCGCATGGGGGGTGGTATGAGGTTGTTGCTGGGGAGGTTTGATAAGGGGGATGTGGCTGCTATATTTTTTCTTTGGAACGGGACGCGTGCGAGTGTTAACCTTTCTTGTCTTTTCTTTTCTCTTGATATTGATGGCTTATGAACCTTCATTTTCCTGTTTTTGCATCCGCCCTCCTTGCTGCTTCTTCACGTTCTTCTTCTCACAATGTATATTCGGTAACCAAGCAGGTATATGACGAGTATCTAAACCATGCGACGCAAAACCGTCACTTCGATTTCCCGTTGCCGTACACTTCACCCATGTCACAAATTCGACACATGTACACTCTTCCCTGATTCTCCGCGTCGTAATATTATTTTCATGTATGTAAAATACCTTCTCGTATCAACAAGAACATGGGATCAGAAAGCTGAAAACCGGGCTATCCCTTTCCACCCTTTCCTCTACCATTTGATCCATAAAACGCTAAACAAGAAAACCCCCCCTCCCCAAAACAAAAACCCGCCCAGCAAAACTCCTCGCAAAAAATGCAAAATGCTAATGTCGTTTTTACATGGTGGGAACAGAAAATCACAGAAAAAAAAAAACCGTACCCAAAAGTCTCTCGCGCGGATGATTTCTCAAAAGTTTCCTATCATCACCACAGCAGCAAGCACGCAAACCCAACAGCAGCCGCCATGGCCAGCGCGCTCGCCCGCGCGACAGAGCCGGCGTTGGCGTCCGGGCCGCAGCACGCGCGGTTGTAGGTGACGTTGTTCCACTTTGCGGCGACTTCGAAGACGGAGCCTGGGCCGGGGGCGCCGCGGTTGTAGTAGTCTACTAGGAGGAAATTGGGAGGGGCGCCGTGGTCTCCTGTTGTGAGAAAAGTGTTTTGTTAGTTGATGTTTCTTTGCAGGCATACTTGGGAGGGTTAGTTTTCCGGAACTTACTGGAACAGTTCAGCGCCATGGCGCCCAACTGGCCATGTTCCTCGTACTGGCCGTTGGTGTTGTTGATCTGCGCCGTGTTGGGCAGCAGCAGCGGTTCGCCGCCCAGGTCGCCTGTCAGCGAGCCCAGCTCAACGGCGACGTTGAGGTTGTGGTTGGCCATGTACATGAAGTTGTCGTGGGCTTCCTTGGGGTCTAGCTCGGGGGGTCGCTCGATCGTGCACGGGAAGTCCGGGTTCTGCGGCGAAAAGGGGGTCTCCCACATGTGCGTGAACTCTTCCATGATGTACGGCACGCTGTCCTGGTTGGCGTAGTAGTCCATGAACATGACGACGCGGTTGTTGGATAGGATCATTTCGCCGAGAGTCGGCCATTGGTCTTTGTGTTGAGGGATGTACATGGGGGTGTAGAGGTAGTCGACTATGCCGGAGTTTTCGATCGGGATGCGGAATTCTTCGACAAAGGCGAGGTCCGAGTTGCCGATTAGCATGGTGATTACTTCAAAGGGGTTGTCGCGCAGCCAGGCGACGATTGTTTCGAGCTCGGATTGGAAGGTGCCGGCGTTGAGCAGGTCGCACGAGGTGTGGCAGTTGTAGAGGGTTTCGTTGATGTAGTGGACTTGGCCTTGGACTGTGAGGAGAGTATGGTTAGTGCTTGCAATGTTGCATGTCTTGAGAGCAAATACACTCACGCATGCGGATACCGTCGTTCAATTGATCAGTAATGCTGTACTCCTGGTTACTTCCAGCATTGTTCTTCACGGCAAAGGCGGCGTTGTGGGCGGCGACTTCGGTAATGTTGCTGTATTTCCTGTTGCAGAACTCGGGGTAGTTGTTGCAGGCGGCTGTGTTGGTCACGGCGGGAGCGCTGCTGGTTCCTGTCGCGGTCATGGTGCGGTTCGAGTTTCCACTGATCTGTGTCAACTCGTTTGTGTTTGTCGTCCGTGTGATCTGCGAGTTGGAGGTCGCCGAGGCGGTGCCATTCTCCGAGTTGAGAGTGAGGGTTCGGTCGCCCGAGACGAAGATGCGTGGGCCGGTACTGGTGACTGTCCGTTGGCCGGAGTCGGTGACATATGTGAATTTCGAGCCCTTGAAGTCGGTCACGGGGATGGTGGTGCTGATTGTGGACAGGTCCGAATTTGTGAACTCAAAGGCTGTGTATTCCGCGCTCCTGGAACTGCTGGATCTGGAAGAAGATGACGACGAGGAGTCGGTCTGTGTGGCTGTGGTCGAGACTCCAGTTCCAGTTCCCGTCTCTTCCTGTGCTCTTGCACCCAGGGCTGCAAGGCACAACACCCATACTTGTCGTGACAACATGATCTTTTCTCCAATGCTCGAGCTGTCGTCCAGGAGAATGTGGCGAACAGGGGGGGAGCGGACGGCGCTCAGGTGTTGAAGAGGGCGGTGGTGGATGAGTGTCAAGTTAGTTGGTAGAACGGGAGGATGAGATGTGGTGGATGAGATGGGGTCAGATCTACAGAATCAACAGGCCATCTCAGACGGGCCGGCGATGATGGGTCTACTACGGCCTTGATCCCCACGGAGAGTCGCGGCGGCATGCAAACCCTAGTCGTAAATTCACTCCCAGAGGCCCGTGAGCTACATGACGTGGGTGGTGCAGTGGGACTTGTTGACTGTGGTGAAAATCGGGGCTCTTTTCAGCGGTCATGCCATCACCGTGACCGAGCTCCGCGCAAGCACCATGGCCGAGACTCTGCCCAAACTGCGTGCGGAAGAGGGCGGCTTCTTTAAACTTTTGGTCGTTGCACAGAGGCGGCTGGCGACAATCTCGGCGTGGTCATGGACTAGAGAGTACACACTCCGAGGAGGATACATCATGCAAGTAGAAGAGACTTTACTGTAGCAGCTAGAAGAGAGAATGCATATAATCAATGAGCGGCTCATCAGCCCTGCAAAGAAAAGGTTCGGGCAGAGAGTTCTGACAGAACAGTAGCAGGGTTCAATCAATTCCAATCAATTTGAGATATTGTTTGATTGATGATTGACGTGCAGATCTCGACGTGGCACTGGCGGGTGGGGCTAGGCGTATCCGACACGCAGAACAAGGTTCTCGACGCGACGCCTCGTGCGCAGATCCCGCCAGAGCCCGCTGGACTGGTCGATGGAGGCTGCGTGCGAGATGACGTCCGCAAACAACTTGCATCTTTTTCATCCCGTCTGCCGCACCCGTCTCATCTGGCCCAACGAGAAGTCACTTCAGCTGCCAATAATGTCATGACGCCGCGTGTTCTGTCAGAGCACTGTTGACTACTGTGACTGCACTCCAGCCGTGTACTGTACTATATTCTTATCTCTTTCATACCCTACAGCACATCCTTGACCTCAGCATCCCTGAACGACTGCGGCCGGTTTCTGGAGCTACTAGGCTTAGACCTATCCACCTCCCCCATCCCAATCTCAATCCTGATCCCCTCCCTGATTCCCGTTGTCTGGAACACTGGCCATCTGCTCGACTAAGAATCCACTCGCTACCTACTCCAACATCTTCAGCCATTTACCGTCCATAGGGGCTCCAATCCGGCTGCACTGAATTTGCAGTTCGCCGTCTCCAACCGTTGAAGGATATCTTTCCTTCCAGTACAGCACATCACACATCATGTTCGGCCGCAAAAAGTCAGAACCGTCCAGCGACATTGACAGAGCCAACGACCATCCCGGTTCTGACCGTACTCTCACCAACGATGCCTCCCACGCCACTCCAGCTCAGATCAAACGTGCAACACGCACACGATGGATTTGGGCTCTGCTAGCCGCCTTCCTACTCCTCCTCTCCGTCATCTTCCTCATTCTTGTCGAAGTCGGAAACATTGGCGACCGCGCGGTCTCGCGTGACACCTACTTCATCAGCATCGACCTCTCTCACATCGTCCCGGTCTCGGTGCCCAATTCTCTCCTCATCAACTCCATTGCCCAAACTCTGGGTCTCAATGATTACTACCGCGTTGGACTATGGAACTACTGCGCAGGAAATGTCGGAGATGGTCTTCAGTACTGCTCCAAGCCTACCACCCTATGGTGGTTCAACCCTGTGGAAATCATCCAAAGCCAACTTCTCGCCGGCGCCAGTAGTAAGTCCAAAACAGTCACTCACCTCAAGCAAGCCATCAACCACCACTAACACTACATCCCAGTCGCCCTCCCCGCCGACGTAACCGACATCCTGAACCTCATCAAAACAGTCTCCAACTGGATGTTCGGCCTCTTCCTCGCCGGCGCCTGCCTCTCCTTCGTCATGATCCCAGTGGTGCTCATCACAGTCTACACCCGCTGGCTAGGCCTCCTCGTCACCATCCTCACCTTCCTGGCCGCCCTCTTCACCACCGTCGCGACCGTCATCGCTACAGTCCTGTTCATCATCATGCAAAACGCCATCACCTCCGTCGACCAGCTCAACATCGAGGGCCACATTGGAACGCAAATGTTCGCTTTCATGTGGATCGCCGCTGCGAGTTCGATCTTGGCCTGGTTGATCACTCTGGGCCAGTGCTGTTGCTGCGCGAGCCGGAGGGATGTCAAGAGGGGGAAGAAGACAGGCTCGAAGAAGGCTTGGGGCCCTGAAGGTGCGCCGGTCAGTGAGAAGAGTGAGAAGAAGAAGGGGTGGTTTGGGAAGAGGAAGAACTGAGGTCGGATGTTGATGGATAGGAGGTCTTGGATACTCTCGAACTCTCCCAGGTCTCTGTCGTTGAAAGACATTGAGGCGGGGATTCCTTGGAGATGGTCGTCCCTTTCTTGAATTTTTCTTCCACCTTTCTTTTACTTAACTTTGGGTTTGGGGATTTGAATCGTTTTTTCGGCAGCATTCAGCGATGGAGTTCTGGGTTTCGGCTTTTCTATTGTGATACAATTGTTTCGCATCATCTCGCTCTTATCGTCACGACTATATGTAAACACAGCCATAAGTACATAGAAAGGATCGTTAGGATCGAATCGGAATATCAGCCTAGGGCGAAATGTAGCAGTCTAGTGAGAGACGACATCTTCAAGCCCGAGAGCGCAGCTTATCTGAAAAATCATGGCTTGTTCAAAAAATCATCATCAACAAGGCGTTCCGATCTTTTCCATTGCTTCTTGTTTTCGAAAGAGCCATTTCTAACGCTAGGCACTCGAACGATCATTCAACACGAAACGTTGTCCTCACAACTCCCGTCCATCCGTCCATCCGTCTCACAAGCATCATCATGACAACATCATCATCGTCGTCGTAATCCTCACATTCTCCCCCAAAATCCCCACGCGAACCAACTTAAAACAAGCAAATCCGTTCTGTAGGATCTTCGGGGATCGGCACAGGCATCGAGATCCTACAACATGGAGACATGTCGGAAAAACCCTTTTCTCACTCACCCAACAACCTCATGCTCGATATCCTTGACCCGCGGAACGCGCGTGAGCCGCAACCCGCAGAACGCAGCGACTTTCTCGATCTGTTTCGTTTCCAAAATAATGTCAGTAAGGAGGACAGCTTACCTAGGTAGTTCCTCTCAAAATCATCGATGATACCATTCATTACAACAACAACAATAACAACAACAACAACAACCAGGGATTCGGAAAAACCAGTCCAAAAACAAAAAAAAAAGGTAAAAGGAAGATTAGGGAAAACAACTCACACACTGCTGCACGATCTCCACATCTTCAAAAGACACCCCGATCCGCCTCGTGCCCCTGAGATGCCACCCCGTCTCGCGCGGCAGGTTCTGCATCATGATGCCGCTGAGCACGACGAGCTCCGTGTCGACGCCGTCGAGGATGGTGTGGTCGGAGAGGTAGAGGCCGTAGGTGATTTCGGTGGAGAGCCAGGCTGGTTGTTGGTTAGTTGGGTTGTTGCATTTGATCGATAGGTATCGGGCGGGGAAATCGGTCGTGGTTTTTTTTTTTTGGAGGGTTGATTTTGTTTGGACTTACAGAAGTCTTTATGCGCTGCCAAGGTGTTTTCGGTCGAGGCGTGGTTGGCTTTGTAGATTTGGTCGAGCCAGGCCCGGCCTCGTTGGCGGTTTGCTTCGCCTGAGGACCAATTTTCGCTGTGAGTTTGAGAGAGACGGATTCGTTAGCTGTGATGTTCTTGCCGGAATCGCGCCTCCCGGTTCGAAGCCATCGTACTGGATTATGATCGTTGGCCATCGGCATACTGGCAGTCTTTTTGGACCTAAACCACGAAACAATACAAACCCCACGATCCAAAACTCCCACCATAAGCGAAACAAGAAGCAACGAAACTCACCGGCTAAACGAATAATCCCTATCCTCCTCCCTCTCCACGCCCGCGATGGAGAAGACAGCATCAATGCACTTTGGCACTCCAACGATCGCCACAAGCTTCACCAGAACCTCCCGCAGCCTCCTCACCAGCGCTTGCCGGTCTTTGGGAGTTTGGTACTCGGGTCGAGCGATTAGGTGGAGGTAGAGGTCTGCGGAGAGGTCTGGATGGCCGCCGGCGACGAGGGATGCGAGGGCGAGGATGAACCATTTTTCGGAGCCGAGGGTGGAGGAGGGGAAGTGGGATTCGAGAGTGGTGAGGAGGGCGTGAAGGTCAGCTTTTGAGGGGTTGGTGAGGGACATGTTCTTTTTCTTGGGTTGTTTGGGGGGAATGTGAGTGGGTTCCGCGAAAGATGCAGAGATATTATCTTGTCCGTCAGGTTTATGGAAAGACGTGTTGACGTTGTACGAGGTGGTCGAAGTGGGGATTTGGGGATCCACAAGTTAGTACAAAGCATCTTGCATACGCAACGCAGGTAATTGGTAATATCGGCAGATGCACGTCGCTGCCTCGTAAATAAGACGCCTATTCGGTAGCGGATTGATCCACATTTCGAAGGGCTCATGCCTCCGAGTTGTTTGCGTAATATGGCGATGTGAAGTCAACCCAATGAGAGTGGGCTTCCATGCATGACAGGTGGTGTTGTGTTGCAAACCCCTCAGGTGATCGAGTTCCTGGCAATCGACGAAGAGAAGTGTAGTTGAACTCTTTTCGAGTATACCTAGGTATATCTTGAAGGATGGCAATTGTTGCATCGTTCTTGGAGTCTCTAGACTTACATAATCCTTGTAGTTAACGCTGAACGCGGGGCACGGGGGCGTGTCAAATCCTAGAGCGTGTCAAACAGATCCGCCTTTTTCCTACTCACCAACTTCTACGCGTCATGTCTCAGCCAAAACGCGTCCAAACAAGCTCAAAAGAAGGCAATCTATTGCTAGCAATATCAGCTTTTCAATCAGGCCAATGTGCAAGCATCAATGCAGCCGCAAAGCTTTATGATGTGGTTCCAAAATCCCTCTACCGAAGAATCAACGGCGGCACTTCAAGAGAAGACTACACACCAACCAACAAGAGACTCAGTAATATTGAGGAAGAAGTGATAATTCAGGACATTCTAAAGCTTGATGCCTAAGGACTATCCCCTTCAATCAGCCTAGTCAAAGAAATGGCGGATACGATCTGCAAAGCAAGAGGTGCACAACCTGTTGGAGTGAACTGGCTAAATACCTTCATCAAAAGGACTCCAAGGCTTCAAGTCAAACTTGGAAGGACATATGAGTGTCAGAGGAAGCTTTGTGAAGATCCACAGGTTATTAGAGGCTGGTTTGAGCTTGTAAAGAACACAATCAACAAGTATGGGATCATACCGGAGGACATGTACAACTTTGATGAAGCTGGCTTCCAAATGGGCCAGATCTCTGCTTCAAAGGTTGTTATAGATGCAGACAGGCTAGGAAGGCCAAAGCAGGTCAAGCCAACAAACACTGAATGGGTTACATTGATTCAAGGAGCCTGTGCAGATGGCTCTACAGTTCCTCCATTCCTGGTCTTGAAAGGGAAGGAATTCAACCATGCATGGTTCTACCAAGACCTACCTTCAACATGGACTTTCATAGTTAGCCAAAACGGCTGGACTACAGATCAGATCAGCCTCCAATGGATTCAGCATTTTGAGAAGCATACAAGACAGAAGACGGTTGGGAGCAAAAGGCTCCTCATTCTTGACAACCATGGAAGTCATACAACACCAGAGTTCAGAACATTCTGTGAAGATAACAGCATTATCCTCCTTTGGATGCCTCCTCATTCTTCACACCTCCTTCAACCATTGGATGTTGGCTGCTTTGGTCCTTTAAAGACAGCCTTTTCGAAGCTAAACCAGGACTTGATCAGAAACCATGTCTTCCATGTTACAAAGGTGGACTTCATTACAGCCTTTAAACAAGCCTTCCTTGCTTCCTTCACTCAAGCTAACGTCCAAGCAGGGTTTAGAGGTTCTGGCTTACATCCATTTGATCTAGAGGCTGTGTTGT
>Ga0265798_10005841_pt1 | contig 16375 bp, 15 predicted proteins | sample P3T30metagenome_FD_192430 | JGI IMG/M metagenome (GOLD analysis project Ga0265798, IMG submission 192430) | Plant litter microbial communities from East Loma Ridge, Irvine, California - P3 T30 | ecosystem: Environmental > Terrestrial > Plant litter > Unclassified | place: USA: California... | reverse complement strand
ATGAAATCATTAGAAAAAGTAGTAGCTGCATTGAAATTAGGCAAGTCAAGACGCGTTGTGGCCGCCAAAGTTTTGCACGCTTTTTGTGGATAACTTTGTGGTCAAGCCACGGCGCTATCGGCTAAGTTATTGATCCGTAATGAATTTTCCTGACTGCATCAAAACAACGCAACTGCGAATATCCTCAAAAACGCCGGCATTGACTGCAGCGCCCGAGATTTGGTACCAAGTGGCCCGGCCTGGCTTAAGATAGCGGCTTCATTTTTGCATTCCACGCCTATGCTATTCGCAGACGACCCTGACTCCGCCGCCACTCCCGCCGTTATCACCGTGACCGCGCTCAACCAGCAGGTCGCGCGCCTGCTTGAACGGAGCTTTCCCCTCGCCTGGATCAGCGGTGAAATCTCGAATTTCACGCGGGCGTCGTCGGGCCATTGGTATTTCACGCTGAAGGACGATGCTGCCCAGGTGCGCGCGGTGATGTTCCGCGGCCGTGCCCAGTACGCCGGCTTCACGCCGCGCGAAGGCGACAAGGTTGAAGTACGCGCCCTGGTCACGCTGTATGGCGCGCGAGGCGACTATCAGCTGAACGTCGAAGCGATGCGCCGCGCCGGCGTCGGGCAATTGTTTGAAGCGTTCCAGCGCCTGAAGGAAAAGCTGCAGGCGCAGGGCTATTTCGACCCGGCCCGCAAGCGTCCCCTGCCCCTGTTCCCGCGCGCCGTGGGCGTGGTCACCAGCCTGCAGGCGGCAGCGCTGCGCGACGTGCTGACCGCGCTGCAGCGCCGCGCGCCGCATGTGCGCGTGGTGCTGTATCCGGCGCCCGTGCAAGGACAATTTGCCGCCGATAAAATTGCCGCCGCGATTGCCACTGCGTCCGAGCGGGCCGAGGTCGACGTGCTGCTTCTGTGCCGCGGCGGCGGGTCGATCGAAGACCTGTGGTCGTTCAATGAAGAAGTGGTGGCGCGCGCTATCGCCTCCTGCAGCCTGCCGGTCATCTCGGGCGTGGGCCACGAAACCGACTTCACGATTGCCGACTTTGCTGCCGATGTCCGTGCAGCCACGCCGACCGCTGCCGCCGAACTGGCGGTCACGCCCCGCGCCGACTGGCTCAGTTCGCTGCAAGCCGATGCGCTCGACCTGCGCCGCGCGGTGCGCCGCCTGCTGTCGGAGGCCAGCCAGACGCTGGATAACGTGAGCCGTCGCCTGCACAGCCCGCAGGCGCAGATCGGCCACCAGCGCCTGAAGGTGCTGGCCTTGTCGACCGCGTTGACGCATGCAGCGCGCGCGCCCGTCAATCGCCACGGCCTGGTCCTGGCGCAATTGCGCCAGCGCTGGTCGCGCCACCGCCCCGATGTGCGGGCGCTGCGCACCCAGGTACGATCCGAAGGGCGGCACCTGGTAGCCAGCTTCGCCAACAGCCTGCGTGCCCGCCACGAAGCGCTCGGGGCGCTGGCCGCGCAGCTCGAACTGCTCAATCCGCAGCGCACGCTCGAGCGCGGCTACGCCATCGTCAGCGATGCGCACGGCGCCGTGCTGCACCATCCGGGCACGATTGCCGCCGGCCAGCACTTGCAGGTGCGCCTGGCGGGCGGCACGGCGGACATCAGGGTGGCCACGGTCGAAGGAGTCACCACCACGCCGTGATGACGGATTCATTAGCCAAAAGTGCAAGGTCGGGACAGACGAATTACAATACCCGCTGCTCGACCGAATTGATGGCTGAACCCGGCCGCTGTACTGCTCGCTGTACACCCCGCTTTACTATTTATGCCCAACTAACAAGGAAAAGACATGGAACATACTCTGCCGCCACTGCCGTACGCAAAAGACGCCCTTCAGCCACATATGTCCGCTGAAACCCTGGAATACCACTATGGCAAGCACCACCAGGCTTACGTGACGAACCTGAACAACCTGATCAAGGGCACCGAGTTCGAAAACCTGCCCCTGGAAGAGATCATCAAGAAATCGTCCGGCGGCATCTTCAATAACTCCGCGCAAGTGTGGAACCACACGTTCTTCTGGAACTGCATGGCGCCAAACGCTGGCGGCGCGCCAACTGGCGCCGTGGCTGAGATGATCAACGCCAAGTGGGGTTCGTTCGACAAGTTCAAGGAAGAATTCCAGAAGTCGGCTGTCGGCAACTTCGGTTCCGGCTGGACCTGGCTGGTACAAAAGGATGGCGGCGTCGACATCGTCAACACGTCCAACGCCGGCACCCCGCTGGTGGGCGCCGACAAGCCACTGCTGACCTGTGATGTCTGGGAGCACGCTTACTACATCGACTACCGCAACGCCCGTCCAAAGTTCGTCGAAGGTTTCTGGAACCTGGTGAACTGGGACTTCGTGAACAGCAACCTGGCGTAATCACGCCACTGTCGTGATGACGGCCCGCTCCATGCGGGCCGTTTTTATATGGAGAAGCGATGGTGCGCGTAATGTTGGTGGAAGACGATGCCCGGCTGGCCGAGCTCGTCACTGAATACCTGAATGGCTATGAATTTTCCGTCGAGCTGGTCACGCGCGGCGACCAGGCGCTGGCGCGGTTCCAGGCCAGCCTGCCCGACATGGTCGTGCTCGACCTGATGTTGCCGGGAACCGATGGCATGGTGGTATGCCGCCAGCTGCGGGCGGTGTCCAATGTGCCGATCCTGATCCTGACGGCCCGCGAAGATTCCTACGATGAAGTATCGGGCCTCGAGCAAGGCGCCGACGACTTCGTCAACAAGCCGGTGCAGCCGCGCGTGCTGCTTGCCCGCTTGCGCGCGCTGGCGCGGCGCCTGCCAATCGCAGCCGCGCCAAAGGACGAAGCTGTCGCGCCGGATGCCGACACGCCGCCAGTGCATGTCTTTGGCGCCCTGCGCATTGCCACGGCCGACCGCAGCGTCACGTGGCGCGGCCAGGAATGCGTGCTGAGCAATACCGAGTACAAGCTGCTGCTGGTGCTGGCGGAGTCGGCCGGCCAGGTGCTGTCGCGCGATGCCTTGCTCAAGAAAATGCGCGGCATCGAATTCGACGGCCTCGACCGCAGCATCGACAACGCCATCTCGAAATTGCGGCGCCGTTTCGACGACCTCGATTCCAGCAAGATCAAGACCGTCTGGGGCGAAGGCTACCTGTTCTCGCCGTCGGCCTGGAACTGATCAGTCGAACAGTGGCGTGATCGCCAGCGGCGCCGTGGCGGTGCCCAGCTGGAGGCGCCCGGCGCCGCCGAAGCGGAACGTCACGACCAGGAACGTGGCATCGGCATCGCCGGCAAACGCACCGGCCAGGCCGCTGGCCAGCTGGGCTGGCGCGCCACCGCGCACCACGACCGGCGCGGCGGGCGCGTCCTTGCTGAATACAAAGCGCACGCCGCTGCAGCGGCGCGCGCCCAGCAGCGCCAGCTCGCGCGCAAACGCCAGCGCCTGCTCGCATCCGTGGCGCAGTTCCTCGCTGTCGTACAGATTATCGGGACGCAGGGTCAATGTCACCTGCGGCCGCACCGCGAACGCACCCAGGGGCTGGCTCAACCGCAGCACGGCGTTGTCGTCGTAAGGCGCGCGCGCCAACGGAAACACCGTGCGCAGCGTGGCGTCGAGCGGAAAATGGCCTTGCGTGGTTTTGCCGGACACCACCAGTTCCACGCCACCCGCACTGGATGTCGGCATACTCGGCCGCACCTGCAACTGCTGCTGCAACAGCGACTTCGGTCCGCCATATTTTTCAAACACAACCATCGCCCGGTAGGCATCGCGGTACGCTACCCAGTCGCCGCTCGCTTGCGCCATGGCGCACCGGCCAGGCAGGCAGGCGGCCAGGCCCAGCAGCGTGACAAGGCGGAAATGGTGGGCACGCGTCATGTCAGAACCGGAACGCCAGGGCGGTGGACACTGACACGCCAGTGGGCCTGGCGGCAAGCGGGCTGGCGCGGGCGGCGCCAAGCAGGCGCGTGGCGTCCAGGCGCGAAACCAGCAGCCAGGATGGCGCCAGCGTCCAGTGCCAGTTCGCGCCCGCATGAACGTCGCGCCAGCCGCCGTGGGCCGCGTAAAGCGGGTTGCCTTGCTCCCCCGACTGCCCGCTATCGATGCCGAAGAACGCCTGGTTGTACTGGCGGTTGGCCAGCACCATCCCGCCTTCAAGCGTCACCGTATGATGGGGCGCGGGCGCCAGCGCCATCACCTGTGCGCCTGTGGCCAGCGTGGCGCCGTTGTGCGCATTGCCGGCGCCGTACAGCACGTTCGACGTCAGGCGCACGCCAGGCGCGACGTAAAGATTGAGGAAAGCCCCACCCGTCAGGCGGCGCGCAATCGATGGCACGCCGTCCAGGCGATTCGCCTGCGGCGCACTGTCATTCGCCTGCTGCAATGCGGGGGTCCGGCCGGCAAGGTTGTTCAGCCGCACAGACTCGATACCGGCGAAGGTACCGCGATCGCCGCCCTGATCACGCCCGGGATCGAGCGCCAGCAATGGACCGTACTCGAGCCAGGATCGGTGCGACAGGTGCAGGCCGGCCGTCAGGCCGGATACAAACAGTCCGTTGCTCCATTGCCCTTGCAGCACCGGCAGCAGCCGCGGGCGGCGCACGTCGGCGCCGGCATAGCGTGGCTTTGACACCACACCGAGGCCGGCGTACATGTCTTCGCTGCCGTCAGGCATGGGGTTCGATGCGGGTGTTTGCGCCTGCGCACCGGTGCAGGCCAGGACCAGGGTCAGGGCAGCCACGTTCAGTTTGCTCATCAGGATGGCCTTCGCCAGTCACGAAACGGACATTTTACGTGGTGGCACGGACGCAGGAGCGATCGAGGGAACATGAAAAAAAACCCACCCAACCAGGGCCAGGTGGGGAAACGGAAAATCGACTGACACCCCGATCATAATTTCTGCACTGGTGGAACGTCTGCCATCAACTTGTCAAACATTTGTCGCCATTTGTATTGACAAAATATTTATTGCCGGTTGTCATCTTTTTGTCACAGAAAAGCAATCTAACAATGCGACAATACGGACCATGGTTTCTTCCCGTCCCCTGTCCAGGCCGCACACATCCGCGCGCCCCATCCCGTGAATGGCTTGTTCCTGCGGGTTTTCCTGCGGTTTTTCGTCCCTGTCATGCTGTCCGTGGCGGTGGCCAGTGCGATCGTGTACTTCGCCATCACCAGGATTGCCGGCGACCCGGTCGAAGACCTCGCGCGGCGCCAGGCCGCTGCCCAGATCTTCCTGCTTGAACAATACGTCGACAAGGCGCCCCTCGACGAATGGCTGACCCGCCTGAACAAGGTGCGCGAAGTCGCGGGTTCGCATTACGATTTGATGCCCCTTGCCAGCGCGCGCGCCGCCCTGCCCGCTTCCAGCCAGGCCGCGCTGACCCGCGGTGACGTCGTGCTGGACCTGGCCGGCAAGTCCTTCCTGCGTCGCGTCGACCTGGACGGCGCCCGGTATGTCGGCAGTGAAGAAGACGTCGTGCGCGCGCGCGAGTTGCCGATCGACGTCGCGGTGGGGTTGAAAGTGGAAGCCTTGCGCTTCCTGATTGTCGCCCTGGTGCTCCTGGCGCCCATCGGCATCTGGTCGCGCCGCCACTGGCATGGCCTGCAGGCGCTTGGCCGCGTGGCCGACGAATTCGGCGCCGGCAAGCTCGATGCACGCGCCCGCATGGCCCCGTCCAGCACGATGTACCCGCTTGCCGAACGCATGCACGGCATGGCCGGGCGCATCGACAGCCTGTTGTCGGCCCAGACCAGCCTGCTGCATTCGGTCTCGCACGAACTGCGCACGCCGATTGCCCGGCTAGCGTTTGGCCTGACGCTGCTGGAAGACGCCAGCAGCGACCCGGCCGTGCACCAGCGCGCGCGCGCAATGGCGGGCGATGTCGAAGAACTGAATGCGCTGGTGGGAGAGTTGCTGGCCATGACGCGCCTCGACAGCAGCCAGGCGCTGCAGCTGGACAGCGTCGACCTGGCGCACATGCTGGACGATTGCATGGCGTCGCTGCCACCGCTGGCCTCAAAGGTCACGGTGGAAGTCGACCTGGGCGCGAATCTTGGCAGTATCGCGGCAGACGCTCGCCTGCTCAGCCGCGCGGTATGCAACCTGCTGGGCAACGCGCGACGGTACGCGGACACGCGCGTGGTACTGCGCGCGGCGCGGGCAGATGGCGGCGTGACGATTGTGGTGGAAGACGATGGGCCGGGCATTCCAGCCAGCGAGCGCGAGCAGGTGTTCGCGCCGTTCTACCGGCTCGACCGCAGCCGCGACCGGGCCACTGGCGGGTTCGGCCTGGGCCTGGCAATCGCGCGGAAAGCGGTGCAGCTGCACGGGGCCAGCCTGACGGTGGAGGATGGTGAGATGGGCGGGGCGAAGATGGTGATACGACTGCCCGGCCGTTGACACGTTAGGGCCGGTTATTTCTTCGGCGTCTCCGGCGTCACATGCGTCACCGCATACCCCAGATGCTCCCACCAGTGCGCGCGCGAGTGCACCACTGACAGGCATTTGTAATCGAACGAGCCCTTGAACAGGGGATCGGCGCACTGCCCGCTGATCAACGCGTTGCGCTGGTTTTCGGCGTTCACCAGCGCAATGCCGAGCCAGATCGCGATGCCAGCAAACACCACCGCCAGCGTCCATGCCACCTGGTTGACCCACGTAAGGTCGTACAGGTCTTCGTCGCGCGGACGGGACCCGTCGTAGATCTTCAGGACCTTGCCTTCCTTTTCACTCATTTTGACTTGGCTGCCTTTGCCACCAGAAAGTCGGCCACTTGCAAGGTCGAGCGGAACAATTGCTGCTCGTCGCGGGACTTGTCGCTGGCGGCCACCAGCGATGGCGCGGTCATGTACTTGCCGTCGATGACGATCGCCGGCGCAAAATCGATTTTATACGCGGTCACGGTGGCACCCAGGCGTTTCAGCTTGGTCTGCACGCCAAACGAATTCCACGCGTCGACAAACTTGGCGCGGTCGATGCCATTCTTGCTGACCCAGGCAATGATGGCCTCGTCCGTATTCAGGCGAATGCGCTCGACGTGCACGGCATGAAACACTTTCGCCTGCATTTCCTGTGCCTTCCCCATCGCATCGAGCGTCAGGTACAGGTGCGCTTCCGGATCGTTGGCGCCGGTCGACGGCAAGTGCACGCGCTTGAGGACGATGTTGTCGCCCTGCTTTTTGACCCATGCTTCGAGCTGCGGTTCCAAAGCATTGCAATGCGGGCAGTGATACATGAAGAACTCGATCACTTCGACCTTCTTGCCGGCCGGGACCGCCTGCGGTGCGGCGAGGGTCGTGTATTCAACGCCCGACACTGGCGCGGTAACCGACGCAAACGCAGGAGTGGCAAACGCGCTGGCGACCAGCACGGTGGCAGCGGCAAGGGCAAAACGCAGGGAACGCAAGCTCGACATGGACATCCTTTTAGACAGTAAAAAGCGGGGAGAAACGATCGCGAGATTACCATTGTTTTAGGCTTGCGCTGGCAACGGCACGGCGTTTTTCTCCACGTTTAAGCTTAACTTCAGACAACCTCAGGTACTTAGAAGTCGTAGCGCACCGACATTTTCAGCTGGCGCCCGTCGCTTGGATAAATCCCACCCTGGCACGAAAACGCATTGCTGAAGTAGCGATGGTCGCCCAGGTTGGCGCCGGTCACAGCCAGCTCCCATGGACCGAACTTGTGCGCATAGCGTGCGTCGAACGTCGTGTAGCCGCCAATTTTTGCGCTGCAGCCGTTCGTGAAATCGTCACCGTAACGCTGCTTGTCGACCCACTGGGCGCCAATATCGGCCGACTGGCCCTCGCCCAGCCATGACAGGCGCATCGACAGCACGTTCTTCGGCACCAGCACCATGTCGCGGCCGGCGTTCGGGCCGTCGGTGAAGCTGGCGTCCACGTGCTGCAGGTGGGCGCTGGCGCGCAGGTGCGCCAGCAAGTCCATCTGCGCGTCAATTTCGAGGCCCTGACGGCGCGTCGGGTCGAGGTTGGTATTAATGCCGTAACCGATGGTGGGATCGAAGAAGATTTCGTTGGTCAGGCGATGGCGGAACAGGCGCGCGGCCAGCTGGCGCTCCGGCTTGCCGATCGTCAGGCCCAGTTCCAGGTCATGCGACACCTGCCCCTTAAGCAGGTCGTCGGACGAACGGTAACTGTTTTCGTCGGCATTGGCCACGCGGTAGCTCTGGCCGGCCTTGGCGTGCAGCGCCACGTTGGGCGCCACGCTGTAGCTGCCCTGCACGTCCCACGCGTTCTGCGTCTGCACGCGGCTGTCTGGTGCTGCAAAACCAAGCGGATCTGCATAGTCCTTGTCGAACGCTTCGTGGCGTAAGCCGATCGCCAGGCGGCCGTCGTGGGCAGCGTCAAAGCGCAGTTCGTCGCGCAGGTAAATGGCTTTTGACACCTGGCGCGCGCTGGCCAGCGAGAAATCGGACAGGGTGTCGCGCGTCCAGCGGATCAGGTCGACACCGGTCACGGTTTCATTCAGCAGGCCGTACGGGTGCGACACATAGCGCAGGCGCGGCGAGAACTGGGTCTGGTGGCTGATGTAGGTGGCGTCGGAGACACCGTCGCTGCCGTAATCGTAATGGGACGTCACGGTGCGCTCACGCTGCGACAATTCGGCCGCCAGTTCCAGGTCGCCCATGCGCCGTTCCACGAACGCCGTGTAGCGGTCGGTGTCCAGCGTACCGGCGTCATAGGGCGTCACGGTCTGGCGCGGGTTGGCGTCGAACTGCGCCAGGCTCAGTGCGCCGGGCAGGCCGGAGTCGTCGCGCGCGCTGTCGATGCGCACGCCGGCTTTGCCACCGTCGAAATTCCAGACCAGGCCGGCGCCCACCGTGCGCTGGTCGAAGCGGCTGTTGGTACGGTAGCCGTCGGTGCTGTTGCGGCCGTAGCTGGCGTCGAACACGAAGCGGTCGAAGTTGTGCGTCAGGTTGGCGCGCGCGGTTTTGTCGGCGAACTGGCCGCCTTCGGCAAACACCGAACCGTGCGTACCGGCGATGGCGCCACGGCGCGTAAAAATCTGGATGACGCCGCCGGTGGCGCCGTCGCCGTACAGCACGCTGCTGCCGCCGCGCGTGATTTCAATGCGCTCGACCGTGTCGATCTGGATGTTCGACAGCACTGCCGTGGCCAGTTCGTTTTCGTTCAGGCGCACCCCGTCAAGCATGATCACCAGGTTCTGGCTGCTGTTGGTGCCAAAGCCGCGCAGGTCGAGCGCGAAGTCAGGTGACGAGTCGAGGCTCTGGCGGCCAAAGACGCCGCCGATTTTACGGATTGCCTGGTTGACGTCGGTGACGCCGGCGTTGCGAATATCCGCGGCCGTGATGACAGTCGCGCCAATTGGCGGCAAGCCCGGTTCGCTAGGGAAACGGGCGCCGCTGACCAGCACGGAAGGAACATCGGCCTGCTGGGCGGAAGCGGCGCCGGCAAAGGACATCAACAGGGAGGCGGCCAGGGCCAGCGGGCGGCGGGGGAAAACAACGTGCGTCATGGTGATCGATATGGAAACAAAACGGCGACATTATAAAGGGTGGCGGCCCCAGCCAAGCCGCGATCATGCTGTTCGATTGGGAAATGTTGGCTTTTGACCAAACGGGTCGATATAGTGAGACGATTAACAACACCGGCCTGGCCGGGGAGTCAGTCAATATGGCGTTTCATTTTTCGCGCAGCGTGGCTTGCGCGGCGCTGCTGCTTGCCGGCAGCGCCGCGCTGGTGGCGTTTGCCCAGAATGCCGATGTGCGCATTACGCCAATCGCGCAGCCTGTCACAGAAACGGCCGCCAGCACGACCATTGCGCTGGCCGCGCCCGACGCCGCCGCGGTCCGCGTGGCCTCGCAGCCAAATGCCTGGGGCGGCATCCGCACCGGCCAGGAACCGACGCTGTCGGACCGCGTGGCCAGCTACCGTATCAACGCGACGCTCGACCCGGTCAAGCACATTGTCGACGGCAAGGAGCAGCTCAGCTGGCGCAACCGCAGCGCGGTGCCGGTGAAGAGCGTCTACCTGCACATGTACATGAATGCGTTCGAGAGCAATGACACGACGTTCTTCACTGAAAAGCGGCTGACCGGGCGCAGCTTCCCGTCCGGCGCCGAGATCCATGACGGCGAATGGGGCCATATCGCGCTGCGCAACGTGCTGCAAAGTGGCGCCAAGGCGACCTGGTCGTACGTGCAGCCGGACGGCGGCACCGCGCGCGACCGTACCGTACTGAAACTGGATTTGCCGGCGCCGGTCGCGTCAGGCGCCACCACCGTGCTCGACATCGATTTTCAAACCCAGCTGCCGCGCGTCGTGGCGCGTACCGGGTATTTCGGCACTTTCCACCTGGTGGCGCAATGGTTCCCGAAAATCGCCGTGCTGGAGTTGCCAGGCGAACGCGGCGCCACCGCGCCGCGCTGGAACGCGCACGAGTTCCACCTCGATTCGGAGTTCTATGCCGACTTCGGCAGCTACGACGTCACGATGACGCTGCCGGCCAACTACATCGTTGGCGCCACTGGCGTCCCGCAAGGCAAACCAGTAGCGTCAAAGCCCGGCATGCTGACCCACCATTACGTGCAGGACGACGTCCACGATTTCGCGTGGACCGCCGACACGCGCACCGCGCCGCCGATGGTCAGCACGTGGACCGGGCCCGGCAGTCCGCCGGTCACGGTGACGGTCCTCTACCCGCCCGAATACAAGGCCAGCGCCGCACCGGCCATGCAGGCCACCAAGGACTCGCTGACCTATTTTTCGCGCACGCTCGGTCCCTATCCGTACCGCACCGTGACAGTCGTGGTCCCGCCGTTCAATGCCGAAGAAGCGGGCGGCATGGAGTACCCGACGTTCTTCACCACCGAAGCGTACGCCGACACCACGCCCGGCACACTGAATGCCCACCTGCTGGACGCGGTGACGATCCACGAATTCGGCCACGGCTATTTTTACGGCATCTTGGCCTCGAACGAATTCGAGGAGCCTTTGCTGGACGAAGGCCTCAACGATTTCTGGGACTTGCGCATGATGCGCGAGCGCAAGCAGGACATCCACGCCACCACCCCGCTGTTGAAACTGCTGGGTGTAGCCCCAGCGTTCACTGTCTTCGACATGGAACGCATGGACGCACCGCGCGACATGCCGGCCGACGCTCCCGGCGACAATGCCCACCATCGCCTGCAAGGCATCGGCCCGGTCTACTCGCGCACGTCCACCACGATGCGCGACCTGGAAGCGCAGCTGGGCCAGGACGTGATGGCACGCGCATTCAAGGAATACTACCGGCGCTGGAAGTTCCGGCATCCGGGCCTGGCCGACCTGCGCGACGCCATCAGCGACGTCAGCGGCAAGCCGGCGCTGGTGAATGCCGTGTTCGACCAGCAGCTGTACCGCGTGCGGCGCGTCGACGACCGCATCGCCGACTTTTCCAGCCTGGAGGCCTTGCCGCTGCCGGGCGCCACCGAAGTCAATGGCACATGGCACGAACTGCGCACGAAACCGCTGGCCGAGCGCATCGACGCCGCGCGCACGGCGTGGCGCAACAAGCATCCGAAGGCGGTCGACGGCAGCGGTCCGTTCCCGTTCATCACGACCGTCACGGTGCGCCGCAACGGCGCGCCAGTGCCGCAGACGCTGGTCGTCAAATTCGCCGACGGCAGCAGCGAAACCGTACAGTGGCTGGCCGATGAAGACTGGCACACGTGGCACTGGACCAAACCGGCACGCGCGGTGTCGGCCCAGCTCGATCCGCAGCGCCTGCATTTCCTCGACGTCAACAAACTGGACGACTCGCGCACCATCGACGCCGACCCGCGCGCCTCGCGCCGCTGGGCCAGCGACTTCGGCGCCATCGTCCAGTTCCTCCTCTCCCTGATTGCGACCGTCTGATGCCTGCCATGTCACCCAACACCACGACGACGGCTGTCCCCTCCGTGCGCCTGTCAACCATCATCGGCCAGTCCCTGCACAATGCGCTGCAATGGCGGCTCCTGCTGCTGTGGGCAGTGCTGCTGGTGCTGCCCACGCTGGTGGCGACCCTCCCCGCGTGGCAAATGCTCGGCGACAGTCTCGACCTGTCGGTCCAGGCTGCCGCGCTGGCGCAGGCGCTCGACCTGGCGTCGGTCTCCGACCTGATGCAGGTGTCCAAACGCTACCTGCCGGCACTCGGCAATGGCGCCGTCGTCGCCGTGGTGCTGACCCTGTTCCTGTCCCCGCTGCTCTCAGGCATGACGATTGCCGCAGCCAGGGCGCCGCAGCGCCTGGGCCTGGGCGGCCTGCTCGGTGGCGGCATGCTGGAATACGGCCGCCTGCTGCGCATGCTGGTCTGGGCCAGCGTGCCGCTCGCCGCCGCGTTTGCGCTGGGCGGGGCCGTGTCCACGCCGCTGCGCTCGCTCGGCGCCAGCGCGCTGCTGGAATCGACCGCGCAAAACGCCGGCATGGCTGCCACCGCGGTCGTGGCTATTGTTGTCCTGCTGGCGCACGCTACGGTCGATGCCGGCCGCGCGGTATTGGCGGCCGATCGCCGCAAGACTTCTGCCGTGCGCGCCTGGGGCGAAGGCGTGATGCTGGTGCTGCGCCAGCCTGGCGCCACGCTCGGCAGTTACGTGGCAATCACGCTGGCTGGGCTGGTGCTGGCCGCATTGATCGCGCTGGTGCGCGTGCGCGTGGCGCCGATCGAAGGCGTGGCGTTCGCGCTGGCGCTGGTGCTGACGCAACTGGGCGTGATGGCGGTGGCGTGGATGCGGGCGGCGCGCTTGTTTGCGCTCATTGAACTGGTACGCAAATAGGGCCGACAGCCAGCTTTCGGGCCGTCGCCAGCGGCGGCTTTGTCGATCCGTTATGATCGACGCTCCATGACTATCGGATCTTCCATGCCCTCTCGCCTGCCTACTTATTTCGTCTCCCACGGCGGTGGCCCGTGGCCGTTCATGAAGGACCAGGTGGGCGCGGCATACGACCGGCTGGAAGCATCGCTGGTCGACATCAAGCGCCAGGTTGGCGTGCGGCCAAAGGCGGTGCTGGTCATCACCAGCCATTGGGAAGGCGCGGACTTCATGGTCTCGTCCGGCGCCGCGCCAGGCATGATCTACGACTACGGAGGCTTTCCCGCCCACACCTACCGGATCCAGTACCCGGCGCCGGGCGACCCGGGGCTGGCACAGCGCGTGGCGCAACTGATTGCCGGCGCCGGCCACCCGGTCCGCCTCGACCCCGCGCGCGGTTTCGACCATGGCACGTTTTCAATGCTGTATCCAATTTATCCGGACGCCGACATGCCGGTGGTGCAATTGTCGATCCGGGAGGATTACGATCCGGCGACCCATATCGCCATCGGCCGCGCATTGGCGCCGTTGCGCGATGAAGGCGTGTTGATCATCGGGAGCGGCCTGTCGTACCACAACCTGCGCCAGTTCGGCGCGCAAGGACGCATCGCCTCGCACGCGTTCGACCAGTGGCTGCAGCAGACGATGGTCGGCTTGCCGCCAGACCAGCGCCAGCAAGCCCTGCTGCGCTGGAGCGAGGCGCCGTCGGCACGCGTGGCGCATCCGCGCGAGGATCACCTGGTGCCGCTGATGGTGGCAGCCGGCGCGGCCGAGCACGAGGCGTCAGCCAGCGTCTATCACGAAGACGATTTCTTTGGCCACCTGGCGGTGTCGAGTTTCCGGTTCGGGGCCGCCGCAGGGGACGCTTGAAGCGTCAGGTCCCGCGCTTGCCGCGCGCGTAGTTCTCGGCCTTGAGCGCAGCCTTTTCGGCAGCGATGCGGGTCTTTTCCGCCATCTCGGCAGCATGCTGTTCCAGGCGCGCGGCGCGCGACACGGGCGTCTCGAGGCTGATACGGCCGAGCGTGCCGGTGCGGTAATCCTGCAAAAACGTGTGCGCGCCCTTTTCAAAGTCCAGGTCGCCACCCTTGAGACGGAAACCCCGGCGCGCGGCCACGCCTTCGACCACGGCGATCGCATCCATCCCGTCGAGCTTGAAGCCATAGCGCGCCACCAGCAGGTGCGGATAGTGTTCGAGCAGCACCTCGGCCAGGAACACGGCCACTTCTTCCTCGATCAGCGCATTCGAGCCCACCGCGTGGCTGGCGGCAAGCATCAGGCCGTCGCTGGCCAATGCGATCTTCGGCCACAGCATGCCGGGCGTATCGACCAGAATGATGTTTTTGCCGAGATAAAGCTTTTGCTGGATTTTGGTGACGGCTGGCTCATCGCCCACCTTGGCGACCTTTTTCTTCAGCAGCGCGTTCATCAGCGTCGATTTGCCGACGTTGGGAATACCCATGATCATGATGCGCAGCGGCTTGGTCGGCACCCCGCGGTGCGGCGCCAGGGACATGCACAGCTCGGGAATGCGCGCCACGTCGGCAGGCTTCTTGGTGGTCATCGGGTAGGCAGTGACGCCTTCCTGCGCGTCATACCAGGCGGTCCACGCGGCGGTGGCCACCGGATCGGCCAGGTCGACCTTGTTGAGGATTTTCAGGCAGGGGCGCTGGCGGAACAGGCGCAGCTCTTCGACCATCGGATTGCAACTTGCTTCAGGCAGGCGCGCGTCGAGCACCTCGATCACCAGGTCGGTGTTCTCCATCTGTTCGGCCGCCTTCTTTTTGGCGGCGTTCATGTGGCCTGGGTACCATTGTATCGACATGCTGTGCTTTCTTCATCTTCGGTCAGGCGCTATTTTACGATGGCAGCACGCGGCCATCGGCAAAAATTGGCCAAACCGCCACTGTGGCGGGCATCCCACGCCGTCCCACCGTCATCCATCCAGCTTGATTTAGAGCAATAGCCACGCAGCAAGCTCGCAGCAGACTGGCGTCGCGTCCGCCGTGGGCGCATTGCCTGGAGACTGCGATGAAACTATTCAATCATATGGAAGTGGTGCTGATGTTTGCGTTCGGGACGCTGTGTGCGATCGTGGCCGTGCGGCCGGGAGTGCATGCGAATGTGCACGCGAACATGGTGGCGACAGTCTCTGCCGAAGCTGGCGCAGCGGCAGGGGCGCGTATCGACCCACGTGTCACGATGCCGGTCGTGCACGTGATCGGCAGGCGGTTGACAGCTGACGAGAAGCGCGAGGACGCGCGTGCAGGCAACGCTGGCTAAACCGCGTGAACGCCGAGAAACGCAATTCGCCTATTGCGCATACAGCTCCATATCCCGACGCATCGGCGCCGTGATGCCATCCCAGTTACCGCCCGTGTAGTGGCGGTAATCTGCGCCATCGTCACGCAGCACCACGCTGTGAAACGCCCACTTCGGCGTGCCGCCTTCCACGGGCGCGTCCGACAACGTCAGGTCGCGGCAGAACCAGTCGCGCGGGTTGCAGTACGATCCGCCGCCGCTGCCCGACACGCCCCCGGCACTGTGGTAGGCCACCACCTCGTCGTCCTGTCCCGGCAACAGAAACGAGTACAGCGTGCCGCGCGCGCCGGCATACAGGTAGAACCAGACATTGTGCGTGTCGTTGTGGTTGTACATGGCACGCGCAGTGGCCACGCGCTGGTCCTGCACCAGTGGTTCCGACACTGCCCAGGCGCCTGCATCGGCCAGTTCGCTGCCACCGGCAGACCCGGCCGCGGAACGCACCCACTTGATGTTCCAGCCGGTCTGCTGGCCACCGCCCGGCGCCGCGGCACAGACCCCGTCGGCCCCAGGTGTCGCGGCCGTGACGCTGCGCGGAGAGCCGCCGTAATTGGCCAGCGTGTAGCCGACCAGCAGGTCACCGGCGCTGTGGGTGGCGATGTAGCACCAGTTGGCGCCGGTGCAGAAGCAGTCGAGCGCGTTGCGCAGCAAGCCGCTCTGCGAGGCAATGCTGCTGCGTCCTTCCCAGTTGGCCGACTTCTTGTTGACGCCGGCTGCCACCGACGCTGGGCCGAAATAGTCGAAACTGTCGTAGTTGCCGACCACGCCGCCACCGGTGCGGCCATTGACCCACAGGCTGTAGTTGGTGGCGCCCGCCGCGCCCGTCCACGTGAGCAGACCCAGCAAGAATAATGTCCTGATCCAACGTGGCATGGCATCCTCCGTCATCGAACTTGTCGAACGACTCTAGGAGTGCGCCGCAGGTCCGTCAATGAGCACACAAGCCCCGTGGCAGGAAGGATACGGAACTGCGCGGAGATGCGCTGAACTGCGCTGAACTGGGCTCAAGGCACGCCTTTGACGCTGGTCGCCGGCACGCAGCTGCTGGCCGGCACCAATCCCACAGGATCGTCGCGCAACAAGGCGCCGCGCGCCCGCGCGACATCGCGGCTGAATTCGGCAAGGTAACGCCGGCGCTCTTCCCCATCGTAAGGCGCGGCTGAAAAACTGCTGAGCGGCCAGGCGCCGCTGGTGGCGACAGCGCCTGCCAGGCGCGGCATCAGCGCGCGGTCAGGTGCGGCGTTTTCCCGCAGCAGGTAGCCGTCGACATCGCGCAGT
>Ga0265798_10005840_pt1 | contig 16377 bp, 13 predicted proteins | sample P3T30metagenome_FD_192430 | JGI IMG/M metagenome (GOLD analysis project Ga0265798, IMG submission 192430) | Plant litter microbial communities from East Loma Ridge, Irvine, California - P3 T30 | ecosystem: Environmental > Terrestrial > Plant litter > Unclassified | place: USA: California... | reverse complement strand
AACAACCGCCCGCCGTCCGGCACGCCCTGTGTCGGCGTAATCAGCACCACCTTGCCGTCCGCATCGGGAAAGCCGAGCGTCAGCACCTCCGACATCATCGGCCCGATCTGGCGCGGCGGGAAGTTCACTACCGCCGCCACCTGCCGCCCGACCAGCATGTCGGGCGTGTAGTGCTCGGTGATCTGCGCGGACGATCGCTTGCGTCCGATCTCGGGGCCGAAATCGATCGTCAGCCGCAGCGCGGGCTTGCGCGCTTCGGGAAATGGCTCGGCCGCGACGATCGTCCCGACGCGGATGTCGACCTTCAGGAAATCGTCGAACGCGATGGTTTCGGCGGGGGTGTCCACGCCTCAGAAATCCAGATTGTCGTAATGGGCGGGCGGGCCGATCATCTCCATCCGCTCGGCCAGCAGCGGGCGGAAGGACGGGCGGCTCTTCAGCCCGCGATACCAGCGCGCGGTCTGGTCATGCCCCTTCCAGTCGATGCCGCCCAGATAGTCCGCGACCGAAATCTGCGCCGCCGCGGTCAGGTCGGCCAGCGTCATCGTCGCGCCGCCCAGCCATTGCCGGTGATCGAGCAGGTAATCGGTATAGTCGAGATGCCCGACCGCGGCCTTCATCGCCTCACGCAGCGCCTTGGCATCGGGCGTGGCGCGCTGCGCGATGCGCTTCACCATCCGCTCATGCAGCAGCGGCCCGGTGACGTCGTGATAGAAATGCGTGTCGAACCACGTCACCAGCCGGCGGATCTCGGCCCGGCTGGTCGCGGTGCCGTTGATCATCACCGCCTTGTCGATGGTTTCCTCGAAATACTCGGCGATCGCCATCGAATCGATCAGCAGGATACCGCGATCGGCATCTACCATCACCGGCGTCTGCCCGGTCGGATTCATGTCGACGAACTCGTCGCGCCGCAGCCAGGGTGACTCGCGGACAAGCTCGTACCCCACGCCCTTTTCACCCAGCAGCAGGCGGACCTTTCGGCTGAAGGGACACAGGGGGAATTGATAAAGCTGCCACATGCCGCACCGTTAGCGTCCCTCCGGCGGGGGCGGAAGGGCCGCGGCGGCGGTTATCGGTGTGCGTCGACTATGTTTCGGCATGGCGGGCGCTACAGCGGGCGGATGGACGCGGTGCTTTTCATGGTAACGGCGGCGATACTGGTCGCGCTGGGCGATCGCTGGCCGATCCTGCTGCCGGCTGCGGTGCCGGTGGCGGCGCTGGCGGGCACGACGCTGCCCGATCTCGACATGGCGTTGGGGCTGGGCCACCGCAGCGGCCTAACCCATTCGGTGTTGCCCGTCATCCTGCTGGCGTCGCAGCGGCGCTGGTGGCCGGTGGCGGCGGGGCTGGCATTGGGCATCGGGCTGCACCTGTCGGCCGACGTGTTCCCCAATGCCATGCGCGGCTTCGCCACGGTGAAGCTGCCGGGCATGGGATCGATCGGGCGCGGCGGATCATGGACATGGCTGGCGGGCAACGCGCTGGCGGCGCTGGCGATCGGTACCATGCTATTGTGCCGGATCGCGACCGTCCGGATGACGGCGGCAGTGCTGGCGATCGTCGCGGTGATCGGCACGGCCTATCTGTTCGTCACCGATGGCGGTTGGCCGGCACTGCTGGTTTACGGCGCCACCGGCTGGGCAGTGGTGCGGCGGCGGCCTACCGGTTGAAGCATCGCCTACCCATTGCCCGGTCACGTCACATCATCGATTTTCTCGCCCCGCCGTCTGCGTCAAAGTTGCCGTCATCCAGCCATGCCTCGAACCGTTGCCGCTGTGCGGGCCATTCCGGCTCCAGAAGCGAGAACCAGGCCGTATCGCGTCGACGCCCCTTCACGATGCTGTCGCCCCGCCATGTCCCCTCATAGACGAAGCCGAACCGTCGCGCGGCGCGCATGGACGCCGCGTTAAGGGCATTACAGCGCCACACGACCCGGTGATAACCGAGCGCGAAGGCGTGTTGCATCATCAGGAATATCGCCTCCGTGGCGGCGCGGGTCCGCTGGAGGCGCGGCGAGAACCAGATGCTGCCGATCTCGATCGCGGCATCGGTCGGCACGATGTCGCAAAACGAGGTCCAGCCCTCGGCCTTGCCGCTGGATGTCGGGATGACGGCGAAGAACGGTTGTCGGGCAAGGCCGCCGATCCGTTCGACATGGGCAGCCAGCGCCGGTTCCGTCGGGAAGGGGCCGTATCGCAGATAGGCCCATGACGCGTCCGCCGATCGGGCGGCATCCCACAGGTCGGCGACATGGCGGGCAGCCAATGGTTCGAGCGTGACCGCCCGGCCCGGATGCCGCCGCAACACCGGCAACGTTCGCGTCGCGTCGGCGACGATCGGGCCAAGCGGCATATCGGTCATCGGTACCCCATGGCCTTGCGAGACGAACAGCTTGCCGACGGACCGGAAGGGGACGGCGTCCCCGTCCGGTCATCCCTATTCCGCCGCCACCAGTTCGACCGTGTCGTCGAGCGGGTGCGCCAGCCGGGTCAGCATCTCCTTCGGCACCACCTGCCAGAAATCGCCGGCGGTGCGCGCCCAGTCGTCGAGCAGGCCCTTCGACCAGCGGCTGTCGGTGGCCTTGGCGTGCGCCTCGACCAGATCGCGCAGCACGGCTTCCCAATGCGCCGTGCCCAGCCGGCGCCAGGTGATGCTCTCGGGATTGGCGCGGGCATCGAAACGGCCTTCGGGATCGTAGACGAATGCCATGCCGCCGGTCATGCCCGCACCGAAATTGGCACCGACCTGTCCCAGCACCACCGCCATGCCGCCGGTCATGTATTCGCAGCCATTGGCGCCGCAGCCCTCGACCACCACGGTCGCGCCCGAATTGCGTACCGCGAACCGCTCGCCCGCCTGCCCTGCCGCCAGCAGCCGGCCGCTGGTCGCGCCGTACAGCACGGTGTTGCCGATGATCGTGTTCTCCTGGCTGCGCAGCGGCGAGGACACCGCCGGCCGCACGACGATGGTGCCACCCGACAGGCCCTTGCCGACATAGTCGTTGGCGTCGCCGAACACCTCCAGCGTGATCCCCTTGCACAGGAACGCGCCCAGCGATTGCCCCGCCGACCCGCGCAGGCGGATGGTGACGTGGCCGTCGTTCAGCTTGCTCATCCCGAAGGTGCGGGTGATCTCCGACGACAGGCGCGTGCCGACCGCGCGGTGGGTGTTGCGCACCGAATAGGTCAGCTGCATCTTCTCGCCGCGGCTGAACACGGCGGCGGCATCCTTGATGATCTGCGCATCGAGGCTGTCGGGCACCTCGTTACGAAAGGTCGACAGGCTGAACCGGCGCTCGGCATCGGTGGCATCCACCTTGGCGAGGATCGGGTTCAGGTCGAGATCGTCGAGATGCTCCGCCCCGCGATTGACCTGACGGAGGAATTCGGTGCGCCCGATCACCTCGTCCAGCGACCGGCACCCGAGGCGGGCGAGGATGTCGCGCACCTCCTCGGCGATGAAGGTCATCAGGTTGATGACCTTTTCGGGCGTGCCGGTGAACTTGGCGCGCAGGCGTTCGTCCTGCACGCAGACGCCGACCGGGCAGGTGTTGCTGTGGCACTGGCGCACCATGATGCAGCCCATCGCGACGAGCGACAGCGTGCCGATGCCGAATTCCTCGGCACCCAGGATCGCGGCGATCACGATGTCGCGCCCCGTCTTCAAGCCGCCATCCGCGCGCAGCCGGATACGCCCGCGCAGGCCGTTCAGCGTCAGCGTCTGGTTGACTTCCGACAGCCCCATTTCCCACGGGGTGCCGGCATATTTGATGCTGGTCTGCGGGCTGGCGCCGGTGCCACCGACATGGCCGGACACCAGGATCACGTCGGCATGCGCCTTCGCCACGCCCGCCGCGACCGTGCCGATGCCGGCCGAACTGACCAGCTTCACGCAGACGCGCGCGCGCGGATTGATCTGCTTGCAGTCGTAGATGAGCTGCGCGAGATCCTCGATCGAATAGATGTCGTGATGCGGCGGCGGGCTGATGAGCGTGACGCCCGGCGTCGCGTGGCGCAGCTTGGCGATGAACTCCGTCACCTTGAAGCCGGGCAACTGCCCGCCCTCGCCGGGCTTGGCGCCCTGCGCGACCTTGATCTCGATCTCCTCGCAGGCGCCGAGATATTCGGCGGTCACGCCGAACCGGCCGGAGGCGATCTGCTTGACGCCGGAATTGGCATTGTCGCCGTTCGCATAGGGCTTGAAGCGGACGGTATCCTCGCCACCCTCGCCCGACACCGCCTTGGCGCCGATGCGGTTCATCGCGATCGCCAGCGTCTCGTGTGCCTCGGGCGACAGCGCGCCGAGCGACATGCCGGGCGTCACGAAGCGCTTGCGGATTTCGGTGATCGCCTCGACCTGATCGATCGCGACGCCCTCCGCCGGGAAGTTGAACTGCAACAGGTCGCGCAAGTACACCGGCGGCAGGTCGCTGACCCCGCGCGAGAATTGCAGATAGCTGGAATAGCTGTCGGTCGCGACGGCGGTTTGCAGCAGGTGCATCAGCTGCGCGGAATAGGCGTGCGTCTCCCCATCCGCGCGCTGGCGATAGAAACCGCCGATCGGCAGCGTCGCGACCGCGCTGTCGAACGCCGCCTCGTGCCGGATCATCGCCGACAGGTGGAGCGAGGTGTAGCCCTCGCCCGAAATCTTCGCCGGCATCCCCGGGAACAGGTCGTTGACCAGCGCGCGCGACAGGCCGACCGCCTCGAAGTTATAGCCGCCGCGGTACGACGAGATCACCGCGATGCCCATCTTCGAGATGATCTTGAGGATGCCCTCCTCCACCGCGATCCGGTGGCGGGTCAGGCATTCGTCCAGCGTCAGCGCCCCGAACAGGCCGCGGGTATGCCGGTCGACGATCGATGCCTCGGCCAGATAGGCGTTCACCGTCGTCGCCCCGACGCCGATCAGCACCGCATAGTAATGCGTGTCGAGACATTCGGCGCTGCGCACGTTGATCGACGCGTAGGAACGCAGACCCCGCCGGACGAGGTGGGTGTGGACGGCGGCCGCCGCCAGCACGCCGGCGATCGCGACCCGGTCCTCCGACACATGCTCGTCGGTCAGGAACAGTTCCGACCGGCCCTCGCGCACCGCCTGCTCGGCCTGGTTGCGGATGCGCTGGATCGCGGCGCGCAGGCGATCGGGGCCACCGTCCGCCTCGAACGTGCAGTCGATCTCCGCCGCCGAGCGGCCGAAATGCGCCTTCAGCCGTTCCCAGTGCGCGCCGGTCAGCACCGGCGAATCGAGTACCAGCACCTTCTCGCGCTGGTCGCGCACGTCGAGAATGTTGGCGAGGTTGCCGAACCGCGTCTTCAGCGACATGACATGGCGTTCGCGCAACGGATCGATCGGCGGGTTCGTCACCTGCGAGAAGTTCTGGCGGAAGAACTGGCTGATAAGGCGCGGCTTGTCGGAGATCACGGCGAGCGGCGTATCGTCGCCCATCGATCCGATCGCTTCCTTGGCGCCATCGACCATCGGCGACAGGATCAGCTCCATATCCTCCATCGTCTGGCCGGCGGCGACCTGACGGCGGGCGAGCTCGGCGCGGGAGAAGCGCACCGTCGCCTCGTCGCCGGCGGGGGGCAGGTCCTTCAGCGTCAGGAACTCGCCGGTCATCGCGGCATAATCCTGCTCGCCCGAAATCCGGTCCTTGATCGCGCGGTCCTCCAGCACGATGCCTTCCTGCAGGTCGACCGCGATCATCTGGCCCGGTCCCAGCCGGCCCTTGGCGACGATGGTCGATTCCGGCACGACGACCATGCCGCTTTCCGATCCGACGATCAGCAGGCCGTCATTGGTGCGGGTGTAGCGCAGCGGACGCAGCGCGTTGCGATCCATGCCAGCCACCGCCCAGCGGCCATCGGTCATCGCCAGCGCGGCGGGCCCGTCCCACGGCTCCATGACGGAGGCGAGATACTGATACATCGCGGCATGATCGGCGGGCATGTCGTCGCTCGCCGCCTCGGGCACCAGCATCAGCTTGGCGGTGGGCGCGTCGCGGCCGGAGCGGCAGATCGCCTCGAACACGGCGTCCAGCGCGGCGGTGTCGGACGCACCGGCCGGGATCACCGGCTTGATATCCTCCGAATTGTCGCCGAACGCGATCGACGCCATGCGGATCTCGTGGCTCAGCATCCAGTTCTTGTTGCCGCGGATCGTGTTGACCTCGCCGTTATGCGCCAGACAGCGGAACGGCTGCGCCAGCCACCATTGCGGGAAAGTGTTGGTCGAATAACGCTGATGGAAGATCGCGACCCGGCTCTCGAACCGCTGGTCCTGCAGATCGGGATAGAAGATCGACAGGCTCTCGGCGAGGAACAGCCCCTTGTACACGATCGACCGTGCCGACAGCGAGCAGATGTAGAACCCCTGGATCTGCGCGGCGATGATCCGCTTTTCGATCCGGCGGCGGACGAGGTACAGGTTCTTCTCGAACTCCGCCTCGTCCTGATCCGCCGGCAGCGGGCCGGCGATCATGATCTGCTCGATCTCCGGCCGGGTCGCCTGCGCCTTCAGCCCGATGACCGACACGTCGACGGGCACCTGCCGCCAGCCATAGATGGTGTAGCCCGCCTCGATGATCGCCGATTCGACGATCGTCCGGCACGTCTCCTGCGCGCCCAGATCGGTGCGCGGCAGGAATATCTGGCCGACCGCCAGCCGGTTCGGCCGCACCTTGTGGCCGGAACCCGCGATGGCGTCGTCGAAGAAGCGCAACGGCAGGTCGAGATGGATGCCCGCGCCGTCACCGGTCTTGCCGTCGGCATCCACCGCGCCGCGATGCCACACCGCCTTCAGCGCATCGATCGCCGACTGCACGACCCGGCGCGACGGTCGCCCGTCGGTCGCCGCGACGAGGCCGACGCCACAGGCGTCCGACTCGAAATCGGGACGGTACATGCCGTGTTCGGCAAGATAGGCGTGCTGGGGAGTGGTCATCACTGAGCCTTCTTTTCCTCGGCCTTCGGTACAGCCGGAAGCATTTCTTTGATCGCACGATCGATGCCGCGCATGCCCGCCTCTTCACCGGCGACGCGACCCAGCGACTGACCGGTCAACGTCAGTTTCTGCTGGAGGCCCGGCGACACGAGCAGGAATTTCGCGCCCGGCCCGCTTGTGTAGAAGCGGTTGATCGCGGTCAGTTCGTCGATCGTGAGCGCCGTGGCATATTCCTGCGCCACCTTGTCCTTCAACGCCGGATACTGGCGACTGATGGAGGTCAGGAACTCGTCGGCCAGTATCTGTTGAAGACGGGGCTGGCCGCCCGTTCCCTTGGCGATCAACTGTTCGACAACTGGTTTCCCCGCCTCGCTCGTCAACATACTGCCGATGACGCTGGTCGCGAAATTCGGAGCCAGTTGCACGAACATGCTATCGAGCGTGCGATCGATCTGCATCGTGTCCAGCAGGGCGCGCGCGGCGGCCAGGCGGGATTGATCGACCGACATCGGTCCGGAAACCGCCTGCGCCGGCGCCATCGCGGGGGTGGATGCCAGCAAAAGGCTTGCGATCAGCCGTTTCACGCTGCCACCTTCTCGGCCCGCGCCTTTGCCTTCAGCCATTTGTGCATCGATGCGGCCACGTCGCGGCCGTCGCGGATCGCCCACACCACCAGGCTGGCACCGCGAACGATGTCGCCCGCCGCGAATACGCCGTCGAGGCTGGTCATCAACGTCTTGCCGTCGACCAGCACCGTGCCCCAGCGGCTGACACCCAGTTCGGGCGCGCCCCACAGGGTCGGCAGGTCCTCCGCGTCGAAGCCCAACGCCTTGATGACCAGATCGGCGTCGAGCGTGAGGCCGGCGCCCGGATCGACCTCCGGCGCGCGGCGGCCGCTGGCGTCGGGCGCACCCAGGCGCATCCGGCTGGCGCGGACCGTGCTGACCTGGCCTTCGCCATCGAAGCCGAGCGGGGCGGAAAGCCAGACGAACTCTGCGCCTTCCTCCTCGGCATTGGCCACTTCGCGCTGGCTGCCGGGCATGTTGGCGCGGTCCCGGCGATAGAGGCATTTGACCGAGGCGGCACCCTGACGGATCGCGGTACGGACGCAGTCCATCGCGGTATCCCCGCCGCCGATCACGACGACGTTGCGCCCGGCCGCATCCAGCCGGCCGTCGTCGAATGCCGGCACCGCATCGCCGAAGCTCTTGCGGTTGGAGGCGGTCAGATAATCGAGCGCGGCGACGACGCCGGGCGTCTCGTTGCCGGTCACGTCGACCTGCCGCGCCTTGTACACGCCCGTCGCGATCAGCAGTGCGTCATGCTGCCGGCGCAACGCGTCCAGCGTCGCATCCTCGCCGACCGCAAAGCCGTAGTGGAACTCGATCCCCGCCGCCGCCAGCCGTTCGATGCGGCGCATCACCACGGGCTTTTCCAGCTTGAAGCCGGGGATGCCATAGGTCAGCAGGCCGCCGGCGCGGTCATGCCGGTCGTAGACATGGACGTCGTACCCATGGCCGCGCAGATACTCCGCCGCGGTCAGCCCGGCCGGGCCGGCGCCGATCACCGCCACCGATTGCCCGCGCGAAGGACCGACCACGACCGGCTCGACCCAACCCTCCGCCCAGGCGGTATCGGTGATGAACTTCTCGACCGAACCGATCGTCACCGCGCCGTGGCCGGAGAACTCGATCACGCAGTTACCTTCGCACAACCGGTCCTGCGGGCAGATGCGGCCGCAGATTTCGGGCATGGTCGAGGTGCTGTTCGACAGCTCATACGCTTCGCGGAGCCGCCCTTCCGCGGTCAGGCGCAGCCAATCCGGGATATGATTGTGCAGCGGGCAATGCACCGAGCAATAGGGCACGCCACATTGCGAACAGCGCGACGCCTGATCCTCGGCATCGGGCACCGCATAGCGATCCGCGATCTCGCGGAAATCCGCGGCGCGCAGGTCGGCGGCACGCTTCGCCGGATAGGACTGACCTTCGGTGACGAACTTCAGCATCTGGTTGTCCGCCATGCCGTATCTCCGCTCGAGAATTACCCGAACGGCCGTACAACGGACAACAATCGACCTCAAGTAAGCATTACTTACCTATTTACAGGAAATCCCTGCTCAGGCCCCCTCAATAAAAAGAAGGAACCCGAATTTAGTAACCGAAGCGGACCTACCTACCGTACAGAAACAGCAGGGCCAGTGCTCCGGCGATGATTCGATACCAGGCGAAGGGCGCGAATCCGTGTTTCGTGACCACCGCCATGAAGGCCTTCACCACCACCAGCGCGACGACGAACGACACGACAAAGCCGATCGCGATCAGTTCCAGCCCCGCCCCGGTGATCGCGTCACGATGCTTGACCATCTGGAGCACGGTCGCTCCCGTCAGGGTCGGCAACGCCAGGAAAAAACTGAACTCGGCAGCCGTGCGGCGATCGATGCCCAGCGACATCGCCCCCATGATCGTCGCGCCCGACCGGCTGACCCCCGGGATCATCGCCAGACACTGGACCACCCCGATCTTCGCGGACTGGATGGCGGATACGCCGGCGATGCCGCCCACGGCCTGCGTCTTGGCCAGCCGCTCGACGATCAGGATCGCGACACCGCCGACGATCAAAGCCCAAGCCACCACGACGGCGTTTTCCAGCAACGCCTCGATCTGGTCGTTGAAGGCCAGCCCCAGCGCCACGGCCGGCACGAACGCGATCAGCAGATTGCGGACGAACGCCACCGAGTTCGGCTCGCGCTTCACCAATCCCGCCAGCACCGCCATGAAGGTGCGCCAGTACAGCACGACGATGGCAAGGATCGCACCCGGCTGGATCGCGATATTGAACACCGCCCAGCGCGACGCGTCATAGCCCATCAGTTCGGTCGCCAGCACCAGATGCCCGGTCGACGAGACGGGCAGGAATTCCGTCACCCCTTCGACGATGCCGAGCAGGATGGCGACGAGATAATCGGTCAACGGCCATGCTCCGGACACGGGGAAAGCATCACGACGCCTGCTCGACGGTGCGACGGCCGAACCGGCCCTGCTGGCGGAACCGGACCAGCCATTCCGGCGCGGCGGCGGCCAGCGGCGTGGCCGCGACGCCGAGCGCGGCCAGCCCTTCCGCCCCTGCGCCCACGACATTGTCCTGCTGGAGCATCAGCCACTGGTCGCGCGTGATCGGCCCGCCCGGCACCTTGGCGAGCAGCGCGCCGATCGCATCGGGCAGTTCCAGCACCTGCGGCGAACGCCCGATCGCATCGGCGATGAAGCGGATCAGTTCGCCCATCGAGATCACGTCGGGGCCGCCCAGTTCGTAGACATGGCCGCCGAACCGGCCGGGATCGCCCGCCGCCACGGCGATCGCCTCGCCCAGGTCGCCCGCGAAGATCGGCTGGAAACGGACGGGCGCGCGCAGCACCGGCACCACCGGGCTGGCCGCGATCATCCCGGCGAAGCGATTGACGAACTGGTCCTCGCGCCCGAACACGATCGAGGGGCGGAGGATCGTCGCCTGTGCGAATGCCTCGCGCACCGCCGTCTCGCCCTCGCCCTTGCTGCGGCCATAGGCGGCGGCGCTGCCGGGGTCGGCCCCGATCGCGGAGACATGGACCAGCGCCCCGGCGCCGGCCCGCGCCGCCGCCACCGCGACGGTGCGGGCGCCGTCGACATGGACGCGGTCCATCGCCCCGCCCATCACGCCGACCAGGTTGACGACCACGTCCGCGCCCGCGACGGCACGGGCCACGGTATCGGGCCGGGTCACGTCGGCGGCGACGAACTGCGTCTGGCCCAGGCCACCCTGCGTCTTCAGGAACCAGGCATGGCGCGGATCACGCTGCGCCACCCGTACCCGCGCGCCGGCATTGAGCAGCGCCCGGACCGCATAGCGTCCGACGAACCCTCCGCCGCCGATCAGCGTCACCAGCTTGTTCTTCATGATTTGCATCCCGATGCGGTTTTCTGGCCTTTGCCGATCACAACGGCTGTTGACAAGGCTCCTGCACCGCCCCTAAAGCCCGCCACCTACCCCGTGCCCAGATGGCGGAATTGGTAGACGCACCAGCTTCAGGTGCTGGCGATCGCAAGGTCGTGGAGGTTCGAGTCCTCTTCTGGGCACCATTTCTCCTGCTACAGGCAGTAGAGATTGTTACGTTTTCCTGTGATGGGTTGTGATGATCACCCCGCGGGGGCCCCCATGTTGCTTACCAAATAGCAGCGACCATTGGTGGACAGTAGCGTACTGTTCCGGCCGACCTACGCCACACCCCTACCGATGCCTCAAAATCATAGTAGTCGACGACTTGCCGTCCACGTGTGCCATGGAAAAACCGTGTCGCGTGAACAGACCAGTCGCCCCGGCCGATGGACGGAAATCGTCGGATTCGACCGGAAAGCGATAGGGGCGCAAAATATCGGCGCCGGCCCCCAATGAGGACCCTAACCTGTTAAAATATCTGGGAAATATGGATGCCCGACAAGGACTCGAACCTTGATTGACGGAGTCAGAGTCCGCTCTCTTACCATTAGAGGATCGGGCAATCGAAGCGCGCCTTTAGGCCGGGCGGGGCGCGGTGTCAACGGGGGAATCGACGCCGCTTGTCGTCGGGGCGGGGGAGCGCTACGTTGGGGGCAGACACCGAGCGGGCGCATCCTTGCGGTCGTGACGGCAGAACACGAACGGAAAGTATCACGGCGATGGGGGATGTTTCCGCCCGAGAGCCGTACCGGCAGGATCGCCCTGCCCGTCCGGCGCCGAACCGGCCGCCCCGCGGCCGGTGGGGCGATGCGCGGGCCTATGCCGCGCTCGATCTGGGCACCAATAACTGCCGGTTGCTGATCGCCCGGCCGCAGGGGTCGGGCTTTGCCGTGGTCGATGCCTTTTCGCGCATCGTCCGGCTGGGCGAAGGCGTGGCGGCGAGCGGGCGGTTGAGCGATGCGGCGATCGAGCGGACGCTGGCGGCGCTGCGCGTGTGCGCGGACAAGCTGAAGCGGCGCAACGTCGTCCTCGCCCGATCGGTCGCGACCGAGGCGTGCCGGCGCGCCGCGAACGGCGCGGATTTCATCGAGCGCGCCCATGCCGAAACCGGCATCCGGCTCGACATCATCTCGGCGGAGGAGGAGGCGGGGCTGGCGGTGCTCGGCTGCCACGCGCTGATCGAGCCGGGCAGCGACCCCGCGCTGGTGTTCGACATCGGCGGCGGATCGACCGAACTGGTGCTGGTCGACACCGCCGGGCCGGAGCCGCGCGTGCTCGACTGGCATTCGGCGCCATGGGGCGTCGTGTCGCTGACGGAGCGGGCGGGCGCCGCCGGCAATGGCGACCCGGCCGCGCTGGCACGGGCCTATGCGGAGATGCGGGCGCTGGCGGCGGCCAGCATGGCGCCGTTCGCGGCGCGGCTGCCCCGGGTAGACCAGCCGCGGCTGCTGGGCACCAGCGGCACGGTGACGACGCTGGGCAGCGTGCATCTGGGCCTGAGCCATTACGACCGGTCGGCGGTCGACGGGCTGGTCGCACCGGCGGCGGCGATGCGCGAGATCAGCCGGTCGCTGTCGGGCAAGTCGATCGCGCAGCGGGCCGAGGTGGCGTGCATCGGCAACGAGCGCGCCGATCTGGTGGTGGCGGGCTGTGCGATCCTGGAGACGATCATGGACCTGTGGCCGGCCGAACGGCTGGGCATCGCCGATCGCGGCATCCGCGAGGGCATCCTGCGCCGCCTGATGGGCGAGCGCCGGCCATGAAGACGGCGACATGAGGAACAAGACATGAGCAGGGGCGGATCGGGCGGACGGACGCGCGTGAAGACCGCGCGCAACCGCACCGCGGCATCGACGCGGTGGCTGGAGCGGCAGTTGAACGATCCCTATGTCCGCAAGGCGCGGGCGGAGGGCTATCGCAGCCGCGCGGCATACAAGCTGATCGAGCTGGACGAGCGATTCGGGCTGCTGAAGGGCGCGCGCCGGGTGATCGACCTGGGCATCGCACCGGGTGGCTGGACGCAGGTAGTGCGGCGGCAGGTGCCGGCGGCGACGATCGTCGGGATCGACCTGCTGCCGGTCGACCCGATCGACGGCGCGACGATCCTGCAACTCGATTTCATGGACGATACGGCACCGGGCCTGTTGCAGGAGGCGCTGGGCGGCGCTGCCGACCTGATCCTGTCGGACATGGCGGCCAATACCGTCGGCCATCCCCAGACCGATCACCTGCGCACCATGGCGCTGGTCGAGGCGGGGGTGGAATTCGCGTGCGACGTGCTGAAACCCGGCGGCGCGTTCGTCGCCAAGGTGTTGGCGGGTGGCGCCGACAATGATCTGGTGGCGACGCTGAAGCGCAATTTCCAGACGGTGAAACATGCCAAGCCGCCGGCCAGCCGCAAGGATTCGTCCGAATGGTATGTGATCGCGCAAGGCTTCAAGGGGCGGACGGCGAGCGATCCGGTGCCAGACGACGCGGACTAAAAAGTCACGCTAAGGTCGCGAAAGTCGCATCCTACACGGGTGTGGCTGGCTACAGGGGTGTAGCTCAGGGGATGCCTCAGGCGTGTGACCGACGATGTGAAAGAGCGGCGGCGATGTGGCCGTGGCGCGATCGTAGCGGGGCACGCCGGTGTAGGACAGCCCGGGATCGGTGCGGCTGGCGGGATGACATCGGCCCGGCGGATCCCGGCGTCGTCAGCGTGGCGAGGCACGTCAGGGGCTACCATGCCTCGCGCCGGATTCCCTCGCTAACGCTCGCCACGACGGCGAGGCAGGTTTGCCGCCTCATTTGCCCGCGACACGAAAAGGCCCGCGACGTCGCCGTCGCGGGCCTTTTCATCGTCCGATCGAAACCGGATCAGCCGTCGTAGTCGGCACCCAGATTCTGGTTGCGCGGCGGCGCGGCGGCGGTGAGGCGCAGTGCCTCCGCCTGCGCGGACAGCGAGCCGACGGCATCGACCTCGTCATCGTCGTCGACCCGTACCTTCTGCAACGAGGTGACGACCGATTCCTGCAGGTGATCGGGACGGACCGTCTCTTCCGCGATCTCGCGCAGGGCGACGACCGGGTTCTTGTCGCGATCGCGATCGATCGTCAGATCGGCGCCGCCCGAAATCTGGCGTGCCCGCTGCGCCGCGAACAACACGAGGTCGAACCGGTTGGAAACCTTGTCGACGCAATCCTCGACGGTGACGCGCGCCATGCCGTGTCCTTCAAAACGCTGAAATCAGGAGAATGGCGGCGGATAGCGCAAGGACCGGCGAAAATCAAGGTTGGCGTCGGCAAGGTGACATGGATCAACCCACCCCGCCCATGCGTAGTGCGATCATGCCGGTGTCCGACCGTACCCCGCCCCTGCCCAACGGCGCAGCGCCGGCGCCTGCCCCGCCTGCCCGCCCGGCTGCGGACGATACGCCCGAACAACCGGTGTTCACGGTCGATGGCAACCGGCTGACGCTGCTCGACACCGGACCGCGACGGTTGCGGGCGTTGATCGACCTGATCGACGGTGCGCGCCATTCGCTGCGCATCCTCTATTATATTTATGCCGACGACGACACCGGCCGGCGGATCAACGCGGCGCTGGCGGCGGCGGCCCGGCGCGGGGTGACCGTGGCGGTGGTCGTCGACGGGTTCGGCAGCGACGGCACCGACGATTCGTTCTTCGACGACATCCGCGCCGCCGGGGTCGACGTGTGCTGGTTCACGCCCTCGTTCGGGCGGCGTTACCTGTTGCGCAACCATCAGAAACTGGCGCTGGCCGATGCCGATGAGAACCCGCGGATCATCATCGGCGGCTTCAACGTCGAGGATGATTATTTCGGTACCGTCGCGGACAAGGCGTGGCGCGACCTGGGGCTGCTGGTCGAAGGACCGGCGGCGGCGCGGATGGGCGGCTATTTCGATGCCCTGCGCGCCGCGATCGAACATCCCAAGCTGCGCGTCGGCCCGATCAACCGGTCGCTGGCGCAGTTCAGCGAACGACATGGTCGGATGCGCTGGCTGATCGGCGGCCCCACCCGCCGGCTGTCACCCTGGGCGCGAACGGTGCGCGACGACATGGCGCGGGGACGCTATATCGACATGGTGGCAGGCTATTTCCTGCCCAGCCCGATGCTGTTGCGCCGGATCGAGCGCGCGGGCCGGGCCAGCCACCGGGTCCGCATCGTCACCGCCGCCCGGTCCGACAACAACGCCACGATCGCCGCCGCGCGCTTCACCTATGCCGGGCTGATGAAGCGGGGGGTGCAGCTGTTCGAATATCTGCCGACCAAGCTGCACACCAAACTCTATGCGATCGACGATATCGTGCATATCGGTTCGGCCAATTTCGACATGCGCAGCCTGTTCATCAATCTGGAACTGATGCTGCGGATCGACGATGCCGCCTTTGCCAATCATGTGCGCGCCTATGTCGATGGCGAGATCGCACAATCGCAGGCGGTGACCCCCGACGTGTACCGGCGCGAGACGGGCTGGTGGCAGCGGGTGAAACAGTTCGGGGCGTATGTGATGCTGGGGGTGATCGATCCCAGCGTGTCGCGCGGTCTGAATTTCGGGATCGACGAATAGGTCACGCCGTCACGGTGAGCGTGGTGACCCGATCATGATGGTCCACGTAGCGCTGAACCGCCTCATCGTGTGCGCGACGATGGGGGAAGGGACGACGGCAAAGCCGCCGTCTTTACGTCGGATGAGATCGGCGATGCCGACCCGCCGGCCGGACTTCGCGCTGCCGCCGGGCGGCACCGACGCGGGCGTGGCCGCGTCTGCGCTTAGTCCTTCCAGGCCCAGTAAAGCTGCGCGGGCGGCACGTTCCACCATTCCATGTCGTGGTCGATCCGCTGCCAGTGCGGGACCAGGAAGTCCTTCACCTTGGGGCTGAACTGATAGACGAGGAAGGCGCCACCGGGATTGAGCGTGGCGTGCGTCGCCGCCGCGATCGCCGGGCCGACGCCGGGGGGCAGCGTGGAGAAGGGCAGCCCCGACAGGATATAGTCCGCCGCAGCGAACCCCCGTTCGGCGATGATCGTCGCGACATCGGCGGCCGACCCCTCGACCGGCTGGAACCGCGGATCGACGATCGTGGCATCGAGATAGCGGATGAAGTCGGCATTGGTGTCGATCGCGATCAGCGTCGCGTCGGGCGCCATGCGTTCCAGGATCGGGCGGCAGAAGGTGCCGACACCGGGGCCGTATTCGACGAACAGCTTGCAATTGGCCCAGTCCACCCGGTCCAGCATCTTGCGGATCAGCTTGTCGGACGACGGGATGATCGATCCCACCATCACCGGGTGCTTGAGAAAACCCTGGAAGAACATCTGTGCCGGGGAAGGAATTCCGGCGGGGCGGCGCACGCGGCGGGCGGCGGAGGTCGAGCTTGCCATCGAAATCCTGTCGATCGTGGTCCCCACACGAACGGCGAGGTCTTGACCCCTCCGTCGCACAGGTG
>Ga0265798_10005838_pt1 | contig 16382 bp, 16 predicted proteins | sample P3T30metagenome_FD_192430 | JGI IMG/M metagenome (GOLD analysis project Ga0265798, IMG submission 192430) | Plant litter microbial communities from East Loma Ridge, Irvine, California - P3 T30 | ecosystem: Environmental > Terrestrial > Plant litter > Unclassified | place: USA: California... | reverse complement strand
CTCGCCGAACCGTCAAACAGTTTTTGCAGTTTTTTGACAATCCTCACGCAAACCCACGGAAATCCTCACCTTTTCCGTGACAACTCCAAGACAACTACACTCCCGAATCACCCACAACAAACGATCCGACGGTGCCGAATCGCCCCGGTCACGCCGATTGGATGTAGCTCCGCATCGCTTCGGCATCCGCTTCGATCCGGTCAATCCGGTATTTGACTAGATCGCCGATCGAGATGAGACCGATCATCCGCCCTTCCTCCACAACCGGCAGATGGCGAATGCGCCGACGCGTCATCAGCGACAGCGCCCCAAGCGCCGCCTCCTCGCGCGTCACCGTGATCGCTGGAGCAGTCATCACCTCACCCACCGCCTGATCCAGCGCCGACGCACCGTGTTCCGCCAGCGCGTGGATCACGTCCCGCTCCGAAAAGATTCCGGCGACGTCTTCGCCTTCCAGCACCGGCACCGCGCCGATACGATGCTGGGCGAGCAGCGCAACCGCCTCGGCAACCGTGGCGGATCGGGCGATCGCGGTCACGGCGTCACCCTTTGTTTGCAGAATTGCTTTGATGGTCATGGCATCCTCTCCTTGGCCCACGTGCGTCAGCCGCTCTTTTCGAGTCTCGCCGGACTTGAGGAATCCTCCTTTCGGGATCAAAGCGCAAGCATGGACACGCAACCGTCAGGACTCGACCGGCCCGATACGGCAGCGTTTGCCTGGGCACGGTTCCGCCGCATTCTCGGCTGGATGGCGATCGGCACCACGATTTTCGTCGCACTGGCGATCTGGGTGCTGGATATGAACTACGGTCCGTTGTCGTGGGTGGCGATCCTGGCCGTGATCGGCGGAGGCGGCGGATCAATCATGCTGGGTGCGGTGTTGATGGGGCTGAGCTTCCTCAGCTCGGGGACCGGCCATGACGAGGCGGTCGAGCGGTTCGACGACTGACCATCAGTCAGCGTCAGTTTCACGGTAGCGCAGCGTAACACTGCCGTTGGCCGGCACCGTGACCGGCAAGCGTAAAGCGCCTTCGCGCCGGACGGGCGCGACCGAAGGTTTGCGAACGTGATCCGGCACCGCATCGATCTCCGCCTCGAAACGGATCGGCCGGGGATTGGCGTTGCGGACGATCAGCCCGTAATCCTCCCAATGCTTGCCGCTGGCCGGGTGGACCGCCTCGACGGTCACTTGCGTCGCATTGGCGACATCGATCTCGACATCCTCGCCGATCGCCTTGTCGGCGATGCCCCCCTCGCCCACCAGCAGCGGCACGCCGGCGCGCGGTGCGAATACGGCGACCGGACCGGCCGGCAGCGGCAATCCAAGGCCGGCGTCCTTGCGGTTGCGCGCACGCAGCACGGTGCGGACCGGGCCGGGATCGCCTTCGCGCAAGCGCACCCGGTAGAACACCTCGACCGGCACGGCGCCGCGATCGAGCAGCGCGACCTGCTTCTGCGCCTTTGCCGCGACAGTGGTGCGGTCAGGCACACGGTACAGCTTGAGATCGCCCAGGTCTTCCTGAACCGCCATCCGCGCCCCCGTCACGACGATATCCATCGCCGCCATCGGCGTGGGCGGTGGCGGCGGCGGGGGCGGTGGTGGAAGGAACTGCATTGTTTCCTCCGCCTCCTCCGGCTCGGACAGACATTGCAACTCGAGCGACGGCGTACCGCTGCGCTCCCATAAGTACGGCGCGCGACCCTCGCGCTTCACCGTGCCCGCAACCACCATCGTCTCGGCATCAGGAAAGCCCGTCAGGTCGCTGCTCGCCAGTGTCAGCCACGCGACCAGATCGGCATGCGCGCCATCCGGGCTGAGTGTCGCCACGTAATTGGCCTGCCAGTCGAACCCCCAGGCGAGGTAGGACAGTGTGACCGTCACCGTGCGCGCGACGGGCGAGTCGAGCAGGATCGACAGCGTCGGCTTGGCCGGCAGCGCGGGCGGCACGCCGTGGTAGCCGATCGCATCCTCCCCGCCGTGACAGTCGACCGCCTCGAACCCCTGCGCGGTCTGCACGATTGCCGCGCCGTCGGGGCCGGAGCGCAGGATGCCCTCCTCCTCGCGCACCTGCTTGCCGATATGGCGGCGGATCGTCACCGGGCGGCCAAAGCTCGCCGCATACAGCGCGCGCGGCGATAACAGATCGGCGTCCAGGTTTTTCTCGCGCACGCCTTCGGGCAAGCCGCTGACGATCGCACTTTCCGGCAGGATGCCAGCCGCCACGCCCTGAAAGCGCACCACCGCCGCCCCCGCCGGCAGCGTCAGCGTGCGCCGTTCGGTTATCAGCGCATAGCCGCGCGCCCAATCGCGATCGATCGCCATCTTCGCCGCACGGTCCGGCGCGCGGTAGATCGTCACCGCCAGCCCGCCCGGCGCTGGAGAGTCGATCGCAGACGGTTCCCGCCCAGCCGCCGGCACGGCGAGGACCGCCAGCAGTAAGGCAAGCGCCATCCGCACGCGCGGCATCAGTAGCGCGTGTCGAAGGTCGCGGTCAGCATCGCCGAGCCGTTGGCGGGGACCATGACCCGCCACACCGCCTCGTCCGCATCCGGCCGCTCGCTCTTCTGGCTTTCCTCGACGATGCGCGTGTCGTTCCACCATCCGTCGAGGCCCGCCTGCGCGAGTTCCACCGTAGCCGCCTGATTGCGTGCGTTGGTGAGCTGGTAGCGCATCGTCGTGCGCCACCGCTCGTTACTAAGCCTCTCGCGCTTCTCGACGGTGGGCAGGATCTTCACGTCGAACGCCTCGCCCGTTTTCAGCGCGAGCGCGGAGCCCATCGGCGTGTGCGGGATCGCGCTTTCGCCGATGAACTGCGGGCTGCCCCGCACGTCGCGCATATACACCCGCACCGTGCCGGCCGGCAGCGCGTCACCCAGCCCACCCTCCTTCGCGGCGGAGAATTTCAGCACGGTGTCAACGCTCTGCGCCTCGCCGAGCTTGCCGAGCCAGCTGTTGCGGTAAAAATACGCCTTGCTGGCGGGCACACCGGTCGCGTTGAGGAAACTCACCTGCTTGGTCTGCGCATTGGCGATGGTGGTGCGGTCACCCAACGGATAGACGTAGAAATCGCCGAGCTGTTCACGCGACGACGTTTCCGTGCCTGGCCGATTGCCGCGCGGGCCTGCGTTGCCGAACCGATTGGGCCGGTAGTTGCCGTTATCGTTGTCGTCGCCACCGACCGTACCGGCCACCAGCAGCGTTTTCGCATTGGCGAACGTCGTGCCGCTGGTGTTCGACAGCGTGATCCAGCCCTGCACGTCGAGCTTGCCGGCGCGTTCGTCGAACAAGGCGACGTAATCCGCCTTCCACCCAAGCCCGCGCGACAGATAGCTGAGCGTCACCGGGCGCGCGCCGGCGGTCGCCGCGTCGAGCGTGATCGACAACGTCGGCCGTGCCCGCAGGCCCGGTGGCAGCGATGGGAACACGACATGCGCATTGTCACGCAACACCTCGATACGATCGCCGATCTGGACGATCGTGCCGCCGTTGTTGGCCAGCACGCGCGCACTCTCGCGCGTTTCGACGCCGGTGGCGGGATTGGTGCGCACCACCGTGACCGTCTGGCCGACCGCCTTGTTCATCAGCGCATTGGGCGAGAGCAGGTCGTAATCGAAATTCTGTTCGACGATGCCCGCGTCGGGCGCGGCGAGCGTCACGGTTTCGGGCCGGATCTGCGCGGACACGTCGGGGAATTCCTGCCGGCTGATGCCATGCGGCAGCGTCAACCGCCGCGTGTCCTGCACCAGCGCGAGATCGTTGTTGTAGATGGTGACGGCGACATCGCCCTGCCGGCTCGGGCCGGCCACGTCACCCTGCCGGCTTGGGCCGGCCACGTCAGGCGCGGACTGCGCGAAGGCGGGCACAGCGACCAGCGCCAGCACCCCGCCACAAATCAAGAGCCGCATCGCCATCTCCCCCGTTCTGGCCGTTAGCGTCAGGCTAGGGCTGCTACGCGGGGATGACAATGCGGCTCGAAGAATCGCCGATCGTGTAAGGTTCAGGCCTCGACGGGCGCGGTCGCAGGCGGACGGCCACGGCGGCGGCGTGGTTTCTCCGCCTCGCCGTCCGTCGCAGCAGGAGCAGCCTCGCTTGCCTCACTCGGCACTGGCGCAGGCGCAGGCGCCGGTGCGGCGGTGAGCGACGGCGGCAGCAACCCGGCGTCGAATGTCGGTGCGGCTTCACCCTCAGCCGGCAGAACCCGGCGCGGACGGCCACGACGGCGCGGCTCGGCGGCCGGCGCCTCGGCCTGCGGTGCCTCGACGGCCGGCGATTCGGCGATGACGGTCGCAGTCTCGGGCTCGGTCACCGGCTGCTGCTCGGCACGTGCCTCTTCGGCACGCCCCTCGCCGCGGGTGTCCGGGCGGTTGTCCTGTCGTCCATCCTGGCGAGCGTCCTGCCGCCCGTCTTGGCGCCCGTCCTGCCGATTGCCGTCGCGCTGCGGGCGACGATCCTCGGTGCCGCGCTCCTGACGATAGTCCTGTCGATCCTGCCGCTGCGGGCGCTCGCCACCATCGGCGTTCACGCGGCGGGGGCGTTCCTCGTCGTTCGACCGGGCGCGCGGGGCATCGTCATACTGCCCGCGGTTGTCGCCGCGCTGTGATCCGTTCTGCCCGTTCTGCCCGTTCTGCCCGTTCTGCCCGTTCTGCCCGTTCTGGTTGCCCTGCTGGCCCTGCCCGTTCTGGCCGCCATTCTGAGCATGGCCGTTGCCGTTCTGCTGACGCGGCTGCTGCTGCTCGGCACCGGCGGGCTCGCCCTCGTCCTCGTAATCCTGCTCGTCCTGATCGAACGTGTTGGCGCCACCGGGCCGACGCCCCTGCTGCACCTGGTTGTTCTCCTCGAAGCGCGAGCGCGTTTCGGCCAGCACGCGGAAATAATGATCCGCGAACTGGAGGTAATATTCGATGTTGACGCGGTCGCCCTGCATCTGCGCGTCGCGCGCCAGCGCCTTGTATTTCTCAAGAAGCTGCGCCGCGTTGCCGCGCGCCCGGTTGTCGATACGGTTGCCAGTGTCCTGGCCACGCCCCGAATTACCACCCTGCGGGCGCTGCTGCTGCCCGCCACGACCGCGACGACGGCCGGCTTGACGATTGTTGATCAACTGCTTTTCGTCCTGTCCTACGAAACCAAACCGGCGTGTGCTCCACGGAACTGTGAATGCATGCCCCTCGGCCATTCTGCCGCCACATCAGGGCGCCGAAAGCCTGCCACGATCGCCGGACCACAGCGATTGCATGACGAAGGGGGCGGGCAACCGACCGATCTCAACCTGAAATAGGTGGTATCGCGTGCCCCAACGTCCGCTCAATAGCCGGTCACGCAGCAATATCCAAGCACAATATTGCCCCGCTACCGTGCCCGTCCTCCACTACGGATCAAGTGGCGATCACCGCCCGCGCATGTCCACCAAGGTCGTGCCGCCGCGTGACAGCGAAACCCGCAGCGGCGAGCAGTTCGGAAACGGCGTCGGCCTGCGTCGCGCCGATCTCCAGGATCGCCGCACCTCCCGGCGCAAGCAGCGCGCGCACCTGCGGGACGATGCGGCGATAATCGTTGAGCCCATCCGCGCCGGCGAACAGCGCCGCGCCCGGTTCATGGTCGCGCACCTCGCGCGGCAACCGCTCGTCCGTGCCGATATATGGCGGGTTGGCGAGGACCAGGTCGAACCGCCCGGTCACGCCGGCCGCCCAGTCGCCCAAGCGGAACGTCGCACGCCCCGCCATGCCGAGGTCGCCGGCGTTGCGCCGCGCATAGTCGAGCGCCAGCGGCGACGCGTCCACGCCCAGCCCCGTCGCGTCCGGCCACTGATCGAGTGCAGCGAGCAACAACGTGCCCGGCCCGGTGCCGAGATCGAGGATCGTCGTCGGGGAGGCCGCACCGAAATGGTCGATCGCGGCCTCGATCAGCGTCTCGCTGTCGGCTCGCGGCACCAGCACGCCCGGCCCGACCGCAAGCTCGATCGTCCAGAACGCGCGGGAGCCGGTGATATAGGCGATCGGTTCGTGTGCGAGGCGGCGGTCGAGCAGGCCTGCGAAGGAGGCCGGCGCAGATTCGTCGAGCCGGCCGAGCAGCAGGGCCTCGCGGCTGATCCCCATCGCGTGCGCCATCAGCAGTTCCGCGTCGAGGCGCGGCGTCGGCGATGTGCCGGCGAGGTCCCGCGCTGCGGCGGCGATGGCGTGGCGGGCGGTCATTGGGGGCGCGTCGCGGCAAAGCCGCGCCGTCGGACGGCGCGAGCGCCGCCGGCCGCGCTTGGGCGTGGTCTGCCGCAGCATGCGGCAGACCGCCCTGCGCTACGAATCAAGACTCGCCAGCCGGTCCGCCTCATCCTCGGCGATCAGCGCGCCGATCAGATCGTCCATCTCGCCCTGCAGAATTTCGGGGAGCCGGTGCAGCGTCAGGTTGATGCGGTGATCGGTCACCCGGCCTTGCGGAAAATTGTAGGTGCGGATCCGCTCCGACCGATCGCCCGATCCGACCATCGACTTGCGCGCGCCTGCCCGTTCCGAGTGTAGCCGCTCGCGTTCCTGCTCATAGAGTCGCGTCCGCAGCACTTTAAGCGCTTTAGCCTTGTTCTTGTGCTGCGATTTTTCGTCCTGCTGGATCACCGTGAGGCCGGTCGGGATATGCACGATCCGCACCGCCGAGTCGGTGGTGTTGACCGACTGCCCGCCCGGCCCCGACGACCGATATACGTCGATGCGCAGATCCTTGTCGTCGATCTTAATATCGACCTCCTCCGCCTCGGGCAGCACCGCCACTGTCGCCGCAGAGGTGTGGATGCGCCCGCCCGCCTCCGTCGTCGGCACGCGCTGGACACGGTGGACGCCGCTCTCGAACTTCAGCCGCGCGAACACGCCCTTGCCCTCGACCGAGGCGATCGCTTCCTTGAACCCGCCGCTTTCCGACGACGATGCCGAGATCAGCTCGACGCGCCAGCCCTGCCCCTCGGCATAGCGCTGGTACATGCGGAACAGGTCGCCCGCGAACAGCGCCGCCTCGTCGCCACCGGTGCCGGCGCGGATTTCCAGCATCGCCGCGCGCTCGTCCGCCGCATCGCGCGGCAGCAGCGACAGCGCGAGGCCGCGTTCCGCCAGCGGCAGCGCGGTGCGGATCGACTCGATCTCCTCCCGCGCCATCGCCTTCAGTTCCGGATCGCCCTCCTCCTCCATGCCGGTGAGGACTTCGAGTTCGGCCCGTAACCGCCGCACCTCGCCCGCCGCCCGCGCGACCGGTTCGAGCTCGGCATATTCCTTCGACACCGCGACGAACCGGTCGGACGGCAAGTCGCCGGTCGCCATCAGCGCCTGCAACTCGTCCCGCCGCGCCTCGATCTGCGCGATCCGTTCGGGGGAGATCCCGCCGCTCATGCCGCCTGCTCCCCCAGCGCTTCCCCGGCGCAGGCCGGGGTCCGCTTGGAGCGGCAGATGTTACGAAGCGCGACGCTTGCCATGAAGCCGCCGGTAGCTGGACCCCGGCCTGCGCCGGGGAAGAAGCCATGGGCAAACGTCACAGCGCGCCCGCCAGCACGTCCGCGATCCTCGTCTCGCCCCCGTCGATGATACGCGCGCTTGCTTTCGGCGCCCCATCCTCAAAGCGCACCTGCACGATCTCTGCCGGCCCAAGCTTCAGCGCCTTGTCGTAGCGCTTGCGCGGCGAACCGCTCGCCACCAGCGTGGTGACGTGACCGGCGCGGCGCAGCCTGGCGGTCAGCGCGACCGCCGCGTCATGCGCCTCGTCCTGCTCGACCACCACCGCGACGCCCAGTGCGTCCACCGCCGGCTCCGCCAGCAGCATCGCCAACCGCTCGATCCCCGCCGCCCAGCCCACGCCCGCCGTCGCCGGCCCGCCGAGGCTCTCGATCAACCCATCGTAGCGCCCGCCGGCCAGCACCGTCCCCTGCGCACCGAGCCGGTCGGTGACAAACTCGAACGCTGTGTGGCGGTAGTAATCCAGCCCGCGCACCAGCCGCCCGTTGCGGGTCCACGCGACACCGGCCGCGTCCAGCCCCTTGGTCACGCTCTCGAAGAACGCGCCTGCCTCGCTCGTCAGGTAATCGTCGATCCCCGGCGCGGCATCGGCGATCGGCCGGTCGCGCGGATCCTTGGAATCGAGGATGCGCAACGGGTTCTTGTCCAGCCGCGCGAGGCTATCCTCGCTCAACTCCCCACGATGCGCCTCGAAATGCGCCACCAGCGCGGCCCGCCAAGCATCGCGCGTCTCGGCATCGCCCAGCGTGTTCAACTGCAACGTCACCCCATCGGCGATGCCCAGTTCGTGCAGCAACTGATCAGCCAGCGTAAGCAACTCCACATCCGCCGCCGGCTCGGCCGCGCCGATCACCTCTGCGTCGATCTGATGGAACTGGCGGAAGCGGCCCTTTTGCGGGCGCTCGTAGCGGAACACCGGGCCGTGCGTGGCGAGCTTCAGCGGCGCGTATTGTTGCCACCCCTCGGTCAGATACGCGCGTGCGATGCCGGCGGTGAACTCGGGCCTGAGCGTCAGCGAATCGCCACCGCGATCCTCGAACGTGTACATCTCCTTCGACACCACGTCGGTCGTCTCGCCGAGCGAGCGCGCGAACACGGCGGTCGATTCGAACACCGGAATCTCGAGCCGCTGGAAGCAATACAGCCGCCGCACGCGATCGAACGTGTCGACCACATGCGCGAAGCGGCGCTGCTCCTCGCCAAAGATGTCCTGCGTGCCGCGGATGCGTTTTGGGGTTTCGATGCGTGCCATAAAGCCGCGTTCTCTAGGGGCTAAGGCCACGCTTGAAAAGCGGCTGCGCGAGGCGCAAGCGTTTCGGTCATGCAACATCTCAACCTCGGCCACAAAGTCGCGCCGCCGCGCTTCATCGCCTTTGCCGTCGTCTTCGTCGTCGGGCTGGTGGCGGCGATCCCGATGCTGGGGTGGAGTCGCGGCGCGATGGCGGCGTTCAGCGCCGCGAGCCTCGTCTTCCTGATGTTGGTGGCGACGTTGCTGCGCAAGGGCGAGGCCGCGCAGATCCGCCGCACCGCGCGCAACAACGACGCCAATCGCGCCGTGCTGCTCGTCCTGACCGGCCTGACGCTGCTGATCGTGCTCGTCGCGGTCGCGAAGGAGATGCAGGGCAAGAGCGACCCTTGGGTGGTCGCGCTCGTCATCGCGACGTTAGCGCTGGCGTGGTTGTTCTCCAACACCGTCTACGCGCTGCATTACGCGCACCTCTATTACAGCGAAAGCGACGAGGGCAAGGACAGCGGCGGCCTCGAATTCCCAAGCTGCGATGAACCGGATTACTGGGATTTCGTCTATTTCAGCTTCACGCTCGGCATGACGTTCCAAACCTCCGACGTCGAAATCCATTCGCGACAACTGCGCCGCGTCACCATCGGCCAGTGCCTTGCCGCATTCGTGTTCAACCTCGGAGTGCTCGCCTTCACGATCAACACGCTGGGCAGTGGCGGGAACTGACTGGACGGGGATGCGATGCCGGGTCTAGGCTGCGCGTATCATCCCTGCTTTCGCTGGATATTCATGCACCGCACACTTGCTCTCGCGCTTGTCGCCCTCGCCGCCGTTTCCCCCGCTCACGCCGAAAACTCCAAGCCGCAGCCGGTGCCGTTCGTCGACACGATCCCCGCCCCGCGCGACGTGGCGTTCCCCGGCACGGTCACGCTCAACATCGACGCGACCGACACCAAGCGCGGCATCTTCACGACGCAGGAGACGATCACCGGCGTCAGCGCAGGCCCGATGGTGCTGCTGTTCCCGAAGTGGCTGCCCGGCAACCATTCGCCGACCGGCCAGATCGACAAGCTCGCCGGGCTGCACATCATGGCGGGCGGTAAGGAAATCCCGTGGACGCGCGATCCGGTCGACGTCACCGCCTTCCACATCGACGTGCCGCAGGGCGCCACCGCGCTCGACATCAAGTTGCAGTTCCTGTCCGCCACCAAGAGCGATCAGGGCTCGATCGTGATGTCGCAGAACCTGCTTCGGCTCCAGTGGAACTCGATGAGCCTGTATCCGGCCGGTTACTTCACACGGCAGATCCCGGTGCAGGCGACCGTCACCTATCCGCAGGGCTGGGCCGCCGCGTCGGGCCTGCCGTCGACCGCTAACGGTTCGGTCTATCGCTATCAGGCGACCGACTACGACACTTTGGTCGACTCGCCGGTGCTCGCCGGGCGCTATTACAAGAAGTGGGCGCTGTCGCCGCGCGTGAACCTCAACGTGTTCGCGGACAACGCCGCCGAACTCGCCGCCACGCCCGAGCAGATCGCCGCGCACGAACGCCTCGTCGCGCAGGCGGTGAAGCTGTTCGGCGCGCAGCATTACGACACCTACGAGTTCCTGCTCGCGATCTCCGACCAGATCGGCGGCATCGGCCTCGAACATCACCGCTCGTCGGAGGACGGCGTGAAGCTGGGCTATTTCCTGAAATGGAAGGACGGCCCCGGCCCGCGCAACCTGCTGCCGCACGAATACACGCATAGCTGGGACGGCAAGTTCCGCCGTGGTGCGGAGCTGTGGACGCCGGATTACCGCACGCCGATGGTCGACAATTCGCTGTGGGTCTATGAAGGCCAGACGCAGTTCTGGGGCTATGTGCTGCAAGCACGGTCGGGCATCGTGTCGAAGCAGGATACGCTCGACATGTACGCCGCGATCATCGCGCAGCTCGACAACCGGCCCGGCCGCAACTGGAAGCCGCTGATCGACACCACCAACGATCCCACCATCTCGCAGCGCCGCCCGCGCGGCTGGGTCAGCTACCAGCGTTCGGAGGATTATTACAACGAGGGCCTGCTGGTGTGGATGGAGGTCGATTCGATCCTGCGCCGCGAATCGCACGGCAAGAAATCGATCGACGATTTCGCCCGCGCCTTCTTCGGCCTGACCGATGGCGATTTCGGTGAAGTCACCTACAAGTTCGATGACGTGGTGAAGACGCTCAACCAGGTGCTGCCGTACGATTGGGCCGGGCTGCTCTCGAAGCGCCTCACCGAAGTGGGCCAGCCCGCGCCGATTACCGGCTTCGCCGCCAACGGCTACAAGCTCGTCTATACCGACACGCCCTCGCCCTACGCCAAGCAAGCCGAGAAGACGCGCAAGATCAACGATTACAGCTATTCGTTGGGCGTGACGGTCGGCAAGGACGCCGAAATCACCGCCGTCGGCTGGGACACGCCGGCGTTCAAGGCGGCGCTGACGCCGGGCGACACGATCGTCGCGGTCAACGGAACCGCTTACAGCGACGACGTGCTGACAGCCGCGATCACCGCCGCCAAGACCGGCACCACCCCGATCACGCTGCTGGTCAAGCATGACGACGGAATCGACACCGTCGCGATCGACTATCACGGGGGCTTGCGGTATCCGCACCTCGAAAAGACCGGCACCGGAGAGGGTGGTCTGGATCACTTGCTGCAACCGCGCTAACCGGCTGCCACGGACACCTCAGGGACAGGATACAAGAATGCGGATCGACATGATTCCCACGGGCAAGAACCCGCCGGAAGACCTCAACGTCATCATCGAGGTTCCCGTCGGCGGCGAACCGGTGAAGTACGAGTTCGACAAGGCGAGCGGCGCACTGTTCGTCGATCGCATCCTGCACACGCCGATGCGCTACCCGGCGAACTACGGCTTCATACCGCACACGCTGTCGCCCGATGGCGATCCGCTCGACGCGCTGGTCGTCGCGCGTTCGCCGTTCATCCCGGGCTGCGTCGTCCGCGTCCGCCCGATCGCGGTGCTGAACCTGGAAGACGAAGCCGGCGGCGACGAGAAGTTGCTGACCGTGCCGGTCGACACGACCTTCCCCTACTACAGCAACATCGGCGAGGGCAGCGACCTGCCCGAAATCGTGATGCAGCAGATCGAGCACTTCTTCACCCACTACAAGGATTTGGAGAAGAAGAAGTGGGTCCGCGTCGGCAAGTGGCTCGGCGCCGACGATGCCAAGCGGATAGTGATGGAAGCGATCGACCGCTACGCGCAGTCGGGCAAGGAACCGCACGCGGTGTGATTCCGATCGGGTGTGGTTCGCCTCGCGGGCCACACCCTGCCTCGACTTGCTTCTCCCTGCGCAGCGAGAAGCGGTTGCGGAACGCCACCGGCGCTCCGGCTTTGCCCGGCGCGCGCGAGAATTACCGCTTCCGCGCCTTCGCCGGAGCCCGCCGCGCGGCGGCGATCGCCACCCCGGCCCATTCCCGCATCGCCTCCGGATCGTCGTACACGTCGTCCGGCGCACGCCGGTAGTCGATCGACTGCACCTTGCCGCCCGCGCGCCTTACGGCAAATCGCTCGGCAGCGATCGCATCCCACACCGCCTCGCTCTGCGCATCGGCCTTGAACCACAGCGCATCATAAGCCAGCATCGCGAACGGCACCCCGTCGCAATACACTGCCGCGCCACCGAACAACCGTTTGCGGCTGATCGCGCCCAGCGGCGCGCAAGCGTCCGCCACCCAGTCCGCGAGCCCCGCGTCGACCGCCATCAGCGCTCCGCCAGCGCCCGCAGCGCATCGCCGGACAACCGCTGTACCGTCCATTCGTCCATCGCCTCCGCACCGATGCGGCGGTACAGTTCGACCGCCGGCGTGTTCCAGTCGAGCACCCACCATTCGAACCGCGCGCAGCCGCGCTCCACCGCCAGCCCGGCGAGGTGGCGGAGCAGCGCCGACCCGGCCCCGCCCCCGCGCGCCGCCGGCGTGACGTAGAGATCGTCGAGCCAGATGCCGCGCCTGCCCGTCCAGGTCGAGTAACTGTGGAAGAACACCGCCATCCCGACCGGCGTGCCGTCGATCGCGGCGATCAACGCCTCGGCGGCGGGGTGCGCGCCGAACAGCCCCTCGTGCATCAGCGCCTCGGTCGAGACCACCGCCTCGGGTGCCTTCTCGAACGCGGCGAGTTCGCGCACGAAGCGCATGATGGTCGGCACGTCGTCGGCACGCGCGAAGCGGATCGTCACGGTCACAGATTGGTCTCCAGCATTGGCGCGGGCGGCCGGGTACGCAAACCAGCCAGACACCCGCAGATGATGAGCGCCGCGCCGGCCAGCGTAAACAGCGACAGCGTTTCCGAAAACACCAGCCACCCGAGCAGCGATGCCCAGATGAAGGCGGTATATTCACTCGGCGCGAGGTCGCTCGCCCGGCCACGCGCATAGGCCCAGGACAGCAGCATCAGCGATGTCGTCGCCAGCATCGCCGCGCCGACCAGCGCGGGCCAGTGCGCAGGCGCCGGCAATGTGGCGAACACCGGCGCCACCGCGAGCATGATCGCGGCGACGATCGCGGTCTGGAAGAACGCGATCTCGACCGGTCTGGCGACCTGCGCCTGCTGCCGCATCAGGACGATGTTCCACGCATAGCACAACGCCGAACCCAGCACCGCCAGTGACCCGAGTGCCGCTTCAGGCCCAAGCGCCGCGCGCGCCTGGCCGGCGAAGATCACGCCGACACCGGCGACGGCGATGCCCGAGCCGATCATGGCGCCGCGCCCGATCTGTTCCTTCAACAACACGCCTGCGAGCAGCATCGCCACCAGCGGCGCGACGAAGGTGAGCGACACCGCCTGCGCCATCGGCACGCGCGCGAGGCCCCAGAAGAACAGGATCGTCATCGCGCCCGAGATACACCCGCGCAGCAGATGGACGCGCAACACCGCGGGTGCCGGCCAGCGGGTGCGCGTCGCGACGAAGATCGTGCCGGTGATGACCGTCCCTGCCACGCTGCGCCACAGGATCGCATCATAGGCGCCGATCGCGAGCGAAAGCCCCTTCATCACCGCATCCATCGTCGAAAACACGGCGATACCGATGGTCGCGACGGCAAAGGGCATGGCAGGCGAGGCGGGCTTCATTACGCGCACGGTCTAGCGTGCGGGCAGCGTTCCGTCTGCGAGAAACACGCCCGGCAATCGTCGGCCCGGCCCATGGGGGCAGTGGATCAGTCGATCCGCATCCGATCGCCGCTGATGCTGACCGTGCTCATATGCCGCAAATAGCTCTGCCCGAGCAGCGAGACGTCGCTCTCCGCCAACACCACGCCGCTGATGTCGCTCGCGCGTTTGCCGTCGAGGTCGATGCCGGCAATCCGCACCGCCTGCCCGCGCACCGGGCCGGAGGCGCCACGGCCGATCACCTCGAACTGCGCCGGGTCGAAGGCGATGTGCGCCCGCCGGGCATCGTCCTGCGTCAACGCCACGGTGTCAGCACCCGTGTCGACGACAAAGCGGATCGGCTCGTCGTTGACGTTGGCGACCGTCAGGAAATGGCCGCTCGGCGCGCGGTCGATTACCGTGGCGGCCGGTGCTGCGTCTTGCGGTGCTGCGGCGGGTGGTCGCGGCACCGGCCTGGCACCGGGCAGGGACAGCCCGATCGCGACGCCTGCGACGGTGACGATGGCGAGCGCGATTTTCATCGGCATGACGGTAACGTCGCTCGCTTGTGCGGCCGTTAACGAGAATGGTTAAAAGTTACGGCCGAGAGCAAACGCGGGAAAAGCCCCGCGCTACTCCGCCGCGACCGCCTCCGGCACCGCCGCCGCTTCCATCTCCGCCGCCTTGGCCTCGACCAGCTTGACGATATGGTCGAGCATCTCGTCGTCGCCGATCGTATGCGCGGTAACGCCCGACAGATACACCATGTGCTTGCCGTTGCCGCCGCCGGTCAGGCCGATGTCGGTCTCGCGCGCTTCGCCGGGGCCGTTGACCACGCAGCCGAGCACCGACAGCGATAGCGGCGTGCGGATATGCTGGAGCCGCGATTCGAGCGCCTCGACCGTGCGGATCACGTCGAAGCCCTGCCGCGCGCACGACGGGCACGACACCACGCGCACACCGCGATTGCGGATGCCCAGCGCCTTGAGGATCTCGAAGCCGACGCGGACTTCCTCCTCGGGCTCCGCCGACAGCGAAACACGCAGCGTGTCGCCGATGCCGTACCACAGCAGCGAACCGATCCCGATCGCCGACTTCACCGTACCGCCGACGAAGGCGCCGGCCTCGGTAATGCCGAGGTGCAGCGGGCAATCTACCGCCTCGGCGAGCTGCTGATAGGCGGCAACCGCGAGGAACAGGTCGGACGCCTTCACCGCCACCTTATATTCGTGGAAGTCGTGATCCTGGAGCAGCTTGATATGATCGAGCGCGGATTCGACCAGCGCGTCCGGGCATGGCTCGCCGTATTTCTCGAGTAGATGCTTTTCCAACGACCCGCCGTTCACGCCGATGCGGATCGCGCAGCCGTTCGCCTTGGCGGCGTTGACGACTTCCTTCACCCGCTCGGCCGAGCCGATGTTGCCCGGGTTTATGCGCAGGCACGCCGCCCCCGCATCGGCGGCTTCCAGCGCGCGCTTGTAGTGGAAATGGATGTCCGCGACGATCGGCACGTGGCTGGCGCGCACGATCTGCTTCAGCGCGGTGGTGCTCTCCACATCCGGGCAGGACACGCGGATGATGTCGACTCCTGCCTCCTCGCAACGGCGGATCTGGTCGACGGTGGCACGCACGTCGCTGGTCGGCGTGTTGGTCATCGTCTGCACCGTCACGGGCGCATCGCCGCCGACGGGAACGTTGCCGACCATGATCTGGCGGCTCTGACGACGGGCGATATCGCGCCACGGACGAAGGGACATGGGGAGATTCCTTGAGGGTTCGCGGGCGCATATAGCGCTTTGTGGGCGCGAGGTGAACCTCCCTCCCCGCTAAAGCGTCACGCGGCCCTTGCGCGGCGTCAGGACGTGCGGGGCGCGATCGCCCGCCGCAGGAACGCCGCCGCGCGTACCCCGGCATTCTCGCGCAGGTTCATATAGGCGAGGTTGTAGTCGACCTTATGATAGTTGCCGATCGGGATCATCATGTCGACGAACGGTTTGGTCGGCGGCGTGACATAGAGCGCGCCGTCGTCGCACCGCGCCGCCACCAGCCTCGCCTCGACCGGCTCCGGCAGCGGCCCTGCGCCGTGTAGCCACGCCCCCTTGTTCAGCCGCGCCGGTGCCCAGCCGCTGCCGGTCGACCAGTCAAGCGGGTTGATGCAGTAATGCCGCCGCCGCAGCGCCTCGGTCGGAAAGCCCGATTGCTCCGCCACGAACACGCGCTGGCGGGTCGCGTTGTGTCCCTCGGCATAGCTCGACCATGCGACCACGCAGCCGGTATCGTCGGCGCGCTGGCAGGGGCGTGTGGTGCGCAGCGTGCGGAACCAGTCGCGCTCGATCCAAGCGCCGATCAGGTACGCCGCGATCATCTGCCGCGCCACCGGCCGCCCGTTGATCTCGCGCTCGATCAGCAGCCGCCCCAGCCGCGAACCCTGGCTGTGCCCGGCTAGGATGAACGGCCGTCCCCGGTTCCACACCAGGAACTGCCGGAACGCGCGCGCCACGTCGGAATAGGCCAC
>Ga0265798_10005837_pt1 | contig 16383 bp, 8 predicted proteins | sample P3T30metagenome_FD_192430 | JGI IMG/M metagenome (GOLD analysis project Ga0265798, IMG submission 192430) | Plant litter microbial communities from East Loma Ridge, Irvine, California - P3 T30 | ecosystem: Environmental > Terrestrial > Plant litter > Unclassified | place: USA: California... | reverse complement strand
GCAAGCGAATGCTGTATGACTTCATCGCACTAAGCCCCCAGACCCAGTCGTCCGTGCGCAAGACGTTTACCGCCAAGCTGCAACTGTGGACCAACCCGCTCGTCGATGCGGCCACCAGCGGCGATTCCTTCAATTTCCATGACTTGCGCCGCAATCGACTATCGATCTACCTGGGTGTCAATCCCGGCGACCTGAGCCGCCTTTCGCTGCTGATGAACCTGTTCTTCACGCAGTTGTTGGATGCGAACATGGACACGATGCCGGAGGACGATCCGACCATCAGGTATGAGCTGCTGCCTATCATGGATGAACTTGCCGCGCTGGGCCGCATGCCGATCATCGAGAACAGCATCCAGCTGATGGGCGGGTACGGTATCCGGCCACTCCTGATTGCGCACTCAATCCCCCAGCTGCGCGCCGTGTACGGCCCGGACCACACCAAAAACATCATCGCGTGCTGCGGTGCGCGTGTCGTATATGCGCCGAACGATAGCGAATACGCGATCGACATATCGCGCGAACTCGGCACCTTTACGGCCGAGAGCGTCTCGCACTCGCGTCCAGCGAAGAGCATGCAGTCGGGGAGCGTCACCAAGTCGAAGGTAGCCCGTGCCCTACTCAACCCCCAAGAGGTAAAGATGATGGGCATAAATAACGAGATCGTCTTCATCGAGCACTGCCCACCAATTTTCTGCAGGAAGATCTGGTACTGGCAGCGGCCGGTCTTCCTGCTTCGAGCCAATCGGCGACGCCCCGAGATCACGCCGATCGAGATCGTTATGCCACCCGCACCGCCGCTGGCCAGGGAGGCGGGAGCGGCTCCCGGTAAGAGCAGGGCCGCTCGCGACATCACTCCACAAGACGTTTCGAAGGTCGGCAAGTTGAAACTAACGGACTTCGCGGCAAATTTCTCGAACGTCCAGTTACCGAAAGGAGAGCGGCCGACCAGCGAGGACCTGCAAATGACCTTCGATTCCTTCATGACAGCAATTGAAGCTTGAGGAGAGAAACCATGAGTACACAGAACGAAGATAGTGACATCCCGCAGCCTTCGCAGGAGACAGCCATGGAAATGGCGGGATCTGGGGGCATCGCGCTGCCTCTACTGGACACGGCCGGATCTGTCGAAGAAGCCAGCAAGTCCGAGGGCATCGAGAAAAGCATAGTCGCCGATCTTTCCAAGGAGCTGGCCAAACCAAGGGAATCCGGAGGCAAGAGATCGAGAAAAGGGCGAAGCGGGCCGGAGCCGGTCGCTCGGGGCTCCACAGCACTTGCGGCCAAGCCGACTCGGGCCGCGCGGGTCAAGACGCAGCCAGTGGAGAAAGAAAAAAACCATGCGGAGCTTTTTCGCAAGCCGACACGGACGGCTGCCAGGAGGCCGGCAAAAAAAACCGACAGTCCCGAGATCGCCGAATCTCTCATCGCTGAAATACCGGCGATTACGCCTGCAGCGATCGAGTTCTTGGGGGCAAAGAACCAGACTATCGCCGACGTTATCAAACTCGACCCTGACAGCCTCGCATTCGTCCGGTACCATCTCAATCGCATGCAGCAAATGGAAGCGGGCGGCGTGCTGGCGGGTGCTCACCAACCTAACGCATCCCCACCCGTGAGCCCAGCTCTCCAACGATTGTCTGACGCGCTTGCAAAGGGCCGGGGGCTTAATGGCGGCTTGGCTGAACCAGTGACTCCGGCCAAAGTATCCGAACCGGCACAGGGGAAGTCCGCGGCTGTTGCTATTAGCTCATATTCGCCGGGAGGAACTCGCGTTCCAGCTTATGCATCTGCCGTTGTACAGCTCCGCAAACTCGATTTGCCGTCCCTTAAGCCGGGTGTTGGTATGCTAGGTGGCGAAGCCACCGTGGACGATCACAAGCGCATGAACAAAGTCCATCGCACTGCGCAAATCCTGATGAGTGCGCCCATCAACAGCCTCACGTTGAACGTGGCCGCCAACTTGGTTGCCAGCGATATCGAGGAAGTGCGCGCAATCAAAAACGTTTCGGCTCGACGACTCGCGCTCGATGTGATGTTCGAAATTAGCCGCTCCCAGCCCTATTACCAATCGGAACTCACGAAGCAGGCGCCGGACTTGGTCGAATCTGCAAGCAGGGCGCATAAGGCCACGACGGCAGATGCAGCTCTAGCGTTTGATGTGAGTACGAGGCTCGGGACACTGGTGGATTCAGGTACGCCACCGACTGAGGGCGAAGTAAATGCCATAGCAATGAACACCGTCAAAGGGATCCGCGCGATCAAGAGCCCGGGATACCGCAATGAGTTGCTGGTGCTCAGCCATCAAATCGGTCTTTGGCATACAGTGTACGCGGAGGAGTTTGGGCGTCAGGCGCCGGACCTCACAGCAGAAGCAGTGACGGCCTACGAGAAAGAAGAGGCCAGGAAGATCCCGGCCGGAATGAAGCTCCAATCACTCGAAAACTCGATCGAGCGAGATCCGATACAGCCGGTAAGGGCGACGCAACAAGTTGCCCCCGGACTCGAAGCAGCAGCGAAGCGAGAGGCGTCGACTGGCGAGAGATCCGCCGAGCAGCCCGATGATGTCTCGCTTTCGGAAAGTGGAACGGCAACGGACGCTGTGCGGCGCCCAGGCCTGGGCTTGCGATTGCTGCTCTCGGCCAGAGACGCAGCAAATTGGATGAGCGGTACTCGGCTGGCAAAGCGCACTGAAGGCCAACGACATTCGGTAGACACGCAAACAGCTCGCGATATGCCCACGGCAGCGTACAACCCGACCGATGACAAATCAGAAATCATGCCCGAGTCGGTCGCAAGACGGTTCCTGAAAGTCGAGCAAGATTATTACTTCCAAGATCGGACTTTGGCGTTCTCCGACCAGGGCAACAAGTTGGCCACGCGCGGCACAAATCCAGAAGTGATTCGTTCACTCGTCGAAGTCGCCATGGCACGTGGATGGAATAACATCACAGTCAAGGGTGCCGAGGAGTTTCGCCGCAGCGCTTGGTTAGAAGCTGCCCAGCAAGGTCTTCTGGTTAAGGGTTATAAACCAACAGACCTCGACTTGGCAGACCTTGCAGGCAAGCCTGCGATAAACAGTGTCGAGAAAGGGGGGGCGAAGAAAGAAGCATCGTACCTGACAAGTCAGCTAACCAGATTTCGGCTACACATAAGGATTCCTCACAACCGACGACCGCTGCACAAGCAACCCCGGGGGACCGCACGCACCAGACTGTGTATCCGGATCCGGGAATCGTTGCAAAGATCAAGGCCTTCGAGGAAGACAAGCCAGCTTTTGTAGTGAAAAAATATCCCGACTTGGTTGGAGCCTATGGAATCATTGCAGCTGCCCGAGTATTTGCTGCTGACAAGCTTCCTGAATCCACGCGTGATGAGTTCGTAGAAATGGCAAGGCGCCATGTGGTCGAAAAAGTCATGGCCGGCGGAAAGATACAGGGACCGAAGATCTACTTGACGCCTGCCAGGACCAACGAACTCGGCGACCAGGCCAAGCCTGGCGTGGAAATGCTTGATAAGGGGAAATTAGCTAGGATGGCGGTTGGGGAGAAAGAGAGGTAATGATGTGGTAGTCATCTGGATTCTTCTTGATGATCGTGGACACTGGGACTTGCATTGCCACGGACTTCCTCGACACCTGCTGGCCCTTGGTTGCCCAGGGTGTCGAAATCGACATTGCGGTCCTGGGCTCGCCGATGCGTGGTAGGACACTGCGTGCGTGTGGCTCCGATGTTGTTCATGCTTGTGCGATGAGGGCTGTCGGACGCCGCACTGCCAGGGCAGAAAATTGGTGGAGTGAATTCATGGCAACTCTTCGCTAGTTTCGCCAAGAATGAGCATCGCCAGCCTGTTCCCCGTGGCTTCGGCCTTCGCAGCAGATGCAAGCTCGCACTCCCACGCGACGTACACGCTCCAGCCCGAAGCCTGTAGCGCCTCTATGTTGCGCTTGTCGCGCGCCGTGTTCTTCCCGAACTTCTCCACCCAGAAGGGGGTATTGCTCTTTGGGGTCGTCGCGATCTTGCATCCGTCGTGGCGGTGCCAGAAGCATCCATGTACGAACACGACTGCCTTGTGGCGAGGGAATACAAGGTCTGGCTTCCCCGGCAACCGATTATCGTGCAGCCGGTAACGAAGTCCGAGGCGATGGAGGACCTGCCGTAATGCGAGCTCGGGCTGGCTGTCCTTGCCCCGGATCCGCGACATGCGCTCCGAGCGCTCGGAAGGAGTCAGGAAGTCAGCCATTGCAGTTCCTACTGACCTGACCCGCCGTCCGGTGCCTGTGCAGGGGCCATCTCGAAGAATGGCTTGCCGCGGATTACCTCCCCGGCCATGTCGAAGGACTTGTACAGGCAGTGGTGGTTCGGCAAGGTCTTGACTCGCTCCGATAGGTCGCCGAGGTCCGATGTAAACCCGAGGGCCCCGAGTTCGGCGGCAGCGACGTTTGGCACCTTGTGGATGAACCAGGTGAGCAATGGCTCCCTGTAGTCCGTAGTGCTTGCTTTGAAATGCCTGAGGTACTGGGATGCAAGGATCACGCCGACCCCGAACTCTCGCCCTTGTAGCAGCAATTTGCGGAGTACGTCGAATTCATAGCGCATGATGTTGTCTGCTTCGTCGACAAGCAGGTACGCGTCAATGACGCGAAGCTGGGGATCGTTGCCGACGAAGCCCCGTTTCGGAGTCTTTAGCATGTTCTCGTAGAACATGTTCAGCATTATAGCGACAAGCATGTTCTTGCTGCGGTCGTCCTGGCCCATTGAATCGAGCGACACGACGACGACGCCGTTCAAGAATTGGTCGAATGGCTTTGTCCTTCCTGGGTCGCGCTCGAAGATCTCCATGTCTACGAGGTCGTCGATGATCGCCATCGGCGAATCCGACTTGCCTCCCAGTAAGTCGCGGTATTCCTTGTGGATGTCGTAGATCGTGGGAGGACGTCCTTCGGCCGTGCAGGATTCATACGCGTTGCGCACGGCTGCCTTCAGCTTGTCCCGTTGGACCGGCCCGATGCCCGAGTAAACCTTGTCCAGTACGTCGGCGAAGAAGCGGAACCGGTCGAGCCAGGGCGTGAGCGTATCGGACATCGCGGCAGTGTCGAACAGGTTAAGCGGGAGGTGCCGGGGCTTCACGACGGTAGCCCCCGTCGCGGCGATGAACTCGGGGCTGCTGTAGTCGCGCTTGTAATCGAAGATAAGGAACCTTGGCTTGATGCCCCGGTTCTCCTCGTTGGCCTTGCTGATCTGGTAGATCACCGATTTCAGTAGCTGGGTCTTCCCGGTGCCGAGATCGCCGACTACGCCGATGTTCAGCTGGTTGAGGCGCGTGTCGGAGATATTCAGGTCGATTCGACGCGGCTCGAACCCATCGACGGTATGTCCGGCGAGCAGCACGATTCCCGCGGCAGCTCCCGATATTGGGGGCAAGGCCATTGCATGCACGGCACCCGGTGCAACTGGCTCGCCGTCGTCGATGGCAGGCACGAGGCCTGGCGCAGGCCCGATAGGCTGCAGAGCCAACGAGCCATCGGATGATAGTGTTGGCGCGACGTGCTGGGGATCGTCGCCCGATGCGTCGACATCGACGGAGGCACTAGGGCTGTTGCTGGCTCCTGTCTCTGGCAGCAAGTTCCATTCGCCAACCTTGGACCTGACCGCGTCGTAGAATCCTTGCGCATCGCCGGAAACGATGCGGGCCGCATCCGTTGGTGAGATGACGATGGTCTCCATGAAACCGTCGCCGTCGTTGTCCCAGGCGTCGCTTGACGAGGACCTATCGGCGACGATCAGGCGCCCCCTGTCGTCGATGTCGACCAAGCACGGCTCCGCCTCGAGGATGCCTGCGGCGATCCGCTCGTGGAACCGTGCCCACGACTTCTGGTGTTTCGAGACAACCTCGTGCTGGCTATATACTCGAAGTCCGAAGCCAACCATCGAGAGTAGCAGGTGCTGGAACGCCAGCCGCCACGCGACAGAGCCAGTCGCTCTGGATTGCAGCGAGTGGAATAGCGAGGATAGGGTCTTGGCCTGGCCAAGCGCGTCCCGCGACTCGGGCTGGCCGAGCGTCGTCCCTTGCCGGCACTTTACCTCTACTGGAGTGAGGCGGATCCGGATGCCTGCTTGGCTTGCATGAATGCCGACGACCAGCAGGTCCGGCCGGGAGAGGGACGTGTCCTTCCTTTCCTTGCCGAGCGATCGTGCGATGTCCGCGAGGTAGCCGCGGAATGGATCGACCGGGATGACCAAGGCGATCGTGGCATCGTCGCCGGTGCCCGAGAGGACTGGCAGGAGGCTGTCGAGGTTTCCTGACATCCGGAACTGGTCTTGCAACAAGCGTGCAGCGAGGAATAGGCCGAGGTCTCCCGTCGCTCCCGTATCGTCGCCAGAAAGGCCGCGGACAGTAGGAATCCCGCGTCGGGCGACCTCGACCAAGAATGCCTCCAATGTCTCTGGAGGAAGCGGCGCACTTCCGAGCAGTGGCTTAAGGACTCGCTCGAGCGCGTCGCGGTCGGCATCCTTTATTCGCGAGAGCAGGTAGTACCCGCTCGTGTCCCCGGCCCTTTGCGAATAGGAGGGCAGGTCGTAGTCCCAGAGGTACGTGCCGGGGATCGATCCGCTCAGGAAGCAGGCGGGGTCGATCGCCGAGGAAGATACGGCCACGAAGCCAGCATTGCGCTCGATTAGCATGTTGGATACGGCATGGACGTCAGGTGCGAACTGCAGGCCGACCTTGCCATCGCCACTGCCTTCCAGGGCAAGGATGCAGCTCGAGACCTTGTCCGGGAACGCGTTTCCGGAGGGCGGCATTGGCCTGGCTTGTCGCGATTCACTCAGGAATGCACCATTCAGCTGGCGCCGCACGCGGTGGCGCAGTAGCCCACCTAGGCCGAGTGGCGAGAGCGTGCCGACCTCGGTGGTCTCAGGCTGGGCGGAGTCGAGCTGCGCAATGATCCCGAGGTCGGGCCGGGTACCGGCCGGTTGCTTCTCGAACCAGCGGACGAGGTTGCGCGTGTCCTCCGACAAGTTCGCAATCGTCGCCTGGTCCGGGCGCAGGCTCGCTGGCCTGGTATCGTATACATCCATCATCCGGGGCCCCACGCCCTGGCGCGGGGAGCTCCTCTCGCCGTTGCCGAAGCGTGCTGCGCACCATGTCGCAAGTCCCTCGTTGCAGGCGTCGGTGGCACCGCCGGCGCTGGAGACCACTAGGCTGACGACGGGCTTCGCGGACAGGAGCTCGGTGACGTCCTCGAGTGCGCGCCCGACCTGAGCCGGGCTGAAGCCGCTGGCTATCCCGCCGACCTTCAGGCCGAACACGGTGTCGAATGGGGCCTCCTGTGACCTGCCAGGCAGGAGGCCGAGGCGTGATCCGTTCCACAAGACCGACCAGTAGTCCGAATTGCACTCGACCGAGATGAAGTCGTGGCGATCGATCCCGAGCGCCCCGTTGGGCGACTGCAGCAGCATGGGGATGATGTCGGGTACGCAGTCCGGGTCCAGGATGCTCGCCGCGGGACACGCGAGGGCGTCCTCGCCCTCGAGGCTCTCGTGGAGCACCTGCTGTGCCAGGCAGTGCCAGGCGAGGCGAAGCGGGTGGAGTGGTGAGAGGATAAGGGCATCGGGAACCCGCGCGAGGGTATGCCCCCCGTGTTCTCGCGAGCACACCGCGATGACGTCCACCCAGCATGCTATCTCCCTGTCGGTCGCCAGCCAACTAGAGTAGCAATCCAGATATTGCTCCACGAGGGCCTTAAAGTCGTCGTCGCGGGAAATCCACTTGCCAAGGGGCGCCGACTCCACGAGACCTAGCTGGTCGTCGGTGCTTGCCCTGATCCTGGCCGCGATCTCCTTACGGGCCTCCACGAAACCAGCCGGAGGCTGGAAGCGCGATGGCTCGGGCCTCGGGTCGTGAAGGAAGCGGGCCTTCGACAAGACCGGACCATTGGGCGCGGCCCAGTCGGGAGGCGTCCATGCCGAGGCGTAGTCGTCTGCCATGGCGAGCGGGCGGAACGAGACCCCGGCATGCTCCTCGTCGAGCATCCACCCCTGCAGGCTGGACGATCGCGCATTGCGGTCGAGCTGGATGACGGACTTGGTATCGAACCGGTCGAGATGCTGCCGGTTGCGCTTGATGGATCGCTCGAACTCGCTACGGCAGCCTTCCTCGCGTGCCTCCTCGCAGGTGATGAAGACACGACAGGTCTCGCTGTCCTTCCGGCCGGCACGGCGGTACTCGACGTCGAGCTGGTACTTGCCCTCGGCCTCGATCTCGAGCTGGTATTCGCCGTCCCGTATCTCCTGCACCAAGAGCACCTTGCGGCTGCCACCTGGGAGCTCGGTGGCATCGTCCGGGATGCAGCCTGCCGCCACGATCTTCGTGCCCGGGGCCGTGAGCAGGAGCAGCTCGTACCGTCCCGAGCCGGGCAGGGAGAATCCAGACTCCCATTCGACACCGGTAGTGGCCTTGCGTGGTTTCTTCGGCGGCGCGAGCTTGCTGGCCATGCGCGAGACGACGACGATCCCCGGGTCCCATGTCGCGAGCGAGATCACCTTCGCCGTTGCTGGCTTGTGCTGGTCGCAGGCCACCTTGTAGGTAACGGGAGCCTTCAGCCTAGTCGTCCCTGGCGGGTCGTCCCGGGTGGTGGGACCGTCGACTTCGAGGTCGATTCCTCCCTTCCCGAAGCCGCCCCCGGCGAGCGTTGCCGGGAGCGGGGCGTCCCCGGCCTCCGCGACCGAGATGCAAAGCACGGCCACGTCCTTCACGATGGCCGGCATGCCGCGCGTGGCAGGGATGACCGGGTTCGTGCAGGCGATCGAGAGCTCGCCGGTGGTGCCGGCATCCTCCGGTGATTCGGAGAATAGGGCCGACCAGCATTCCGTGGTCAGCACCGTCCACCACGCCGGAGGTGCTTCCAGCGTCCCATGGTCGACTGGAAGGTAGAACGCCTCAGTCGCTCGCTCGAAGGCAGTTGGCACGTCGCACTTGTCGCGCAGGTAGGCCAGGAACGCGTCCAGCGCCGCTTTTTCCTCTTCGTTGGCGTTGCTGGACAATCGCTCGATGCCAGTCTTGAAGCCGTCCGCGAGTTCCTCCGCGACCTGGTCGAGGATGCCGGACTGCAGCTTGAACGATAGGCTTCCATCCATGGTGGGCGGGACGCCGCAAGCCAGGGCAAGCGCCTGCCCCGGTAGGAGCCCAAGCCCCGATCCAGGGATGGAAAAGATCCGCCCGAGCAGGCGCCAGGCGGCCCGGCGGCTTCCTTGGACAGGGTCCATCTCGTCCATCGCCTCGGCGGCGCGTCCCACGACCTGCCTGGCCTCGTCGAGCTGCGGGCCCAACCCCGCTGCGTCCAGCGCCATCGACAGCAGGTCCTGCACGAATCCATCCTTCCACCATGAATCGAAGCTAGCATGGAGCGTGTTGCACGCGGGGGCGATCCCGAACTCCTCCGTCGTGGTCGAGATGGACTTGTTGTTGTGCTGCCCAGGTGGGACTAGCGCCAGGTAGCTGGGCCCGCGCGGGTCGTTACGGATATGGAGCAGGTGGCTCTCGCTGCACCTGCCGGATGCACCCATCGCCGGGTCGTGCACGCCGCCGAGGAGTTCCGGCGGGAGTTGCAGCAGGACTGGCAGGGTGGCGTGGGGCCGGTCGTCCGCCACTGCGGCTGCGATCCCCCCGTCCCTGGACAACTCCGCGAAGACGCCTTCGAGGACGTCCAAGGGAGGACCGTGGAAGATGGTGCGCGATTCGAGCCTATCGCCGCTGCGCCCTTGGATTGCATCCATGGCCTTGAGACGGACGATGCCAGCCAGTGCCTGCACGAGTTGATTCATTTTCTATTCTTCGACTGGGTGGAAGGAAACGGGGGGAGCAACAACATGCCGCTCTCGGCGTCGGGGCTGTCGAGGACGAGGCCAAGCATGCGGAGCTGGTGCCCCAGATCGCTCGATGCAATCTCATGGCGGTCGATCGCGATGCCATAGGCAGCCAGTTGTTTGCCTAGCCTATGGATCGACCGTGGCCCGGCCATCCCCGAAAGGGCACAGTGGACCAAGGCGAGCACCGAGACGGGCCCGAGCGAGACCACCCAGGGACTCGAGGCACTCGTCCCCTTCTTGTCGAGCGCGTAGCCCTGGTCATACCCGCGTAGCAACGGCGCAGCGGTTTGGCGCTTCCCGAGCGCGTGGCGGGCGAACTCGAGCATATTGGCGCCGATGCCCTTCTTGCAATTCAAGGCGCGGGCCTCGCGCTCCCTTGCGTCATGGAAGATTTCGCGGGCACGAAGTGACGACAGCGCGATGCGGTGCTCGCGGACGTGCATGCAGAGTGCCGCGACCCCGGCGCTTGACGAGAGGTTGCCCTCGAATGGCTTGCCCGCCTTTTCGAGGCACCAGAGGATCGTGTTGATGCCAAGCCGCGCCCCGAGGTATGCCGAGACCTTGTCCTTGAGCCCGGGAAGTGCCCTGCCGCCATAGGTCATGTATTGCGGAGCGGCCGGGAAGATTGCTTGCCTAGCCTCGTCGTCGCCCATGGGGCCTCCACCTCCTAGCGCATCCAATACGCAGCGCGAGATCCTCGATTGCACGTCGCAGAGCCAAGCCACGTGCGCCACGCCCGCGAGCCGGAGCACGGCCTCGAGGAGGCTGGTCCACTGCCGCCTCGTCATCGCATCCTTGGCGTCGATGATGGCACGAAGGTCGCTGGCGAATTGCCGGGCAGGGAGGAACTGGATGGCCTGGAGGTCTTCGGTGGGTAGGTGGGGTGCCTCGCTAGCAGGGATCCGCAGCTGCTTCCATTCCCGGCCCGGGAGCCAGGCATGCGTCTCGGCGTCGAGCCAGCGCGCAAATACGTCATCCCCTTCCGCTACGTCGAGCGCCGAGAAGAGCTGGTCCCACAGGAGCTGCGCCGAATCCCGGTCGGGGGAACCCAGGCATGCCATTCGCCGGACCAGGCTGCCTGCTGGCCACGAATTGGCAGTCAGGCGGGCCGAGCCCGAGAACAAGGCCGTCCCGGGCACGAGCGGCGTCACCTGGAGGAAGCGCCTTGATGACTGGTTGGGAAGCTTCGGGCTCTCGAGTACACCATGCAGGACCGTGTTCCACGCCTCTGCCGTAGCGGTTGCACCCGGTTGGGCCGAAGCCTTCTGCCGGAGTCGTTGGATGGCCCGGTCAAGGTCCCTGCCGGCCTGCGGGACTCCACCCTCGGTCACGCCGTCGAACCCGATGGTGCGGTAGAGCGATGCGACGAGCACTTCCGAGCTTGCGTATTCCGGTGCCGGAATTATCGCGAGCGAGGACTGCTTGTAGACCTGATGCGAGTTCTGCCATGGTGCCTTCTGGAAGTCAGCAAGGGTCATTATCGTTCCTCTTCCTTTGTGACTACGAATCCGTTCCATGACTGGATGACTTCAGTCCCGTCGGCGCCTATGCGGATCCTCGCCTCGGAAAGGACCTCTGGGTCGCGGACGAGAGGCCCGGCGAGCCTTGCCCGTGTCGTATCGAGGAGCGCCACCACTGTCCTAGGCAACGAGGCGACGGCGAGTCCCCTCTCGAGTTCCTTTATCGCCTTGAATAGGTCGTACGTCAGCGCGACGGGCTGGGCGGACGCGCCCTGGCCAACCTGCAGGAAGCGTAGCGGGGGATGGGGACGTCCCTTCGTGGACAAGGGAAGGGGGCGGACCGGTTGTGGCTGTACCACGAGGATGGCCTGTCGTTGCCGGGGCGGCAGCGGCTGGCCGAACGTCGTCGTCAGCGACACCTCGAACCCATGCTTCTCGTTCAGTAGGTTCTTTACTTGCTTGGCAACCTCGAAGAGGGGCTGGCCTTGGGCGTCCTCGACTACGAGTTGGAACGCGTGGAGGGTCGTCGCATCGGCGACGACTGCGGACCGGGTACAGACGCTTCGCCGGACCAGGCGACATGCAAAGTCGCGCAGCGTTCGCTGCACCCGCCCGGCCGCGGCCGGTCGCTTCCGTCGTACGACGGGCGAGGACAGGAGCTGGTCGGCGGCCGAGAGTCGCTTCAGGAGATCGAGCTCGTTCACCGATAGCGCCTGGCGCTTGCCGACGAACTCGACGCCGTCCTCGAGCGACCGACTGAACCTCGAGTCGAGGTCCCACAGCATCGTGGTAGTGCGTCCGCTCAGCGCCACGGATCCGTCGGGGCTTGCGAGCGCCGGGTCCATCAACTCGGCGAGGTCGTCGAGCACGGACCCGATCGTCGCTGGAAGGTAGGGCTTCCTGCGTTCCAGGAGGAAAAAGTGGAGCCCCTGCAGCGTGCGCAGTACCTGCTGGTCATGGTCGCCGAGTGAGAGTTCCTTCAGGTCCTGTCCCAGCGCAGTCGCTACCCCATGGTCCCAGCGATGGAATAGCGCGTGCTGGTATCCGGAGGTCGCTAGGTGGAAGATGGCGGAAAGCTCCGACCTCCTTGGCTTCGGGGCCTGCCTGCTGGCGTCATCCTGCCTCGCGAGGTGTGCTGCCCACGCACAGGGGCCTCCCTTCGCGCCTTGGGCCTCGTGCCCAGACCCTGCAAGCAGGTAGGATACAAGCGAGAACAAGTCGCGGAAGCTCCACCGCTTGCCACTCGCCAGCTCGTACCAACGCAATATGCGCAACAGTGAAACGCGATGCTCCTCGCGGGCGAGCAGGGACTGGCTGTGGCAGAAGGGACAGCGCGCACCGGCGGCGCACGTCCCAAGGGCAGGCCAGTGGCTGCTATTGGCCACGTGGTCAAGCAATGCCGCGGCTGGCGCGCGCGAGCCGTCCGAGGGCTCGGCAAGCAGGGATTCCGCGTCCATGGGCCAGATCGCGACCTGGGGATAGTCGTCCAGTGGCCAGCACGACGACGGGGTAGCAGAGAGGCCGACGGAACGCGTAATTGTCTCGAGTAATACCTGCTCCTCGTCCCGGTCGCTATCCATTGCGAGTACCAGCGCATCGTCCAGAACACCGCGGTTGACACAGCAAAGGTAGAACGATGGTCCAGTAGCGGCCAGAAGCTCGGAAAGCTCGTCGAGCAGGAGCTCGGATGCGAGTCTTTCCCCGCCACCGACCCTGGCCGATGCATCCTGAACGATGGAGAGGTCGAGCTCGCGCGGTGGCAGCGTCAGGGCGCCGGCATCCACGCGCACCGTCCTCGGCACCAAGGCGTCGCCTGGCGGATGGAACTCCTGTGCCAGCCGAGAAACCAGGCGCCCGCCAGCACCGAGCGAGTCGTCGAGGCACTTGATCGTATGTTCGATGGCCTCGGTCTTGCCGTTGCCAGGGCCGCCTACGAGCAGCAGTATCCTGGGCGTTCCGGGGCTGCCAGATGCCACCTCGTTTGCCCACCCCTCGAGCCTGGTGATCAGGCTAGTCCGCAATAGCTCTCGTCCCGGCCTCCCGCTCAAGTCATCGAAGAGTCGCTTTACACCTCCCGAGTGGTGGCCCGCCCACTCGATGAACTCCCTTGGAAACCTAGGGTGCTTCAACTGCGCCTGCTCGTCCCCCAAGATCACGCTCCTCTCAAGCTATCGCGAATGGTTGTTGTAATTCTTGTTGCCTGGCGGCGATCAGCTGTCGTGCCTCAGCATCGGCTGACTCGTCGAGCGCCGCCGCGACCGCAAAGCCAATGACCCTGCCCAGATACGGTGGCACGGCGTTCCCGACCTGGGTGTAGCGAGGGCATTCCTTTGTCCGCTTGGCGCCGCCGGTGGTGAACTTTCCGCGGAACCGAAACCAGTCCGGGAAGCTCTGGAGACGTGCGCTCTCGCGAACCGTTAGGATCCTCGGCTCGGCGTAGTGGAGGACGTCGTCGGGAAGGGTCGTGATGGTCGGCGCTGGTTCGGAAAACGACATTGGATGGAGCCGCTGCTTCTTGATCCCGTATTTCTCGCGACTCGCCCGGTTCATGTTCCCGCCCCGGTTACATTCCTGCAGGATCGCGGCGAACCGATTGAGAACTACTTCGCCGTGCCTAGCAAGGCGCATGCTGTCCATCTCGACGCAGTGGACATGCATCAGCCGCTGGTAGGTGGTCTTCGGGGCACTGTGAACAGCTTCCTTGAATGGGCCCCGCGAGAAGGGATCGGTGCAATCCCGGAGCGGGGCATCATCCGTCCGAAGGTCCGATATGGCATCGCATGCCCAGATCGTCTCGGGGAGGCCAAGTTCGCGCAGATGCGCCCGGCGCTTTTCCTCCAGCAATTCGAAGGCCCTGTCGATCCCGCCAGGCAGGTGCGCGGCGACGTCGCGCCGAAGCCCCAGCACGATCAGCCGGGAACGCTTCTGAGGAACGCCATAGCGGGAAGCATCCAGCACCTCGCCGCGCACATCGTACCCAAGACCTTCAAGCGTACGCTTAAGCTTATGGAAATACGATTCCGTTCCCGCGACCCGCTTTCCGTCCGCATTGCCCTTGGTTGAATGCGCAACGCCCATTCCTGGCACGTTCTCCAGCACCAGTGCACGTGGCCTTATCGTATCCACGACATCGGCATATTTCTCGAAAAGCTGGTTTCTTGGATCCGATTCCTGACGCTTACCTGCGAAGCTGAAGCCCTGGCATGGTGGCCCGCCGGCAAGAACGTCGATCGTACCTTGTAGTCGCTGCAGGTCTGCACGGTGTGCAGCCAGGAGGTCGTCAATTGGCCAGGCTTGCTGTTCAAGCCAGCTAGGCCAAGCGAACTTGGCGACGGGGACTAGGCGATCACCAAGGAAATTATCAGCGAATGTCGAGAATGCCATTGGGTCGCGCTCGATCGCGAACTGGCCTTTCAGCCCTGCCGAGACCAAGCCAAGCGACAGCCCGCCGCATCCGGAGAAAAGATCTATGAATTTGTACATGTGATATTCGACGTCGATTTCGTCATTTTGTCCGCAGACTTGTTGTTGCAAAATGCGAATCGCCGAGGGCCTACGTTTGAGCTGCTTCTACGTTTGAGCTGCTTGCATGGCAACGCCAGACGCGGGTACCGCCGTAGGGCAGAGTCGTCTGTAGACTGCAGGCAGCACCGCACTTCCAGACGCGTGGGTCTCTATGTTCGGGACGCATAGTGCATGCAGGCAGAAGGAAGCCGCCGTAAGGGCTTGATACTGGATTCCCATACAGTGATTTGCAGACTAGCATTGTATGCGAGTTTTTAATAATAGGAAACGCTTGAATAGTTTGTCCACAAATATGGCAGTCTATGGCAGCACTGAACAATTCGCGTGAGACTGCGACAGTTAGTTGTTCGATGGTATGCCCTTCGTATGCCTCACTTTCTGATCGAGCTCGGCACCCATGTACCACGATCGGCCGTCTCGAACGAAGCTCGCGACGGATTTTGAGTTCAGAGAATAGCTGGGGCCATGAGTTGTTCGGAGCCCTCTTCAAGCCAAAATAAGGTCGCCAAAGCCCAAACTTGTCGGAATTTGATGCGATACCCTACCAGCCGCGATAGCGCGTCACACCACTCTTGAACATACGCCTAGTGGCATGACAGGGACTCCTAGCCACGCCCACACGCGCAATTTGGTTCGTCACTCCTCGCCCGGCCACATCTGCCCCAGATTGTTCTGTACGTTGTTACACACAATTAGCGTGCGGTGCGAAGGAGCAATGACCTAGTTCCCAGTGGTTTCGAGCGCAGTTCATGCGCGGCCAGCTCGGATCACCAAAAAAGCCATCTCACCGCGTGCAGGAGCACATAGATCTGAGACGTAGTTGCAACAATGCAACATTTGTAAGCGAGGAGGTGAGCCGACTGACAGCAATTTCCAAGCTTATGTGCGTAAAATTTTCAAGCACAAGTTCAACCACTTTTGGATTAATGCATATTAGATTACGTTTTCTGACGCCGTTTTCATGCGAATGAAGTTCCCGCAACAAAGCGCGCCTTTGATCGTCCCTGCCTTGTTGGAGCAGCCGAGCGTCCGTGTGTTGTGGGAAAGTTACGTTTGCTTATATCTTTTTTTACACGAATTTGATATATTCAAGATTGTTTCTATAAAGAATTTACGGGATTGTCCAATGAGTAGAAAATCCGAGATTGAAGAATCAAGTCCAGAGCTTTTTTTTAGAATTAGTGCCGGATTGAAAAGGATCATTGGAAGAGATCTAATAACCAATGATTTCGTTGCAATATTTGAGCTGGTCAAGAACTCATTCGATGCCAGAAGTACTCGTGTTGATCTTCTTTTTGATGAAGATTCAATCACCATTTCCGATAATGGAAAAGGGATGTCCTATGACGATCTTGTAAATAAGTGGCTTTTTGTGGCGTATTCGGCCAAGCGTCTTGGAACTGAAGATGAATACGAAGAGCCAAATTATAGGAACAGAATAGAAAATAAGCGCGCATATGCAGGTAGTAAAGGGGTGGGACGTTTTTCTTGTGATCGTCTGGGTGGAAATTTAACTCTTCAAAGCAAAACAAAGT
>Ga0265798_10005836_pt1 | contig 16384 bp, 14 predicted proteins | sample P3T30metagenome_FD_192430 | JGI IMG/M metagenome (GOLD analysis project Ga0265798, IMG submission 192430) | Plant litter microbial communities from East Loma Ridge, Irvine, California - P3 T30 | ecosystem: Environmental > Terrestrial > Plant litter > Unclassified | place: USA: California... | reverse complement strand
GGCCCCGTCGAGGTTGATGGGCACGTTGATGAACATAAACTGCACGCCCCGGCCACTATACGCGCTGTTGAGGGCCGCCAGCCGCTCCTGGTAAAGGCGCGTGTAGGCGCAGGCCGGGTTCAAAAAAACGACTACGATGGCCTTCTGCCCGCTGTAAGCGCTGAGCGTAGCGTTGCCACCGCCGGTTTTTTGCACCGTAAAATCACTCACCGTCCCTTGGGCCCGGGCAACGCCCAGCGTAACGGTAGCCAGTAGCAGGGCCGCAGCCACCAGAACCGGAAGTTTGCGAAGAGACATGAGCGTAGAAAGAACCAGGTAAAAAGGAGCGGCGAAACCGCCGAAAGATGAACGTACGAGAAAAAGGCTAGTAGCAGTACGTGAGCACGTAGCCCGCTGCCGGCCGAAGATAACAAATGTGGTGCCGAGAAATAAGGCCCGCCAAGTGCAGCCGCGCCGGCAGCTGGCCAGCCGCGGGCCAGGGCGCCGGGGGCAGGTCAAGCAGCAGGTTATCGCGGAAGATGATGCCCCGCTGGCCCGCTAGCTTATAAAGCGTTTCCTTGGCGCTCCAGAGTAGGCTATACAGCTCCAGCGTGCCTGCGGGGGCGGTTTCATGCACCAGTTGAGCTTGCGACACAATTGCAAGCTCAGCCTCGTTCAAGAACTTGCTGGCAATGCGGCGGGCCTTGTCGCGCACCATCTCTACATCAATGCCCAGCGCGGTGCCAGGCGCGGCGAGTAGCGCCGCCACCCACTCGCCAGAGTGCGACAGCGACACGGCCGGCTGCGGCTCCGGCCCGCGCAAAAACGGCCGGCCGGTTTCGTCATTGTGCAGCTGGGCTAGCGGCGCGCCGGCCGCCGCCAGCAGGTGCTGCACCAGCACCCGGCCGGCTAGCCACTGGGCCTGGCGCGGGCCATCGGCGCGGGCGGGTAGCAGCGGGGCATAAGCAGCGGCATCGGCCAGCAGGGGCCAGAGGCCGGCCGCCGGCTCGGCGAGGTGCCAGAGGCCCAGCCGGGGGCCGCCGGGCAGGGGCGTAATACTGTGCAGGGGCATAAATAGGGCGAGTAGCAGCGAAGGTAGTACCGGCCCGCAGCCCGACCTTTGCGGCCGCCGGCCGCCAGCTGGCGTTTGCCCTATGCTTGCTACGCTGCCCCCGCCTCGCCCCACTGCCACCCGCATCGCCACCCTATCAGGGCATAGCGACGCGGTATATGCCTTGGCTGGCCGGCCGGGTTCCGACCAGATTTTTTCGGGCAGCGCCGACGGTATGGTCGTGGCCTGGAACGCTGCCCACCCCGAGGCCGACGGCGAACTGCTGGCTAGGGTCGAAAACTCGGTGTACGCCCTGCGCGAGCTGCCCGAGCGCGGCCTGCTGCTGCTGGGGCATAATTTTCAGGGTGTGCAGGCCCTCGATTTGCAGAGCAAAACGCTGGCCTACGCCACCGCGCTGCCGCCCGTTGCCATCTTCGAGATGGTGTACTCCGCGAGCCGCCAGCGCCTCTACTGCGCCCTGGGCGACGGCACGCTGGCCGTGCTGCGCGGCCCCGACTTTCGGCTCGAAAACCTGCTGCGCCTCAGCCAGCAAAGCCTGCGCTGCCTGGCCCTGCACGAGGGCCGGGGCGAGCTGGCCGTGGGCGCGTCCGACTGGAAAACCTACATTCTTGACCTCGACTCGCTGGCCGTCAAAACCACGCTCAGCGAGGCCACCAACTCCGTTTTTACGCTGGTTTACTCGCCCGATGGGCAGCACCTGCTGGCCGCTGGCCGCGACGCCCACCTGCGCCGCTACCTCGCCACCGACGGCTACCCGCTGGCCGACAGCGTGGTGGCCCACATGTACACCATCAACCACCTGGCTTTTAGCGGCGATGGGCGCTACCTGGCTAGCTGCTCGCTCGACAAAAGCATTAAGCTCTGGGACGCCGCTAGCCTGGCCCTGCTGCGGGTGCTGGACAAGTCGCGGGCGGCTGGCCACGGCACATCGGTAAATAAGTTGGTTTGGCCGGGCGCGCAGCAGCGGCTAGTTTCGTGTAGCGATGACCGCAGCCTGGCGGTGTGGCAAGTGGCGGCGGGCAATGAATAGCGGGCGCCGGCGTTGCTCGCGGCGCGAAACGGATTGGATTGCCTGCCACTTCACTTTTACTAAGTTGCTCTTACTGGCTCAGTGCTTATAGCTTACTGCTAACTACTTATGAAAATTACCGCCCTCGATATTCGGCAAAAGACGTTTGAAAAGTCCTTTCGAGGCGTGGACCGGGAGGAAGTGCAAGCCTTCCTGAACATGGTATCGCAGCAGTGGGAGCGCCTGGGCGACGAAAACCGTGAGCTGCGCCTCAAGCTGGACCATGCCCTGCACGACGTGCAAAAAATGCGCGAAGTAGAGTCGTCGCTCTACCGCACCCTCAAAACGGCCGAAGACACCGGCAACTCCATCACTGAGCAGGCCCAGCGCGACGCCGACCTGCGCCGCCGCGAGGCCCAGCTGCTGGCCGAGCAAACCCTTTCCGAAGCCCGGCAGCGCGCCCGCGCCATTGTGGAAGAGGCCTACCAAACGGCCGAAAAAACCGTGGCCGATATGCAGAAGGAAGTTACTGGCCTCGGCCAAGACTGCCAGCGCCTTGAGCAGCAACTCGATACCTTGGTGCGCGACCTGCACCACCTGGCTTCCGACGCGCTGGAAAAAGTGGAGCGCGCCCGCACCCGCCCCAAAAACGCCCCGGCGGTCATCCTTTCGCGGGCGGCCAGCGTACAGGTAAAGCGGCCCGCCGAAACGGCCGCCCCCGAACCTAGCCCCGCCCCCGATATGCTCGTTTCCACTGCTTCTTCCCACTCTACGGCTACGGCCGTTGCGCCCACGCCAGCCGCCAGCTTTAGCGCCCCAGGCGGCCGCGCCGCCCAGTCGGCTAGCCCCTCGGGCATCGCCCCCACGGGCTACAACCCCAAGCCCGGCCAGCAGCCCGACCCCGGCCAGAGCCCCACGCCCGACATCGAGCGCCCGCAGGCCCCGGCCGAAAACCCCGGCATCGCGCCCGCCCCGCACATCGAGCAGCCCACTCCTGGCACTGTGCCCCAGCCGCCCGCGCCCTACGTGGAGCCCGCCCGCCCCGACATTCAGCCCATCGGCCCCGACCGCCCCGAAATTCAGCAGCCCGAGCCCATGACGCACCCCGGTATGGCGGCCCAGGCCGAGCCGGTAGGGGAGAAGTCGTTTTTCGACGAAATCTAGCCGGCTACTTTGTCGGATTAACGCAGACTGCGAGAAGAAAGAAGGGCTGCCCAACGGGCAGCCCTTTACTTTTACGGCCAGCCCGGCCGCATGCGTCACCAAAAGCCGACGAATGCGATAAACCCGCGGTTGAGATAAGTATGGGCCAGATTGCGCTTGAAGGACTAGAGTTTTTTGCCTTCCACGGCTACTACGACGAGGAGCAGAAAATTGGGAATAAGTACGGTATCGACCTGCATCTCAAAACCGACCTGCACGCCGCCGGCGCCTCCGATAAGCTAGCCGAAACCGTTAACTACGAGGTGCTTTACCGCGTGACGCTGGAAGAGATGCAGCGCCCGGCCCGGCTATTGGAGCACCTCGCGCACCGCATCCTCGACCGGGTGATGGCGGAGTTTCCGCAGGTGCGGCGGGCGCAGGTGAGCGTGTCCAAGTTTAACCCGCCGCTGGGCGGCATTTGCCACCGGGCGCGGGTGACGCTGGTGCGCAAGCGCAAGGTAACCAAGGCGTTACTTAACGATTAGCGGGAAGCTGGCTAGGGTAGCTGCTGGCAATTCGGCCAGCAGCAGGCGCTGGGCCTTGCCAAAATTGGTGAAAAACCCTTCCTTAGCAATCACGCCGAAAATTTCATCTTGCCTGCGGCGCTCCACGTTTTGAGCTTCCTCCCGCGTTTCTACGCCGTAGAGCCGCCGCAGCGTATCGAGGGCGTGGTGGCGCACCAGGAATTCGGAGTGAGTCAGTAAATTAAAGATAAGCGGCGGAATAACCCGCCCAATTTGCGGCAGCGTGAAGTACTCGCGCAGGCCAATAAGCAAGTCCATGAGCTGAAACTCGGTGGATTTTTTGGCGCGTAGCTGGGTGGCCACAATGGGCGGGTAGAGGCCGGCCGGATTTATGTTGGCGATGGCCTCCAGGGCGTAGAGCGCTGCCCAGCCACGGCGAACAAAGTTGTGCAGCAGGGGCAGCGCTTCGGCGTGGCGCAGGTGACCCAGGCCGAGCAGGGCGCGGGCATCGGCGGTGCCCGCCCGCAGGGCGGCGAGTAGCTCGGTGGCGACCGTGGCCTGCTGGGCCGGCGCAAGCGCATCGAGACAGTGGAGGTCGGTGAGAAAGCCGAAGCCGTCGTGCCAAGCCATGTATTGGTCGATGGGCTCGAAGTAGGCGCGGCGAAACGCGGCTAGCGGGCTTTCGGGGGAAGGCATGGGACTGAGCTATTGAAAAATAATTCGTCTGATAAACAGCGAGTTGGCCACTAGTACGATTAGTTTCGTACATTGCTTTTGCAACTACGAATCCTGTCGTAGTTCCTTTGGTCTACGAAATGATTCGTACGAAACTTTTCCCACCAGACTTATGCCCAAAGCGCCCCCCAAACCTACGGATTCGGAACTAGAGATTTTGCAGGTGCTCTGGCAGCACGGCCCGGCCACGGTGCGCACCGTGAACGAGCAGCTGAGCCAGCACCGGGAAGTGGGCTACACTACTACCCTGAAAATCATGCAGCTGATGCTGGAAAAGAGCCTTGTGCAGCGCGATGACGAGGGCCGCAGCCACATTTACCGGGCGGCCGTGCGCGAGCAGGATACTCAGGGGCTGCTGCTCGACAAGTTTGTGGCGGCCACCTTCGGCGGCTCGGCCCTGAAGCTGGTGATGCAGGCCCTGGGCAACCGCAAAACCTCGCCCGATGAGCTAGCCCAAATCCGCCGCCTGCTCAACGACATTGAAATTCAAAACGCCAACCATTCAACCACTACGCCCGATGATGACGCTCCCGTTGCTTAGAGAAGTAGGTTCGCCCGCGCTGGTGCGGGGCGTAGGGTACGCCTTGCTGCACTCGCTGTGGCAGGGTGGGGTGCTGGCGCTGTTGCTGGCGGGGGTGTTGCCCTTGCTGCGCCGCCAGCGGGCCGAGGTGCGCTACGCCGTGGCGGCGGGTGCGCTGGCTAGCCTGGTGCTGGCGGTGGGGCTGACATTTGGCTGGTATTACCAAAGCCAGCCGGTAGCGGCTCCCGCTGCTACGGCAGTGGCCACGCTGGCTGGCGAAGCAGTTGCGCTGTCGCAGCCAGGGCAAGTAGCTGCCACGGCCCCGCTAGCCACTTCTACTACCCGTAGCGTGCGCCCGCTCGGCTGGCTGCAAGCCAATCGCCACCAGCTCGAAGCCTACCTGCCGCTTGTAGTGGTGGCGTGGCTGCTGGGCCTGCTGCTGATGAGTGGCCGGCTGGCCGGGGGCCTGCTGTATGCCAGCCGGCTGCGCCGGGCGGGCACCCAGGCCCTGGGTGCCGAGTGGCAGCAGCGGCTGGCCGTGCTAGCGCGCCGCGCCGGGGTGCGCCAGCCAGTGGCGCTGCTAGAGTCGGCGCGGGTAGCTGGGCCGGTGGTGCTGGGCCACCTGCGCCCGGTCATCCTGCTGCCGCTGGGGGCCGTGGCCGGCCTGAGCCCGGCGCTGCTTGAAGCGCTGCTGGCCCATGAGCTGGCCCACATTGTGCGCCGCGACTACCTGCTGAACCTGGGCTTGGCCGTGGCCGAGGTGCTGTTTTTTTATCATCCTGCCGTGTGGTTTATGGCCAGTTGCCTGCGCGCCGAGCGCGAAAATTGCTGCGACGACCAGGCCGCAGCCCTCTGCGGCGGTGATGCCCTGCGCGTGGCCCGCGCCCTGGCCGCGCTCGCTGAAATGGAAGCGGCTACTGCCTCCATGCCGCGGCTGGCCCTGGCGGCAGCCGGCACGGGTGGCCGGGGTTCGCTGCTGGCCCGGGTGCGCCGGCTGGCCCTGGGCCGGCCCCAGGCACCTACCATGAGCGAGCGCCTGCTGGCGGGCTCCCTTACGCTCGTGGGCCTGCTGGGCCTGAGCACGGGCGTGGTATTGGCCGCCCGCCCCACCCAGACGGCACCGGGCCAACCGGCCCCCACCGCTGGCTTGGCCGATACGGTGCGCCGGGTAGCGGCCGCGTTGCCCGCACTGCCCACTTTGCCAGCACTACCTGCCTTGCCTGGTGTTCCAGCTTTGCCCGGCTTGCCTCCACTACCCGACACTTTGCGCCGAATGGAGAAAAGGGCGCAGGTATTGCTGAACGACGACAACCCCGAAGGCCGTATCCGCCGCTGGCGGCAGGAGCCGCCGCGCCGGGGCCAGGCCCGCACGGTGGTCATTGAAAAGGATAAAAAAGGCCGCGTCGTGAACCTGACCGTGGACGGCCAGCGCATCGAAACCGATACGCCCGGCAAGAAAAACAAGCACGGCAAGCCCGTGCGCACCGTGGAAGTGGTGATGCCCAGCCAGCTAGAGCGCCGCGTGGAAGTAGTGCGGACTCTGGGCCAGTTGCGCCGCATTGAACGCCTCGAAATGCCCGAAATGCCCGAGCGCCCCGAATTACCGGAAAGCCGGTCATTTAGCTTTGATTTCTCGACCGATGGCATCGCCGACAAAGCCGTGCTGGCCGCCCGCCAGGGCCTGGCCGAGGCCCTGCGCAACCCCGACCTGACCACTGAAGAACGCCAGGAAATGGAAAAGGAATTGCGCAAGCTGGAGAGGGAAGGCCTCAAAACGCGCGTGCTACGCAACGGCCGCGAAGTGCGAGAGCTGCACCTCAACTTTGACCTCAACCTGAATGGCTCGGCGACCAGCCACCCGGCGCATCCCAGCTACCACTTAGAGCGGAATAAGCGTGGGTACGTGCGCATGAAATTTGCTAAGTCGGGCCGACTTCTCCGAGATGCTGAGCAAGCGTCGGCCAGTGCCCGGCGCGCCGAAGTCAATGGCCGGCTAGCGGAGGCCAATGCCCGAAATGCTGAGGCCAACGGCCAGCTAGCGGAAACCAATGCCCGCTTGGCCGAAGCCAACGGCCGTACGGCCGAACTCAACGCGCGCCGCGCTGAGCTCCGTGCCCGCATGGCGGCCGCCGCCGCCGAGCTGCGTGCCCTGGACAATGGTAGTGCCGGCCCCCAAGTGCCCGCGCCGCCCCGCGCCCCGCAGGCGCCCAGCTCGCCGCTGGCCCCGCCCGCACCCCCAGCGCCCCCGGCTCCCAAAACCGATAAGCTGCGCGCCGCCCTGCGCCAGGATGGCCTCATTGGCAAGAGCGAACGCAACTTCTCGTTTGAACTGAATGACAAGGGCGGCCGCGTGAATGGCCAGGCCCTCACGCCGGCCCAGGTGGCCCGCTACCGCCAGCTGCTGGGCCAGCCAGTCAGCGGCAAAGGCCAAACGTCGAGCTTTAGAATCAACGTGAACGAAAACTAGCTGCCGCGCTGCGCGCAGCCAGGGCCTGCGGGCCGGCCGCCTGGGCAACCAGGGCGCCGGCCCGCTTTTTTGTGCCCGGCGCGCCCGGTCACCGCCTTTTTGAAAATATTTTTATCTCGCTGTAACGAATGGCTACCTCGCCGGTACTCCCTACAAAACCTCCCGTTTCCGCTCCCTTTACCGCCGCCCGGATGCCTGCCACTGCGACCACTTTCAGCGATGAAGCCTTGATGGCCCAGGTGCAAGCCGGCGACCTCGACCAGCTAACCGGGCTGTTTGAGCGCTACCACGGGCCGCTGTTTGGCTTCCTGGCCCGCCTGGCCAATGGCGACCGCGACCTGGCCCAGGACCTTACCCAGAACGTATTTGTGCGGGTGCTGCGCTACCGCGCCAGCTACCAGCCCGGCCAGGCCTTCCGGGCGTGGGTCTACCAAATGGCCCGCCACGTATGGGCCGACCACTACCAGCGCCAGCGCCCCAGCGCCGACCTGGAAGAAGTAGAAAAAACCGCCGCCCACGGCCGCGCCGCCCAGGCCCAGCGCGCCGCCACCGACCAGCACCAGGCCCTGCACGAAGCCCTGGGCCTGCTGCCCGCCGCCCAGCGCGAGGTGCTGCTGCTGCACCGCTTCCAGGGCTTTGACTACGCCGAAATCGGCGAGCAGCTCGGCTGCACCGCCGGCGCGGCTAGGGTGAAAGCCCACCGTGCGCTGGATGCCCTGCGCAAGATTTACCTAAGCTGAAGTTTCAGTTATCAAGTAACAGTCATCAGTTATCATCCTACTGCGCTACGAAGTATTAATTAACCAAGAACAATTACGAACATGTCCTCCGCTATCAATTCGCCTCACCTTACCGACCCGGCTTGCGCCGAGCTGCGGCCCTGGCTGCCCGAGCTGGCCGACGGCCAGCCGCTGCCGCCCGAGGCGGCCCACCTGGCCGCGCACCTGCCCACTTGCCCCGCCTGCCAGGCCGAGCTAGCCGAGCTGCGCCAGCTCTTCAACGACCTCGACGCCCTGCCGCCCGAGCTACCGCCCCTGACCATGCGCGACGATTTCCAGGCGATGCTGGAAGCTGAAAAGGCGAGGCTGGCCGCAGCTTCGCCCGCCGGGCTAACGGCCGTGCGTGGCGGCCAGCCGCTGGCTAGCCAGCCCGCACCGGCTGCGCGCACGGCGCGCCAGTCGACTACCGCCGACCATCGGCAGTGGCTGCGCATTGCGGCTAGCGTGGCCCTGGTAGCGGTGGGCGCGGTGCTGGGCCTGCTGCTGCGCGGTAGCCAGCCGGCTACCCAGCTAGCCCAAAACGACCCGCCCCAGCAGCCTACGCTGTCGGCGCGGCTAGCGGCGGCGCGGCAGCAGCCGGCCACGGCCAGCCAGCGCTTGCAGCTGGTGAGCCAGGCCCCGGCCGCCGTGGTGGAGCCCAATGACCCGGCCGTGCTCACCCTCATTCATACCCTTGACACCGACCCCAACCCCAACGTGCGGCTAGCCGCCTGCGAGGCGCTGTTTCGGCTGCGCGCCGACCCCCGCGTGGGTCCGGCCCTGGTGGAGGCCCTGCCCCTGCAAACCGACCCCAACGTGCAGATTACCCTCATCGAAACCCTGGTGACGCTGCGCGAAAAGCGCGCCGTACCGGGCCTCGAAGAGCTGGCCAAAAAGCCCGATGCCCTGCCCGCCGTGCGCCTGCAAGCCGAAAGTGGGCTGGGCCAATTAATTTAAAATAAAACACTTACCTGATTACCAAGCGGCGTGGCACGCCGCCTCTGGCAAAGCCCACCGCGAAGGCTATCGGCAGCGGGTGGGGGAGGGCGGTGCCACCGCGCTCTAAAGGCTGCCGTTATTTCTCTTTCGCTTTCTGACCATGAAAAAGTTTGTTCTGCTTCCCTTGCTGGCCTTCGCGCTGGCCCTGCCCGCCACGCTGCGCGCCCAGGAGTTTAAAATGAGATTCAACAGCCCTACCAACCGCAAGGTGGTCCTCGACATGCGCGGCAGCGACGTGACGGTGGAGGGCTACGACGGCGACGAGGTGCTGATTAGGGGCACTGGGCACTTTGAGGCGCCGCCCGCCCTGGCTAGCGGCCTGCGCCCGGTGTACAGCGGGGGGGCCGATAATACCCGGCTGGGCCTGGCCGTGACGGCCAGCGGCGACAATACCATCCGCATTGCCAAAACGGGCCGCAGCGACGGGCACTACACGGTGCGCCTGCCCCGCCAGACCGACGTGTCATTCGCCCAGGGTGGCTGGGGTGGCTCCGACGACCTGACGATGCGCGACCTGGCTGGGCGCATCGAAATTAGCCTGCAATCGGGGGATTTGCGGCTGCTGAACGTGAGCGGCCCCATCGTGGCCAATACCATTAGCGGCGATATCCAGGTGCGGTTTAGCGCCACGCCGAGCCAGCCCAGCGCCATCTCCTCGGTGAGCGGCGACGTGGATGTGAGCCTGCCCGCCAGCGCCAAGCTGAGCTTGTCGCTGCGCTCAATTTCGGGCGAAATCTACACTGACTTCGACCTCAACCTGGGCGGCGGCAACGGCCTCCAGCACGTAGGCGGCCAAACCGTGGAAGGCCGCGCCAACGGCGGCGGCAGCAGCTTCTCGCTCAAGACTATCAGCGGCGACATTTTCGTGCGCAAAGCCAAGTAGCGCCGCGCCGGGCGCTCTCAACCAACCCAACCTAAGCCGGGAAATGCTACCGGGCGAGCCGCTGCCAGCGGCTCCGACGGCCCCCGGCTGTGCCGCAGCTACCGCGTTTTTTCCTTTCTCACCGTGCTTAAACTCTTTACCATGAACCGTTTCCTGTTTGCTGCCCTGCTGCTCGTGAGCGGCCTGCGCCCGGCCCTGGCCCAGCGCCTCGTTGCCCAAACTGCTACCCTCGCCGCCGGCCAGGGCGTGGTGCTCGACCTGCGGTTTGCCCACAAAATCTGGGTGCGGCCGGGCACTGGGGTGAGCGTGCAGGCTAAGGTGAACATCAACGACAATGCGCAAAACGACCTGTATAGCCTGGTGCTGGAGCGCTCGGGCACCGAGCTGAGCGTGGTGGAGAAGCTGGACGAGGAGAAGCTGCGCGAAAGCCACTACGCCGGCAATTGCGACGAGGGTAGCCGCAGCAACTCCGGCGGCGGCGTGCACGGCGGCTACACCCGCTCGGGCAAAACGGGCGGGCTGCGGCCCACCGTGAGCTACCACAAGGGCGAGTACAGCTACTGCACCAAAATCGACTACGAGGTGACCGTGCCCGCCGGGGCCGCCCTGCGCATCACCACCCTCACCGGCGACGTGGACCTGAGCGGCCTCAGCGGGGCCATCACCGCCAAAACCGTGAGCGGCGACCTGCTGCTGAGCGCCCTCACTGGCCCCGTGAATGTGCGTAGCGTGAGCGGCGACGTGAAGCTCAACGGCCTGAGCGGCAGCGCCGTGGAGGCCGTAAGCGTGAGCGGCGACGTGGACCTGACCTGGCCCCCCGCCCAGGCCGCCGAGCTGAGCCTGAAATCCATTTCGGGCGAAGTGTACGCCGACCCGGCCGTGACCTTCAGCAACCTCAAGCAGCGCAGCTACGTGGGCTACCAGCTGCGCGGTAGCTACGGCACCGGTAGCGGCCCGCTCGTGAAGCTGGAGTCGATAAGCGGCGACGTGTTCTTTCGCAAGCAGCCGTAGTTCTCTTTGCCTCAATTTCCTTCATCTGTCATGCTGAGCTTGCGCAGCATCTTGTCGCGCCAAAACAAGGCGTGCGAACCTGATAAGATGCTGCGCAAGTTCAGCATGACAGGCGAGGGGATGAGGTGCCTATAGCAGATAAAAAGACTGGTTGAAGGCTAATAAACACAAAAATCTAGTTGCCCCAGACAACGGCCGGGCTTACCCGCGTGTCTATGCCCGGCCGACCTCTACTTCACCTCCCCACCATGTTTTTTCTGCGTGCTCAGCACGGGCTGTTGAGCCTGCTGCTGGCCTGTTTTTGCCTGGGCGAAGCTACCCCGGTAGCTGCCCAAAAAAGCCTGCCCGGCGCGCCAGTTGTGGCGGCCGCCCCCCGCCGCCAGCTGGCGGCCCAGCGCGTGAGCGCACCCATTAAGCTCGACGGCGTGCTCGACGATGCAGCCTGGGCCAGTGCCCCTGCGGCCAGCCAGTTTATCGAGCAGCGGCCGCGGCCCGGCCGGCCCGAGCGCTTGCCTACGGAGGTGCGCGTGCTCTACGACGATGCAGCCATGTACGTCAGTGCCAAGCTAATCGAGGCTAGCCCCGACAGTATCAAGCGCGAGCTAACCCAGCGCGACGACGCCGGCAATACCGATTTCTTCGGGCTTTTCATCGACCCCTACCGCGACCACCTCAACGGCTACGGCTTCATCGTGCTGAGTACCGGCGTGCAGATGGACAGCCGCTACTCGCCCGCCAACGGCGAGGACTTTGCCTGGAACGCCGTGTGGGACAGCCGCGTGGCCGCGCTGCCCGATGGCAAGGGTTGGAGCGTCGAAATTCGGATTCCGTACTCGGCCCTGCGCTTTGCGCAGGCGCCGGTGCAAACGTGGGGCGTCAACTTTATGCGCCAGCGCAAAAAGGACAACCAGCAGTTTTTTTGGAGTGAGGTGAAGCCCGCCGTCGATGGCTTTGTAAACCAGTGGGGCGAGCTCACCAACCTCGAAAACCTGCACCCACCGCTGCGCCTCTCGCTTACGCCCTACGTGAGCAGCTACGTCAATCACTACCCGTATAATGAGCAGGGCCGCCGCAACACCAGCACTAGCTTCAACGCCGGCGCCGACATCAAGTGGGGCATCAACGAGAGCTTTACGCTCGACGCCACGCTGATACCGGACTTCGGCCAGACCATCAGCGACAACCAGGTACTCAACCTATCGCCTTTCGAGGTGCAGTACCAGGAAAACCGTGCTTTTTTTACCGAAGGCACCGAGCTGTTTAATAAGGGCGGCCTGTTTTATTCGCGGCGGGTGGGGGCGCAGCCGCTCGGCTTCGACGACGTGAGCGGGGAGCTGGGCCAGGGCGAGTTTCTGTACAAGAACCCCGGCGTGACGCGGCTCCTCAACGCCACCAAGGTATCGGGGCGCACTAGCAAGGGCCTGGGCGTGGGCGTGTTCAATGCCTTGTCGGCGGCCAGCTACGCCACCGTGCAAGACTCGGCCAGCGGCCGGCAGCGCGAGGTAATGACCCAGCCGCTGACCAACTACAACATCGTGGTACTCGACCAGAGCCTGCCGCACAATTCCTACGTGTCGCTCATCAACACCAACGTGACGCGCGCCGGCAGCACCTACGATGCCAACGTGACGGCCGGCCTCTTCCGCTTCGTGGACGCCAAAAACGAGTACGCCTTCAAGGGCCAGCTCAACTACTCGCAGCGGCGCGGCCAACGCATGTTCAGCGAAGCGCCGGTGAGCGACCGCAACGGCTACAAGTACTACCTCAACTACGGCAAGATTTCGGGCAACTGGACCTGGAACGTAGACCACGGCATCGAGTCGGACACCTACAACCCCAACGACCTGGGCATCCTGTTTGGCAACAACAACGTGAGCCAGTCGGCCACCGTCAACTACAATAAGTACCAGCCCTTCTGGAAGGTCAACAACCTCTACACCTCGCTCGGCGCGTACCAGTCACTGCTGTTCAAGCCCTTGCTCTACCAGGATGCCGGTATCTACGGCAGCCTCAATACCACCTTCACCAAGAGCTTCTTATCCACGGGCTTCAACCTGAATGTGGACTTTGCGAAGCATGACTTTTACGAGCCGCGCACCGCGCCGCTGGGTGGCTACTACGTGCGCGTGCCCACCAGCTACAACGTGGGCTACTACGCCTCCTCCGACTACCGCAAAAAGCTGGCCTACGACGTAAACGCCGGTATTCGCCTCTACGAGCTGGATGGACGCCTCGACCGCCCGCGCCGCGCCGGCTACGGCCTCAACTTGAGCCCGCGCTACCGCGTCAGCGACAAGTTTAACCTTCGGTACACGTTTGACTATAATCTGAAAGTCAATCAAATAGGCTACGTAAACGACGGCTTTGACCTCACGCTGCCCATCGACCAGCTCTACAGCTACATCCTGGGGGCCGACCCGCTGCTGGGCCGTCGCAACGTGTCCACGTTTACCAACACGCTCACCACCAACTACACGTTCACCAACCGGCTCTCGTTCACGATGCGCATCCGGCACTACGTGAGCACAGTACACTACTCCGACTTTGCCCGCCTGCACCCCGGCGGTGGCGAGTCAGCCCTGCCCGACTACCAGCGCAACCACGACAACAGCTTCAGCGCCTTCAATATAGATGCCGCCGTAGTGTGGTGGTTTGCGCCCGGCTCGCAGGTGAGCCTGGTGTGGAAAGACGCCACCGCTAGCTACCTGCAAGGCAACGAGGCCACCCCGCTCTACTTCGACAACCTGACCAACGTGGCTAACACGCCGCACAATAACAACGTGTCGGTGAAGGTCTTGTACTACCTCGACTACCTCACCCTGCGCCGCCGCCGGGCCTAGAGCCAAAGCCTAACTGCCCACGCAAGCACCGAAAATGCAAGCCCCGCCTGGCTAGCCCCACCCGCGCTACGCGGTGCCGCGCACGCGCCGAGCCACGGCCGCCAGCCCCAGGCTCAGGCCAGCGGCCAAGAGCAAGGCCCTGGCTCCCAGGTGCTCCTGGCCAGCCGCGCCGCCCAGCGCGCCCGCCAAAAAGGCTAGCCACAGCGTAATTGGCCACAGCCAGTCCTGGGCCGGGGCCTGGCCGCTGAGCCAGTCGGCCAGCCCCGTGCCGAAGCGCACGAGCGTGCCCGTCACAAAGGTGAGGCTGACTTTGACGCGCCCCACCTGATGCACCGAGGCATTGAGCGCGCCCATTGCCAGCACCAGGCTGGCGATGGCGACGGCCGGTGCGGCGTAGGCCAGCCCGAGCAAGGCAGCTATTAAAGCCAAAATCAAGCTGTTGCCCCAGTGCCCAGCCCAGCGGTGTAATACGCTGCCCCCCACCACGCCCGCCACAAACAAGCCAAGAACCTCGGCTAGCTCCCCGGCCCGGCCGGCGTCTTCGCTGGCGACGGCCACGCCCAGCGAGGTGGTGTTGCCACTCATAAATGACACAAACACCCCCTGAAACCGCAGGTAGCCCACGGCATCGACGTAGCCCGCCAGCGCCACCAGCGCCAGCGTAAAGCTGAGCGCGCCCAGGGGTAGTTTGGCAGAAGTAGCAGCAGGGGCAGCCATAGGGGAGGAGTGCGACCGGCCCGCGCCGCCGCTGGCAACGTTGCCGACAACGATTGCGCAAAGAAAAGCGCTGCCCCGCACGCATCGCCTGGGCCGGCGGGGCATATTTGCGGCTTCCTGCTGCTGCCTATCCCACCCTTTTTAGTGAATTACCGCCGATGCTGCTAGGTTTTGGGCTGCGCCACGCGCTTTTAGTAACCACAATGGCTGCCGGCTGGGGCCTGCACCTGCGCCCGTCGCCCGTGCACACGCCTTTGCTGGCTTTTCCGGGAGCCGAAGGCGCGGGGCGCTTCACTACCGGGGGGCGCGGCACGGCAGCGGGGCCCACCACGGTGCTCGAAGTCACTAACCTACTAGATGATAACAAGCCTGGTAGCCTGCGCTACGCCGTGCAGCTGAGCCCGGCCAAGGCCCCGGCCCGCACCATTGTGTTTCGGGTGGCGGGCACCATTCATTTGCTGGCGCCGCTCACCATCAGCCGGGCCAATACCACCATCGCCGGCCAGTCGGCGCCCGGCGGCGGCATTTGCCTGGCTGATTATCCGGTGCAGGTGAAGGCCAACAACGTGGTGGTGCGCTTCCTGCGCTTTCGGATGGGCGACAAAAACCAGAACCAGGGCTTCAAGGACGGCGCGGGTGGCGACGATGCCTTCGGCGGCCAGCGCTGCCACCGGCTCGTCATCGACCACTGCTCGATGAGCTGGAGCACCGACGAGTGCTTTTCGGTGTACGAGGGCGACAGCACCACCCTGCAATGGAACCTCATCGGGCCGCCGCTCAACTACTCGTACCACTTCGAAAAAGGCGACACCGACTACGAGCGCCACGGCTACGGCGGCATTTGGGGCGGGCAGCACGCCAGCCTGCACCATAACCTGTTCGCGCACTGCAACTCGCGCACGCCGCGCTTCAACGGCAGCCGCTACACCCACCCGGCGGGCTACGAAAACTGCGACTTCCGCAACAACGTCATCTACGACTGGGGCGAGAACAACGTGTACGCCGGCGAAGGCGGCAACTACAACATCGTCAACAACTACTACAAGCCCGGTCCCAGCACCAAAGCCGCCGTGCGCACCCGCCTGCTGAATCCCTATAAGCTCGAAAAAGGCGATAACCCGCTGCCCTACGGCCACTTCTACCTGGCCGGCAACTACCAGGAAGCCAGTGCCGAAATAACCGCCCACAACTGGCGCGGCGTCACCATGAACGGCGGCACCCCCGCCGACACCACCCTGGCCCAGGCAGCCCGGCCCTTCGACCTCGGCCCCGTGGCCACCCAGCCCGCCGCCCAGGCCTACGACCTCGTGCTGGCCGCCGCCGGGGCCAGCCGCCCCCTGCGCGACACCCTCGACCAGCGCCTCGTGCGCGAGGTGCGCACCCGCACCGGCCGCCTCATCGACGTGCCGGGCGGCTACCCCCACGGCACGCCCTACGCCATCTCCCAAAAAGCCTGGCCGGTGCTGAAAACCATCCCCGCACCCCCCGACACCGACCACGACGGGATGCCCGACGCTTGGGAAACTGCCCATAAGCTCAACCCCAAAGATGCCAGTGACCGTGCTAAAGTGGGGGTGGGTGGGTATCCGATGCTGGAGGTATACCTAGCGGAAATATCGGAGGGAAGGTAGACTCGATAAAAAGTAATTACAACGGCAGCTAGGGCCGTTGCGAGGTATAAAGTAGTGTACTACTAGTTTTGCAGCAGGTATGAATTTGCTAATATA
>Ga0265798_10005834_pt1 | contig 16395 bp, 13 predicted proteins | sample P3T30metagenome_FD_192430 | JGI IMG/M metagenome (GOLD analysis project Ga0265798, IMG submission 192430) | Plant litter microbial communities from East Loma Ridge, Irvine, California - P3 T30 | ecosystem: Environmental > Terrestrial > Plant litter > Unclassified | place: USA: California... | reverse complement strand
CCGCAACGCTGATCGCCGTTGCCATCGCCTCGCTGACCGACGTGCTGCTGATCCGCCAGCTGCAGAACGTGGTCGATGCGTTGCGGCCGCAGGGCATCAGCCATGGCGCGGAAGTGGCGGGGGGCGTGCTGACGGCCGTCGGCGGGTTCATCGACCGCTTCCTGCCCGTGAACGCGGCCCAGGCCGCGCTGTGGACGATCCCCGTCATCATCATGGCGCTGGCCTTCCTGCGCATGGTCAGCAGCTTTGCCGGCGACTACGGCTCCGCATGGCTCAGCAACCGCGTTCAGGCGGACCTGCGTGGCAAGATGTTCCATCGCATCCTGCGCCTGCCGAACGGCTATTTCGACGGCTCCTCCACCGGCACCACGCTGTCGCGCGTCACGTTCGACGCCAACCAGGTGTCGCAGGCGGGGCTGAACGTCGTCAACGTGGCCGTGCGCGATTCCGTGGCGACGGCCGGCTACCTGGTTTCGCTGTTCACCATCGACTGGCAGCTGGCCGTGTTCTGCCTTGGCCTGCTGCCGCTGGTGGCGCTCGTCGTCATTTTCGCGGGCCGGCGCATGCGCCGCCTGTCGGAAAGCGCGCAGCATGCGATGGGCGAGCTGACGCGCGTGCTGGACGAGAGCATCTCGGGCCAGCGCGTCGTCAAGATCTTCGGCGGCCAGGATTACGAGCAGCGCCGCTTCGACGCCGTCGTCAAACTGAATCGCCAGCTGGCCGTGAAGCATGCCGCCACGGCGGCGATGAACTCCGGGATCATCATGATGCTGGTGGGCGCCACGCTATCCGCCGTGATCTACTTCGCGCTGCTGCGCGCCCAGGCCGGCGCGCTGTCGCCCGGCGCGTTCGTCGCTTTCATGGGCTCGTTGATGGCGATGCAGTCGCCCATCAAGAACCTCACCAAGATCAACGAGCCGCTGCAGCGCGGCCTGGCCGCGGCGAAGTCCGTATTCGGCCTGATCGACGCGCCGGTGGAACAGGACACGGGCACGCAGCCTTTGCACCGCGCCGCCGGCCGCATCGAACTGCGTGAAGTGGGCTTCCGTTACGACGCCACGGACATCGACGGCGCGCCGGCGCTGCGTGGCCTGTCGCTCGACATCGCGGCCGGCGAAACGGTCGCGCTGGTGGGCGGCTCGGGCAGCGGCAAGACGACCTTGGCCAGCCTGCTGCCGCGCTTCTACGACGTCACGTCCGGCCGCATCCTGCTGGACGGCGTCGACGTGCGCGACTACCTGCTGTCCGACCTGCGCCACCAGATCGCGCTCGTCAGCCAGGACGTGGTGCTGTTCAACGACACGCTGGCGGCGAATATCGCCTACGGCGACCCGGCGCCGGACCAGGCCCGGATCGAGGCGGCGGCGCGCGCCGCGTATGCGCATGAATTCATCGAGCGCCAGCCGCAGGGCTATGCGACGGAAGTGGGAGAAAATGGCCTGCGCCTGTCCGGCGGCCAGCGCCAGCGCCTGGCGATTGCCCGCGCGCTGTACAAGGATGCGCCGATCCTGATCCTCGACGAAGCGACCAGCGCGCTGGATACGGAATCGGAACGGCAGGTGCAGGCGGCGCTGGAGCGCCTGATGAAGGGCCGCACGACGGTCGTCATCGCGCACCGGCTGTCGACGATCGAGAACGCCGACCGCATCGTTGTCATGAACAGCGGCGCCATCGCCGAAGCGGGCACGCACGAGGCGCTGCTGGCCCAGGGCGGGCTGTATGCGCGGCTGTACCAGACGCAGAAGCAGCTGAGCCACTGAAGTGCTGGGGACAGGCACCTGTGCATGGTCTGCGACCCTGCACAGGTGCCTGTCCCCGACGTGCCTGCGCGAAGAATCGGCAAAGAAACCGGAGCCTGTCACCGGTTTTCAGATGCCGGGTGCATCCGGCAAAACGTCGGGGACAGGCACGTCCGCGAGGCGGACGTGCCTGTCCCCAGGGTGTCAGAACGAATACACCAGCGTCACGGAAGTCTGCGTATCCGTGTTCTTCTTGTCGACGGGGACGTTGCTGTCGCTGCGGGCGCTGAAGGCGGCCTTCATCTGCATCGTGTTGTTGATCTTGGTGGACAGCGCCGTTTCCGCGACGGAGTGCACGTTCGACGTGCCCCGTTCGACGGCGACCGTCTGCGTGAACAGCGCCGATGGGCTGATCTGCCAGCGCACGTTGGCCGCGCCGCGCACCGTCAGGCCGCTTTCCTCTTCGCCCGTGGCGCGCACGCCGTTGAAGTAGCCCGGCCCCAGTTCCACTTCCAGGATCTTGTCGTTTGACTTGTACAGCCGCTTGCCGCGGCCGACGGACACGGACGAGTAGCGCGTGTAGGCGCCGAACTTGTCGTCCACGTGGGAGCCCAGCACGTACAGGCGCTCGCCGTCGTCCAGCAGCTTGTAGGCCGCCTTGGCGGACAGCATGAAGCGCTCGGCGGAACGCACGGACTGGCGGTGGCCGTAGTCGTCCTCGTTGCGGTCTTCCTTGAAGAAGCCGGTCAGGATGTACTGGTTGCTCCAGTCTTCCAGCTCCTGGCGCGCGTCGATCTTGCCGGTCACGGACGTGCCGCTGGTGTTGCCGCTGGTGGAAATGGCCCCCAGCTCGGCGGACGTGTTCCAGGTGCGTTCTTCGATATTGTCGCCGGCGTGGGCGGCGCCATGCAGCGCCAGGAGCATGAACGGCAGGAGTGGCAGAAGGGGCGCGGTCAGGATACTTGCGAAGCGTGTGGTCATAGACATTTCTGCGGCTGCACGCAGCTGCGGGGCAGGGCGCGCGGGCACATTCGGGTAAAACGGGAGAAGCAGTATTGTAACCCAGGTAAGTTTCGTTCGTCCGCGGACTTGCCTTTTGGTCGTGTGCCGGGCTGCACACGGCCATGGTGCGCATGTGGGCTGGCGTACGGAGCGCGGCGCGCGCCGGTGGCACACTGGGCCCACTGCCCCGAGGACATATCATGAAACCAGAAGAAAGCACCGCCAACCTGGCCGCCGACGCGCCGGCCGCCGCCCGCGCCGCGGGCCTGCGTTACGTTGGGGACAGCCGCCCCGGCCTGGCGCGCATCCCGCTCGATGGCGGCGGCTTCCGCTACGTCGATGCGCACGGCGAACCCGTCGAGGACGAGGCCACGCTGGGCCGTATCCGTGCGCTGGCGATTCCGCCCGCATGGCGCGACGTGTGGATCTGCGCCCAGGCCAACGGCCACCTGCAGGCCACGGGCCGCGATGCGCGCGGGCGCAAGCAGTACCGCTACCACGCGCGCTGGCGCAGCGTGCGCGACGAGGTGAAGTACGAAAGGATGATTGCGTTCGGCAGGGCGCTGCCGGCCATCCGCCGCACGGTGGATGCGGCATTGAGCCTGCCCGGACTGCCGCGCGAAAAGGTGCTGGCAACCATCGTCTACCTGCTGGAAGCGACGATGATGCGCATCGGGAACGAGGAATATGCCAAGGAGAACAAGTCGTTCGGCCTGACGACCCTGCGCAACCGCCACGTGCGCATCGACGGCAAGGAGGTGGAGTTCCGCTTCCGCGGCAAGAGCGGCGTCTGGCACGACGTCAAGGTGGCGGATCGCCGCCTGGCCCGCATCATCGCCCGCGCCCGCGACCTGCCGGGCCAGGAGCTGTTCCAGTACGTGGACGACGACGGCAACACGCATGCCATCGATTCGTCCGACGTCAACGACTACCTGCGCACCATCACGGGCGAGGACTATACCGCCAAGGATTTCCGTACGTGGTCCGGCACCGTGCTGGCCGCGCTGGCCCTGCAGGAGTTCGAGAAGTTCGATTCGGAGACGCAGGCGAAGAAGAACGTCGTGCGCGCCATCGAGTCGGTGGCGAAAAAGCTGGGCAATACGCCATCCGTCTGCCGCAAGTGCTACGTGCACCCGGCCGTGCTGGAAGCGTATATGGACGGCATCGAGGTCGCCGCGCTGCGCACCCGCGCGGAACAGGAACTGAGCGAGGACCTGCACGCGCTGCAGCCGGAAGAGGCGGCCGTGATGGCGCTGCTGCAGCAGCGGCTGGAGCGCGAGGCGGAGCAGATCGCCGCGAAGGGCAAGGCGGCGCCGAAGCCGGCGACGACGCGGCGCGCCAAGGCAAAGGACGGCGCGAAGTCCACGGCCAAGCCTGCCGCGAAGGCTGTTGCCAGGGCCCCTGCCGGCAAGGCGGCGGGGAAGGGTTCGCGCCGCGGGGCCCCCGCGGCGGCGTAAGGCGGCGTTACGGCTTGCCGCCGAACGCCTTTTTCAGATCCTCGATCACGAACTTCTGCGCATCCTCCGCCTTCGGCAGCACCGCGTGCATGCCGAAGAATTCATGCGTGACGCCGTCGAACTCGCGGTACTGCACGGCCACGCCGTCGGCCTTGAGCCGGTCGGCATACGTGCGCGCCTCGCTGGCCAGCGGATCGATCTCGGCCGCGACGATGGTCGCCGGCGCCAGGCCTTTCAAGGTGGTTGCCTTCAGCGGCAGCGCCGTCGCGTTGGCGCGGTCTTCCGGGCGCGGCGCGTACTGCTGCAGGAACCACTGCATCGCCGGCTTGTTCAGCGGCTGCGCGTTGGCATTGCGCTGGTACGACGGGGTGCTCATGTCGTCGTTCAGGACCGGGTAGATCAGCACCTGGCGCAGCGGCGCGGCGACTTTGCGGTCGCGCGCCATCAGCGCCACCACGCCCGCCAGCGTGCCGCCGGCGCTTTCGCCGGCGACCGCCACGCGCGCCGGATCGCCGTTCAGCTCCTGTGCATGCGCCAGCACCCACCGCCATGCCGCGAACGCGTCGTCCGGTGCGGCCGGAAAGCGGTGCTCGGGCGCCAGCCGGTAATCGACCGACACGACGACGGCGTTCGCTCCGTGCGCCAGCGCGCGGATCGACGGCTCGTACGTTTTCGTCTCGCCCAGCACGAAGCCGCCGCCGTGGAAGTAGACGATGACGGGGAACGGGCCCTTGCCGGCCGGCGTGTACACGTGCAGCGGCACGTCGCCGGCCAGGCCGGGGGCGGTCACATGGCGCACGGCCAGCACGGGCGTCGACGGCACGGTCTTGCCTTCTTCCTTCAGCACGCGTGCGACGGCATCGCCAGGCGTCGGCTGCCGGCGTGCCTCGGGCGCGCCCGCCGTTTCGACGGGTTTCGTCTCCAGCGCGGCATAGGCGTCCAGCACCTTCTGCATGCGCGGTTCGGCCTTCGGCGGCTCCTTGCTGTCCAGGGCGTGGGCGCTCGTGGCGATAAGAAGCAGCGTGAGGAAGGCGGTACGTTTCAGGTGGTTCATCCGGTCTCCAGGTCTAGTGCGGCAGCCGGAATTATCCGCGCCGCGCGGCAGCGGGTCTGTGCGCAGGGGCACCGTGGCGCCGTCCGCGCCGCTGCGTCGCTACACTGATGCGCTGGTGCGAACACCGCATATCGACAGGAGGAAACGTCATGGACACGTGTATTGAAGCCTGCAACCTGTGCGCCGACGCATGCGATCGCTGCGCCGCGGCGTGCCTGCGCGAGGAAGATCCGAAAATGATGGCGGCCTGCATCGCCAACGATATCGACTGCGCGGCCCTGTGCCGCACGGCCGCCGGGTTCATGGCGCGCGGCAGCGCCCTGGCGAGTGCATTGTGCGCCGTCTGCGCCGACATGTGCGAAGCCTGCGCGGACGAGTGCGGCAGGCACGACATGCAGCATTGCCAGGACTGCGCGGCAGCCTGCCGCCGCTGCGCGGTCGAGTGCCGGCGCATGGCCAGCGCGGCGGGCATCGCACAGCAGGGCAGGGGCAGCCACGCGGCAGCGCACTGACCGCCGCTCCGGCACGGGCTCACGGTTCCACCGAATGCGCCCGCTTCAGGCAGCGCAGCACGAACGTGGAGCGGCTGTGGCGAATGCCTGGCAGCTTGTAGAGCTTGCGGCGCAGGAACTCCTCGTAGCCGGCGGTGCCGGCCACGGCTACCTTGATCAGGTAGTCGTATTCGCCCGTCAGCAGGTACGCCTCCATCACTTCCGGCAGTTCGGCCAGCGCCAGGCCGAATTTCTCCAGCATGTCGTCGTCGTGCCGGTCCAGCGTGACTTCGATGATGACGGTGTCGGGCAGGCCCAGCGCCTGCTGGTTCAGCAGCGCCGTGTAGCCTTCGATGACGCCGCCGTCTTCCAGTGCACGCACGCGGTTCCAGCATGGGGTGGTCGACAATCCGACAGCCTGCGCCAGCTTGGTGTTCGACAGGCGCCCGTCGCGGCGGAGCGCGCGCAGGATGCGGCGGTCGGTTTCGTCCAGTTCTTCCATGGTTTCCTTATTGAAGAGATGTTCGTTCCGGCAAGCATAGCAGAGGCGGGACGATATTCTCCAGAATGCCCGTCCGGGCACAAAATCAGGGCGCCTATTCCACGCCTGCCGGGCTATAGTTTTGCCATGGAACTGCATACGAAAACTTTCCGCCTGCGGGTGGAGCGGGACGTGGCCACGGCCACGCTGGAGAACGTGCTGGCGGTGGTGCGCCGCGGCGGCGTGGGGCTGCACAGCCTGTCGATGGCGCCCGGCCGGCATGGTGTGGACGTGCATTTGCGCGTCCAGGCGGACGAGCCCGAGCCGCTGCAGCTGTGCCGGGTGCGGCTGTGCAACGTCATCGGCATCCTGAAGATCCGCGAACTGACGGCCCACGCTGGGCAATAGCGTTTAACACGGCCGGGTGTGGCGGTGCGATGCGTTCCGACCGCACCGTGCGGCGTACTCCTACGGCCGTTGCGCCCCGGGCATGACAGAATCGATGCACGTTCAATTTGCAAGGAGACTGCCATGAAACTATCGTTTGCCGTGACATTGGCCGCCGCGCTGGCCGCAACGTCGGTACAAGCCCAGATCAGCCAGCCGCAGAATGGCCAGCTCAACTCGCAGGTCAATTCCCAGCTGAATTCCCAAGTCGGCGCGCCAGTGAATACCGGTGTCAGCGCGGGTGTCAGTGCCCCGCTGCCGGGCAGCACGATCACGAATGGCGTGGGTACCGCCCGGACGCAGGCGCCGCTGGGCGCCACGCAGCCGGGCACCCTGGGCCGCACCGGCGCTGAAATCGGTACGCCGGGCGTCACCGCGCCGCTGGGCACGATCGACAACCGCACGGGCACCACCAGCGTCACGAACGCCAGCGGCAGCTCGCTGTTGCCGGCAACGGGCTCGTCGGCGCCCCTCAACAACGGCAGCTGGGGCGGCATGAACCCGAACAACACGCTGACGCCTGCCGCCAGCGGCACCGCAGTCGGTACGCCGGGCCTGTCTGGCGGCGGCGCGGCGACAGGAGCGGCGTCCGGAGCGCCGACTGGCCGGTGAGCGCCGTCCGCCGCTGTGAAGTGCTGGTCGTCGGCGGCGGCCCGGGCGGGCTGACCGCCGCGATCTACCTGCGCCGCTTCCGCCGCGACGTGATCGTTGCCGACAAGGGCAACAGCCGCCTGTCGCTGATCCCCGTCAGCCACAACTATCCGGGTTTCCCCGGCGGGGTGCGCGGCGGCGAGCTGCTGGGGCGCCTGCACGAACAACTGACCTGCTATGGCGGCGCCGTCGACGACCTGGAAATCACCGACCTGCGCAAGGACGGCGACATCTTTATCGCCACCCATGCCGACGGCGAGATCCACACGCCCGTCGTGCTGCTGGCGACGGGCGTCGCCGACGCGGGCCTGCCGGTGGAGGACTGGCGCGACGCGGTCGCCGCCGGCGCCGTCCGGCTGTGCCCCGTCTGCGACGGCTTCGACATCCTGGACAAGAAGGTGGCCGTCGTCTCGCAACCGCACAACCGCACAGGCCATGCGCTGTTCATGCGCACGTTCTCGTGCGACGTGACGTTGTTCGAACGGGAGCCGCAGGCGCCATTGTCGCTCGCCGAAGAGGCACAGCTGCGCGCCGCAAACGTGCGCTACATCCCGTCGCCCCTGAAAGGCGTGACGCTGACGGAGGGAATGGCCCCCGTGCTGCACACGGAAGACGGCGAGGACTACCGCTTCGACGTGTTCTATCCGATGCTGGGCGAAAAAGCCCGCTCCACCTTGGCCATGAATATCGGCGCCGCCTGCGGCGACTGCGAAAAGCTGATCGTCGACGACCACCAGCGCACCTCGGTGCCGGGGTTGTTTGCCGTCGGCGACGTCGTCGTCGGGCTGAACCAGATCAGCGTGGCGATCGGGCAGGCGGCGATTGCCGCCACCGCGATTCATAATGCGTTGCCGTGGCAGTTCCGGCACTGCGGGTGAGGGTGTGCTGGGGGCGAACGGTGCTGCCACGGGGGTGATTGCGCGGGCGTGCGGCTTCATGGCCCGGCGTCGGCTGCTTCATGTTAAACGTCGGAGACAGGCACCTCGCGGGCCTTCGGCCCGAGAGGAGCCAGTCCCCGGCGGCTCGCCAGTTCCGGACGCCTCCCCAGGTTCGCGGCTCACAAGGACGCAAGGCGTCACTAATCTCCAACGGCTCGCCTGTCCATCGACGGCTCACCAGTCGCGGCGTCTTGGCAGCCCGCGGCGGCGAAGTGCCGGGGACTGGCTCCTGTGCAAGGCAACGCCTTGCGCTGGTGCCTGTCCCCGACGTGCAGCCTCCGGTTGTCCGCGGCCTTCCCGAGTGTACGGGTACCTGCCCGACGTGCAGCCTCTAGTGTGCGCGGCCTTCCCGAGCAAGGATCGAAAACCGTCGAGACAAAAAAAACGGCAGCCGAGGCTGCCGTTCTGGTTGCTGCCGAACTCTCTTACAGTTCGACCTTGACCGCCGTCGCGGCCGCGGTTGCTGTCATCGCGCCGCCTTTCGGTGCGTATGCCGGGGTGCGCAGCGGGTTGACGTTGGCGCCGGTCGTGCCGGTCTTGGCGACCTGCGCCTCGGCAGCAGATTCGGACGCGGCCAGGCGCGTGTACTTGCGGGCCGGCGTCGTGCCGTCGATCAGCTCGCGCATGCGGTTGGCCGTATTTTCCCACGACGTCTTGGCGACAACCTGGCGCATCTTCTCGACCATCTGCGCTTTCTGTTCGGCGCTCAGTTCCAGGGCGGCCTTGCAGTGGGCGACGAATTCCTCCGGCGAGTGACCGATGGATACGACATGGCTGTATGGCTGTTCCACGTCGCGGATCGCCGTCGAGACGATCGGCAGTTCGGCCGCCATGTATTCCAGCACCTTGGTCGGGCTGATGAACTTGGTTGCTTCGTTCAGCGCGAACGGCATCAGGCAGACGTCCCAGCCGGCCAGGAATTTCGGCAATTCGTCGTAGCTGCGCTGTCCCAGGTAGTGCAGGTTGGGGCGCTGCGGCAGGTGGGCCGGGTCGATCTTGACGACCGGGCCGACCAGCACGACCTGCCAGTCCGGATTCGCATCGGCCACGGCCGCGACCAGGTCGGTGTCCAGGCGCTCGTCGATGACGCCGTAGAAGCCCAGGCGCGGATGCGGGATCGCTGCCTGGTCCGGGTGGCTGGCGGCGCGGTCCAGCGCCTGGGCGAAGTGCTGCGCATCCACGCTGGACGGGAAGCAGTGCGCGTTCGCATGGCGGGTGCGCTTGGCTTCGTACAGGCTCGGGCCGCCGGTGAAGACCAGGTCGGCGATGTTCAGCAGAGCTGTTTCGCGCTGCAGCAGCTGGCGCGGCGGGTTCTTGAAGGCGGACAGTTCGTCCATGCAGTCGTAGACGACGACGGAAGCGTGCAGCTGCGGCAGCAGCGGCAGGGCCATCGGCGTGTAGAACCAGACGATCGGGTCTTCGCCTTCCGGCACGAGCTTGTCGACCATCGGCTGCAGCAGCGGAATCTGGTCGTCATGGAAGCCCGGCTGTTGCACGGGAGTGTGCGGCTGGCACACGGTCACGTTCGGCGCCACCTCGCGGGTGCGCATGAAGCTCTCGCCATCGTGATGGATGGGCTCTTCCACAAGTACGATCTTGTAATGTTTGGCCAGGCGCGTCAGCAGATGCTGGGGACGCTGAAAGACAAAGTCCCAGCGGAGGTGGCAGAACACGATAATGGTCGACATAATTTCTCCCTTGCCCCGAAACGGGTCGTTAGTTGTGGTCATTCAAAAAATCCGCGCCATCAGGCGCACCCCGGTTGCCCGGGGGCCTGGCTGGCGCTTAAGCAGGTTCCGGAGGGTCCGGTACGACCAGCCGCACGCTGCGTGTGGCCGCGCTGATCTGCTCCAGCGGAATCTTCGGCGTCCGGTCGGCATTGAGCAGGCCGTTCGCTTCCTGATACGTATCGGCGAACTGCGTGTAGCAGAAGCCGGAAAACATCTGTGTCTCGTTGACGACTTTCAAAAGCTCCGTGTAATGCTTGTAGAAGCCTTCCGCCGTATTGGCGCGCGAGTAGCCCCACGTGCTGCCGTCGTCCTCCGCCAGCGACGTGTCGAAGGCGATGCCGCCGAATTCCGTCAGCACGATCGGCTGGCCGCGGTGCGGGAAGCCATCGAGCGTCAGGATGCGGCCACCCGGACGGCGCTGGTCGAACAGCGTGCGGGCCGGATCGGAGACTTCGTAGCGCGCCTTGATCTTCTGCGGATCGCTGTCGTAGTCGTGGATGCCCAGGATGTCCGTTGCCGACGCTTCCCAGCCATCGTTACCGATCACGGGACGGGTCGAGTCCATCATCCGCGTCATGTGATACAGCGCTTCGACGGCGTTGCGGTGCGCCTGCATCGACGTCAGGTTCGGCACGCCCCACGATTCGTTGAACGGCACCCAGACGATCACGCACGGGTGGCTGTAGTCACGTTCGATCGCTTCCTGCCATTCCTTGATCAGGCGCGTCATCGAACGCGGACTGAACGAATAGGCGGACGGCATTTCTTCCCACACCAGCAGGCCCAGCTTGTCGGCCCAATACAGGTAGCGCGGGTCTTCGATCTTCTGATGCTTGCGCACGCCGTTGAAGCCCATCGCCTTCGCCAGCTCCACGTCGCGCTTCAGCGCGGCGTCGTTCGGCGCCGTGATGCCGCTGTCCGGCCAGTAGCCCTGATCCAGCACGAGCCGCAGCGGATAGGGGCGACCGTTCAGCATGAAGCGGTCCCGGTTGATGGCCACTGAACGCAGCGCTGTGTAGGATCGTACCGTTTCCAGAACTTTTCCGTCGCACCGCAGGGTGAGTTCCACATCCAGCAGCGTGGGGCGCTCGGGGCTCCACAGCAGGTCGTTACGCGAATCGTCAATGCCGGGGTCGGAGATGGCGATCTTGCGGTTGGCCTCCTGGCCCATCAGCTTGTAATCGTCGTCGGCCAGCAGCACGTCGCCGTGCCACAGCTTCACTTCCACCGACAGGCCCTCGCGGCGCGCGCCGGCGGCGAGAATCTCGCAGCCGATCTCGAAGCCGTCGTAGTGCGGGGTCCAGCGCACGCCCTTGATGTACGTGTCGGGCACCTGTTCGACCCAGACGGTCTGCCAGATGCCGGTCGTGCGCGGATACCAGATCGAGTGCGGTTCCAGCTGCCAGTCCTGCTTGCCGCGCGGCTTCTGCAGGTCGTGCGGATCGTCCTCCGCGCGCAGCACGATGACCTGGCGCGCGCCGTCCACCAGCGCGTCGGTGATGTCGGCCCAGAACGACGTGTGGCCGCCTTCGTGCGTCGTCACCAGGCGGTCGTTGACCCACACCTTGGAATGGTAGTCGACGGCGCCGAAGTGCAGGATCGTGCGCCCCGGGCGGCGCTCCAGGTCGAACGCCAGCTTGTACCAGACGACGTTGTGGAAGCCCGTGTCGTGGATGCCGGACAGCTTCGTCTCCGGCGCATACGGCACGTTGATCTCGTGCGTCCATTCGATGCCTTCGTCGGGCCGGCAGTATTCGCGTGCGTCGTCGAACGCGAACTGCCATTTGCCGTTCAGGTTCTGCCAGTTGTCGCGCACCAGCTGCGGTCGCGGATACTGAAAATCGTCAAATTCGCTCATTGTGTCCTCATGGGGTGTCATCTTTTTTTCGGGAGGCTCGTAAAAATCGTTCATGCGGCCGGCGCCGGAATCAGCAGCGTGGCGCCGGCTGCCGTGCCGCCGGCGGCGCGCATGGCCCGCACGGCACGTTCGCCAGCCGCCTGCGCCGTACCGGCGCGGCACAGTGCCACGCATGCGCCGCCGAAGCCGGCGCCCGTCAGGCGTGCGCCGAATACGTCCGGGTCCGTGCGCAGCGCCTGCGTCAGGTCGTCCAGCGCGCCGATCGACACCGCGTAGTCGTCGCGCAGGCTGTAGTGGGACAGGTTCATCAGCTCACCGAAGCGGGCCGCGTCGACGCCGGCGCAGGCTTCCAGCACGCGCAGGTTCTCGCTGACGACGTGGCGGGCGCGTTCCTTCAGCGGCGACGGCAGCGTTTCGACATCGGCCACGTCGCGCACGTCGCGCAGCGCCTGCACGCCCAGCAGCTTCGATGCCGCTTCGCATTCGGCGCGGCGTTCGTTGTACTTGCTTTCGGCCAGCTGGCGCGGCACGCCGGAATTGATGACGATCAGCTCCGCACCCGCGGGCAGCGGCAGCACGCGGTGATCCAGCGTGCGGGCATCGAGGAACAGCATGTGCTCCTCGTCCGCCAGGCTCGATGCCATCTGGTCCATGATGCCGCAGTTGACGCCGGCGTAGCGGATCTCGGCCTGCTGCGCGATCTGCGCCAGCGTGACGCCATCGAGTTCCGTCTTGAGCAGCGTACGGATGGCGCGCAACGTGGCCACTTCCAGCGCGGCGCTGGACGACAATCCCGTGCCCAGTGCCAGGTTGGAACGCACGTACATGCGCAGCGGCGGCACGTCCACGCCGCGCGCCTGCAGCAGGCGGATGCAGCCTTCCATGTAGCGGCCGAACCCGTGCGGCGTGCTGTCGGCCGGGGCGAAGTCGATGGCTTCGTCCAGCGTGGCGGAATACAGGTGGAAGATGCCGTCGTCGCTGCGCGCGGCCATCACGTCCGTGCGCTGCGGCGTTGCGACCGGCAGCATGTAGCCGTCGTTATAGTCGGTATGCTCGCCCAGCAGGTTGACGCGGCCCGGCGCCCACACATGGACCTCGGGCGCGCCGCGGAAGAAATCGTTGGGAGACAGCACGGTCGCCATCATTGCACCTCCGTCGTGGCGATGGCGTCCGTACCGTCACCCGACCCGCTGCCCGCCCGCACCACGGGCGGAAACGGGTTCCGGCGTGGCTGCGTGTTGCGGTTGGCGGGTTGCGGGGTATGCATGTTGACGAATTCCTGTCGCTCTAGAGTGTCGCGAGTAGAAATCCTATCAATGAATGGACCAACGCTTCGTCAATTCCGCGCAGCAATACTCAGCATTTTCGACTCATCAGTTCGTAACTTCTGGTTATCGCTCCGGGCGTAGCAGGGCGCCCATGGGGGGCGCTGTACCTGCGGTTACATAGCTGTAGGAGTATTACTACGATGGGGAAAGCGATGCGCTGACAGAAACTTGCTCTTCTTTTAACCCTGCTGCAAGCGCGTCAGACGCCCAGGTAGACGTATTTGAAGAGGAAGATGGCGGCGATGATCCATACGATCGGCTTCGCTTCGCGCGCCCGGCCCGTCAGAAGTTTCAGTGCCGCATAGGTGATGAAGCCGAAGGCGATGCCGTGGGCGATCGAATACGTGAACGGGATCATCAGCGCGGTGACGGCGGCCGGGATACTTTCCGTCGTCTCGTTCCACTCCACGTCGGCCAGGTCGCGCAGCATCAGGCAGGCCACGAAGAGCAGCGCGGGCGCCGTCGCGTAGGCGGGCACGACGCCGGCCAGCGGCGCGATGAACAGGCAGGCGAGGAACAGCAGCGCGACGACAAGCGCCGTCAGGCCCGTGCGGCCACCCGCCTGGACGCCGGCGGCGCTTTCCACATAGGCCGTCGTGCTCGACGTGCCCAGCGCGGCGCCGGCGACGATGGCGGTGCTGTCGGCCAGCAGCGCGCGGTTGAGTCGCTCCATCTTGCCTTCGACCAGCAGGCCGGCGCGGTTGGCCACGCCCATCAGCGTGCCGGTGGCGTCGAACAGTTCGACCAGGAAGAACACCAGCACGATATTGACGATGCCCGTCGCCATGGCGCTGCCGATTTCCAGCTTGCCGAACGTGGGCGCCAGCGACGGCGGCGCGGAAACGATGCCGTGGAACGTGTTACCGCCGAAGAAAAAGCTCAGGACCGTCACCACCACGATGCCGATCAGGATCGCGCCGCGCACCTTCAGCCGGTCCAGCGTGACGACCAGCAGGAAGCCGACGATGGCCAGAATCGCGGCAGGCTTGTGCAGGTCGCCGACGGCCACCAGCGTGGCCGGATTGGCCGCCACGATGCCGGCGTTCTTCAGCGCGATCAGTGCGAGGAACAGCCCGAGGCCGACCGTGATGGCCGTGCGCAGCGAGCGCGGAATGCCGTTGACGATCATCTCGCGCAGCCCGAACACGGAAACCAGCACGAACAGGCAGCCGGAAATGAAGACGGCGCCCAGCGCCACGGGCCAGGGCACGCCCATGCCGCCCACGACGGCATAGGCGAAATACGCGTTCAGCCCCATGCCGGGCGCCATGCCGATCGGGTAGTTCGCGTACAGCCCCATGATCGCGGTGCCCAGCGCCGCGGCCAGGCAGGTGGCGACAAACACGGCATCCTTCGGCATGCCCGCATCGGCGAGAATGGTGGGGTTGACGAAGATGATGTAGGCCATCGTCAGGAACGTCGTGACGCCCGCGATGACCTCCGTGCGCACATCCGTGCCGGCTTCCTTCAGCCTGAAAAATTTTTCCGCGATCGACACGATGGGGCTCCCTTTGGTTCAAAGGCAGGAGGATACCATCGTGGCCCGTCCGGAGTCAGGGCAGCTTCAACGCGTCCGCAACATCCGCCCACGCCACATATTTGAAGTTCTGCGGCCCGTCCGGCAGCCGCTTGTAGCCGTCCTGCACCACCAGCATCCCCCGGTCGTACGCGCCGCCCAGGTTGGCGGACGTGACCTCCAGCCCGTCCGTCTCGGAAGCGCCGTCGATGCCTTCCGCCACGTTGACGCCGATGCGGAAGGCGCCGCGCACCTTGTACGGCGCCTGCGCATCCATGACAACGTAGCTGTTGCTGCCCTGGCTCGAGACGACAAGGTAGCTGGCGTCCAGGCCGCGGTAAATGCCCATGCCCTCGACATCCGCCGTCAGCAGCGAACCCACCGGCAGCGCCATCGTCAATGGCGCGGCGCGCTCGGCGTCCGCCGGCGTCACCCACACACCGCGCTTTTCCTCGCCGACGAACAGCGTGCCGGTCGCATCGTCGGCCACGCAGCCTTCCGGTTGCGTGGCGGTGCGGAACGTGCGCAGCAGGGTGGCGGCGAACTTGCCGCCGGCACGCTCCAGCCGGTAATGCAGGTAGCGGCCATCCTTGTCGTTGACGAAGGCCTGCAGGCCGCCGGTCTTCGGCTGGTACAGGCAGGCACCGTAGATTTCGTCCAGCGTGGTCGGCAGGCGCGCCGCCTCCGCCACCTTTCCGGCGGCGTCGATCGTGAACAGCACGATGCTGTTCTCGTCGCGCTGTGTGGCGACAGCGACATCGAGCCGCTCAGCGCCGAATGCCACGTCCTGGCGCACATCGACGTTGTTCAGGCGTCCCGATTCCAGCAGTTGCAGCTGCCTGCCTTGCGTGTCGTACACCAGCAGGCCCTGTTTCTTGTTCGTGCCGAGGATGCGGGCGCCGGCCGGATCGCGCGGATTGCGCCAGATGGCGGGATCGTCGGCCGCGTCCCCGGCGCGGGCCACCGGCTCCGTCTGCGCGCGCGGCAGGACGATCGGCAGAGGCGGCGTTGCAACCGTGGCCTGTGGCGTCAGACCGATCGCGCGCCAGCCATCCTTCGTGTGCGCCAGCAGTGTGCGGCCATCCGTCGCCAGTCCCTTGACCGCTTTGCCGACGACCTGCCGCGGCGCCATCTTCCAGCGCTTGCCGTCCAGGCGCCAGCTCAGGACCGCGTCGCCGTCAGCGGTTGCGACTCGGCCCGGCACCAGCGCCAGCGTGCCCGGGCCCGACTGCATCGTTCCCAGCGGCGCGGTCAAGGCCAGCGCCTGCCGGCCGCCGGGGCCTTCGGCATCGGCGCCGTAGGCCCACAGGCCGAAATCCTCCTCGGCAACAAACAGCGTGGCGCTGGCGTCGTCCACGCGGCAGTGCTTGACGTGGGGCGGCAATGCCAAGCGGCGCACCTGGCGATGTCCGTTTGCTCCCAGCAGCCATTGCTCCGCCTGGCCATCCTTGCCGACAATGAAGACGTAGTCGAGGCGCTGGGCGTCGCGGTACAGGCAGGCCGCCTCGATGCCGAAAGCGGGCGCCGGTACCGACGGCAACTGCGTCAGCCGGCCCTCCTGGACCAGCAATGGCTGCACGCGCTCCAGGTTGGCGTCCACCACCACGGCCAGCGTGCCTTCGGGACCGACGCGCGTGTCGAGCTGGCGGCCGCGCACCGCCAGGCTGGCACGCTCGCGGCCCGCGCCGTCGAGCAGTTTCAAC
>Ga0265798_10005833_pt1 | contig 16397 bp, 17 predicted proteins | sample P3T30metagenome_FD_192430 | JGI IMG/M metagenome (GOLD analysis project Ga0265798, IMG submission 192430) | Plant litter microbial communities from East Loma Ridge, Irvine, California - P3 T30 | ecosystem: Environmental > Terrestrial > Plant litter > Unclassified | place: USA: California... | reverse complement strand
CTTGATGGACTCATTGATGTTGCGGTATTGGTGCCGGACCTGGTGACGCCTAGGCCTCTCGTTCTTTTGTTTTTCGGGTCGTGGGAGCAAGGGCTTGGTGTGTAGGCTGCAATGTGCAAGAGAACGTAGCAGTTTAGTTAATGTAATTGGAGTGTATCTACACCGCGCGCTACACATACAAATTCCACATGACTACTAAACACCTTCCCTAACTCAATCCCCATCCCTACAACACATTAGGATCAATCCTCCACTCCGCACAATTCCCCACCACCCTCCCCCCCTGCTTAAACTCCGTACTCTTCCCATCACACTTATCCACCGCCTTCCTCAACACCCCCCCACAAAGCCCATCATCAAACCCACTCCCCCCAACCGTAAACCGACAACTATTCAGCACCGTAACACTAATCTTAATAACGTCAAAGCACCAACCGTCAAAAATACAATGCGCGCCGAAACCGTCGCCGTTACTCAGCGTGCGCACCGTGTTGGGTAAAGAGGCGTCGAGAACGCGGCCTTGCGCCCAGTCGCAGAAGGAGGTTATTGCGTCGATCATCATGCCGCGTGTTACTGTTGCGCCGGAGTCGTAGCATTTTACTTCTTCGGTGTCGGGGTTGGGTGCGGGAGGAGTGGGTTGGGGTGTGGGTGATGGGACTGGTGGTGTGGATGAGGGGGGGACGATGGATGTTGTGGGGTCTGGTTGGGGGTTACTGAATGTCGGTTCGGGCAGGTCGAATTCAATGGCGCATTCGCGGTCGTTGTCTTCTTCTTCTTCGTCGTTGGGCTCGTCGCCGTCGGGGTTGGGGTTACGGCTGGGCTCGGGGGTGATGGGGATGGTGGGCGTGGGGAGCGCGGGGGGCTTGGGATCTGGTTTTGGGCGCGGTGGGGGTTTGGGGTTTTTGGGGGCGGGGCAAGTCGTTGGGTGGGTCGATGCAGTTTAAGAGGCAGGGCTTGTTGCAGAAGAGGAGGCAGGGTTTGCCGCAGATGCTGGGGGCTTTGCAGAGGGGGCCGGGCTTGCCGGGCTTCCAGGTTGGGATGGGGAACCAGGCGGCGATTTCGTCTTCGTCGTCGTCATCGTCGTCGTCGTCGTCATCATCGTCGTTGCCGGTGGGTTTTGGTGGAGGAGGAGTGTAGGTGTATGGCCATGGTGGCGGCGTTATCGTGCGGGTCACTGCGGGATGTGATGTCTTCTGATCGAGCGGATCAGGGTCGTTGGTAATCGTGAATGGAGGCGGTCTGATACTTGGAGTGATGCGGAACGACGAGTAGATACCAGACACCGTCCGCGTATCCGTTACGGTGAATGCCCATACTTCGATCGCAGTCGTGGTCACAGGGGGGATCGTAAGAACCGTCGTCTGCACAATACTCGTCCATCCCGTAGAAGCACTCCACGCTACATCCAGCGAAGTCGTGTAGGGCGGAAACGTGATTGTAGTCGGGGTCGAAAGTATCCTTGGAGGTAATACCAACGTGCATGGCGGCTGACAATTGACCTCAGGGTTCGGATTCTTCGGGTCGTAGATGCTCGGATCAATGTAGACCTGACCAGACCCATCGCCCGGATTGCCTGTACTCGGATTGCTTGGATCCGTGGACCCACCGCCATCTGGAGTATTACCGGAGCCAGAACCGCTGTAAAAGTCCACGCTCCAGATCATTGTGCCGCCGAAACAGTGCTGACTGGCCCATGTCTTCTTCATCGCGATGGTGTCTAGGTTATCGTAGCCTATCCATTGATTTCCCCATCTGAGTTCCATCATCATGTCTTTCTCGAGAAGCGTGGGTTTGACGCCGAGCTGCGGAATGATAGTGTCCTCAATCTCCTGAAGTGACATGACGCCACCGAAATTCGTGCATGGTGCCGGACGACTCGTTCCACTCCAGCTACAGCCGACCCCATTGCAGTTCGGATCGGACACCGTGTATCCCCGGGCGTAGTACGCAAGTCCCAAGTTCACCTTGGCCTGAAACAAGTCAGCATGATGTCCCATCTCTTAGCAGTACAAATCGTGAGACTCACCGGATCAACACCATCATACCAAAGAGGCTGCGTCCAATTCGAGATCTCAGGAACATTCGTATGCCCTAACACAACCTTTCCAATCTGCACCACCTTCTCATCCCACGGCCCGTGCAAATCGTACGTCATGACGCCGAACCAGTCAACGTACTGCTGCATCTCTTTGGGCTTGAACCAGCGCAAGTACCAATAACTTGCTGGTATAGCTATACTGATGCCAAACGACGTGCCGAACGATGCGCGCATCTCCTTGAGGAGAGAAACATAGTTGTCCGTGTCTTCGGGGATGCCGCCTCTGTCAGGTGCGCCGGGGCTATGCGTAGATTAGCATACATACTACTCGAATGATATGGATTGATGATGGACTTACTATTCCCAATCGAGATCCACACCCTGAAAGCCATGCGTAGTCATAAAACTCTTCAACGACGTAATAAACCTTGCCCGCCTCGCCGCCGTCTTCGAGAGATCACTAAACGTAGTCCGCGTCGCACCAGGATCATTAAAATTCCAGCCCCCAATCGCAATCCACGTTTTCAACGACGAGGACTTCAACGCAGTAAACTCCTTGTACAAATTAACGTCGTCGGGGTCCGCGGCAGCAACTTCGAACGTGGAGGGATTGATGGTCGCGAAAGCGGCATACAGATGCGTCAGACCTTTGATGTTGATGTCTTTTGGTCGGATGCGGTTGCATTGGCGCTCGCGGACGTTGGCTAGTTGGTAGTAGCCGATGCTGCGGCCCGATGCTGAATTGCCGCCGCATGAGGGCGATGCGATGGTTTGGCAGGAGCCGAATCCAGCTTGACATGGTGATGAAGGGCCGCCTCCGTTGCAGTAGTCTTGTTCGACTCCGCAGTAGCCTGATTTGCGTCAGCATCTAGCCGCGTGACAACGGGATGAAAAATGCGTCTTACCGTAGTAGGAGCAACAAACGTTGAGCGGACACTTCACTGTACCGCCCTTGCTGTCCCGCCCGCACAGCGCCGTTGCACCACAATTGGAGATACAAACACTCGAATCGCAATTCTCTTTACCGTATCCGCATCGTCCATCCCTTCGGCAGCAGCTCCCATCAGGACACGGCGTCGAAGAATCGCACTGTCTTTTCTGCTGTCGCTTCAGAAGCGGCGACCGTCTGATCGGCGACATGCCTGTTGAGTCCACAACTTCCGCTTTGACGTAATCTCGCTTCAAGACACTGGTACCGTTCGTTGACATTTCATCCGGGATGCTCGTAGCATTACTGCTATCCAGTACGCTGTCAATGTACGTGACGTTGTCGATGTTCTGCTGCTCTGCCATGAACTCGCGGGCGATATCAATGATTGGGAGGGGCGGAGCCTGCGGGAGTACTTCAAACTGCTGGTGCGTAGAAGGTTCCGATTCGATGGCAGGTGTCTCTTCCTGTCTTCGCATCAAGGTCTCTTCCGCTAGCTGTCGGCGATATAGCTTCATCTGCGAACGCGTTAGTCGCATAGTCATAGACCCAGGCGTGATCGGATCATAGCCCGCGTCGCATGTAAAGACGTAAAACTCCAAAAAAAAAGCGCCATACCTCCTGATGCGTCAAAGGACTGTACGCCACCGACTCCGTCCCATTAAGATGTATACTATGCGTAATCCGATACGGCTCTCCCAGAACAGGTGGATGATACTCCACAATCTCAACTGTCACATTATCATAATTACCTTCATCTCTCTTCGACACCGGCGTGTAACTCGGAACTCCATTCGAGATCCAGGATACTTCCGTCGCGGGGTCAAATTGCCCGTTATACAGTCCAGTGATGAACCGGAAGCGAAAGATGCTGTCAGGCGCACTGCGGCGCAGGATACCGTGTGCTCGGCCTTGGAAATCTTGCTCGGAATCTACTCTGAGACCGGCTGCGCGAGCGCATTTGGCGTTTTGGGGGGCGCAGTATGTTTGGGCGTTTACGCCGCCTTCGGAGAATCTGGGGGAGTGTGTGAACAAGGTGTGATGTAGCCAGGAAGAAATAAGGGTACTTACGACGCTGCAGGCCATTCATCACACGTCCCTACTCAAGCAATTAGCACCTTTACTAATTGATTTCCGAAGAAAATGTTCGACATCGTCAAACATATTCTTGGAAGAAGTTCGTAAATAACACTTACTACTAGGGTATCAGCAGAGTCTCAAAAACTTTCACACCAAATACTGACCACATCATGCCCGAAAATTGCCCCGCCCCATCCGCAATCCTATTCCACCCAGCCATACCCTGCGTCATACCCTGCGTCCTCCCATACGGCCTCGCCGCAAACGAGCCCTGATTCAACGACGTATCCTTCCCCACCGTCTGCGGCTGCCCCGCCTCAGGACACGCATGCTGGAACTTCCAGCGTGAAGGACACGCCGCATTTCTGCGCGCCTTCTTCCTGTTGTTGTTCTTGTCGAAGTGCAGGTCGATGGGGACGCCGAGCTGGTTTACCTGCGCGACGTTGTTGCATATGGCGGGGAGCTTGTTGCAGTTGTATCCGAGTGTGGGCCGCGAGGCGGGTGCGGTTGCGACGAGGGTTCCTGAGACGCGTAGTTGGCCACCTACGTTGGTGAATTGTGAAGTGGATAGGGATGTTAGGAGGAGGAGGAGGAAGCTGAGGCGTACGGCGGTCGCCATGATGGTTGATCTGGAGCTTGTGGTCAAGCCGAACATTCGACACGATAGTAGTACTACAGTCTACAGCTTGAGAGGAATCTACAGCGGATACCTTCACCAGGCGTACCTCTCATCTGACGCTAGCTTTATCTGGACGCTGTTCACAAAGGTGGAGGCGATGGTCACTGACAGTGTCACGTTGGACCACTACAGTACAGGGAAGCAAAGATCTTCACGTAAGGCATACTGTCAATACACCATCACCTCCTCTTCATCGACGGAAAATATACCTACTTACAGCCCTACCCATGCTCGTGTATATGCCAATGCTGACCACTAAAACGGTCGTGCCTTGGCGTACCCCATATGGGGACGGCTAAGAGTAACATCAAGCCTCGAGATGCGTGCCGGGCTCACCGCAATTCAATACCGGTAGATTGCAGCGTAGTTGGAAGGCGTCAGGGGTAGTGTTCCTGCATGATAAGCTGCAGCTCGCTTAGCCCCGTGCTGACCCAGGCACCCGTTGCGGTAAAACTCTGGATAGTAGTCTACGCGAGCCAGCCTAGTCGCAGGTAGTCGGCCGTTCCCGTGAGCTCTTGTTCTAGAGGACCTACTCAAGTGCAAGATTCTCCATCGAGTGCCTCGACGATGAAAGCATTCAGTACTTTCGCCGTCTGCGCGCTTCCCACCATCTCGCTCGTAGCCGCACAACAAACCGCCCTACCTCCATGTCGCCAGAACTTCACAACAAACATCTGGACCAACTGCGCAGACGTGATCTCGCAATTCCAGATCGGCGTCTCTGACTTCCTGTTCGCAAATCCTCAACTTGGAGCGGGATGCAGCGGCTTCAAGCCCGGGAACACATACTGTGTTAGTCGCCGTAAGTAAGATCGCAGGAAGACAACAAGGAGGGGTTCTGAACCATCTGGCAGCATCCAATCAGCGCCCAATTTCCATGGACGGAAACTGCGGTATACAGAATAGAACCGCTGCTACGTGCGTGGGCAGCTCGTTTGGTAGCTGCTGCAACGCATCAGGACGGTACGAGCACTCAGCACATACCCGTGAAATTTACTCTAATCGCATTAGGTGCGGTAACGGCGAGTCTTTCTGCGGCAAAGGAAACTGTCAAGACGGCGCCTGCGATGGCGGCCGGTACTCCTTGGATGGTAAATGTGGGCGAAACTTCGACTACCTCCCGTGTCCGCCAAAGTTTGGCCTCTGTTGCGGCGCAAACGGACAGTAAGTGCTTGCAGTATGTCTGTCGAATACCCGGCTGATGTGATTGAAGATGCGGTAACGGCACTGCTTTTTGCATAACACCAGGCTGTCAGAGTGGGCCTTGTCTCGGCGCGTCGTCGACGGTGTCCTCTTCTGCGACGCCGACTCCGAGTGTCAAGCCGGGAGCGATCAGTCTGGATGGTACGTGTGGGTACAAAAAAGCGTTCACGTGTAAAGGCTCAAGCTTCGGTGGTTGTTGTTCTGCCGCTGGATATTGGTGAGCCTACAGGATTTGATTGTAGATGCAGAATGCTAATCAATAGCAGTGGGAATACGCAATACGAATGTTCTTCGTATCTCGGCTGGTGAGTGTTTCTCCCTCCTTTTTCCAACCTGGCGACCTTCAACTAACTTTTGGAATCTGCAGCCAGTCGAAGTTTGGTCAATGCACGTAGCAAAGCCTGGCTTCTCCAGCGACGTAGAGTGAATGTTTAGTTTCCGTTAGATGGCCATTGGAGAACAATTTTTTCCCCATACCATTCCAAGATAAAATGGGCAATTTGTAACGCCTCTCATGTGTTGCAAATGTCAGGGGTATGTCGTAGCGTAGCATCACATACGCTTAGAAGACGTTACACCATTCCGATTCTAAGGTATTGTCCGAAACCGGTGAGGTAGACTACTATCAGGCGTAGTGTTTACACGTCGCCAAGAGTGAAACAATATTGGGGCGCTCCAGATGACGTCCAAGCATGTACGGTGTATGCAAGCCGAGTAGCGTTCTAGCAGGCATATCGAAAAATCCTGTGAAAGCTACCGTTTTCACCCAAGTCAGGTACCAGTACGGTGAACGGTTGTACGAGATCATCGCCAGCCCTAATTTCAGGTGCGACCTACCAGAGCGATGATCATGCTCCCATTTGCCGGCAAAAGAGATATCTTACGTGAGCCTGACCCCAGACCCCAGCAACTTTATAGTGCTGGGCTTGAAGGATTCCTCGGGTCGCCACGTGAAAAGCCATGCCTCGGGAAGAACGTTAACGTTGTAGTAGTCCTGGGCCCTGAAGGATCTCACGGTTCGCCACGCAGAACGCCATGCCAAGTATTTTCAATAGGCAGGTTGCATGAACCCCATGCTGTCAGGCAGCCATAGACTAGTGGGCATTCGCACGCGGAGTGCACAGGTCAACACTAGAGACGGGATGACGGACGTATATGAGCCATACGAGCGTGGTAATGGACTTGACATATAATTCGTTGTGACACTGAGCTTTCCCTTTTCCGCACCGCTCAACACAATGTTTTCCACAACCAAGCTCGTGGGCCTGGTCGCGTTGGTATCGACTGCGATCGCAAAGCCGGCTCTGAGGGCTCGCGGTGACACACCTCAGTACTTCGTTGACCCTGCTACGACGCAGTATTGCACATGGTACCATGATAATGCCGACGGAGCGATATCTTGTGCCGATGTTCCTGGAGCATATGGAGCCTCGACGGAGGACTTCCTTCGATGGGTACGTGCCGTCCTCGTGGCGGGCGCCGTTGCATTTCCGCTTCGATGCTAATATTCGTTCCAGAATCCTTCTGTTGGCAGTAATTGCGCCGGCTACAGTCCCTTCCAGTCCTACTGCGTAGAAGCCTTCGGCGAACCCTCAGGTACTCCGCCGCCAGTCGTTACGAGCGCAACTCGGACTCCGACTCGATCAGTCGCCCCGTCTTCCACCGGGAACGGCATCACCACTCCTCTACCCACGCAGCCGGGCGGCATGGTCGGAAACTGCAACAAGTGGTACCTTGTAAAGACAGACCAAGGCTGCAACGAAGTCGCTTCTCTCAACAACCTGTCCTTCCAGCAGCTTCTTTCTTGGAACCCTGGCGTTGGATCCAACTGCGAGGGTCTCTGGGCGAACGTGAACGTGTGCGTAGGCATAGTCGGCTTCACCGCAACACCTACACCCACACCTTCCCGGACATCTACACGTCCTACGACACCAACGCCTACCAACGGCGTCCAAACTCCGTTGCCAACTCAGCCAGGCATGGTAAGCAATTGCGACCGCTTCTACTTCGTCCAGTCTGGCGACGGATGCCAGAACATCGCAAATGCCAACTCCATCTCGCTTGCGAACTTCGTCTCATGGAATCCAAACGTCAAGAGCGACTGCAGCGGCTTGTGGGCTAATGCATACGTGTGCGTGCGGGTCATTGGATTCGTACCACCCACGCCGACTACCAGACGTATCACTTCGACCACGACGCGCGGAAATGGGGTCACTACACCAACGCCGACTCAGGTCGGAATGGTCAGCAATTGCAATAAGTTTTATTTCGTCAAGACAGGCGACAATTGTGAGATTATTGCGAGTGCGCAAAGGATTACAGTCGCGAATTTCCTGAGATGGAATCCGGCGGCGAAGAGCGATTGTACTGGGCTGTGGTCTAACACGTATGCTTGTGTGGGGACTCTGTAGTTCGAGATCGTAGGGAGGAATCGGTGACGCGGAGGTCAGTAGAATTATCCGTAGCAAAATCCCAATATTTATGTGCTTCAGGCGCGCTTGACGCCGTAACCGTCTCTTGTGCGATTCCACCCTGCTGGGGTGATCTCTCTGATCGGGCCAGAATAGTCGTTCCCAATCCTCTTCTCTGCAAACACCATTCGCTGGCCCACCATCTCTTCATTGCGCCATACAGTGTTTAAAGCCACATTCGGATGTGCTGCAGCCCACTGTTTGCCAGTCTGCGCAGGCAGTCTTGACTCAACGCATCCAGTAGCGAACGACGGCAACCTATCTCTTTCTGCATCCAACGCCTCCGCTGGCAGTCTAGCGCCGCCTATATCGTTCTTCCATACAAAGTCTTCGGAGAGAGCTTCAATCTGATCTTCATTGGAAAGCACATGCTCCGATTCGTCGTGCAGTCGCATGATGTACTTACCCGATGAAGTAGTAGGACCAAATCGCAGGACTGGAAATGCCCATGTTACTTTTGTGACCACATCTTCGCGAAGCTCAGTCTGGCATTGCTGAAACGCACTGTCGCCGCTCAAACCCACCATGACGTAGATTCGCGAATCTTTGAGAGCTTCTCCCTGCTGAGAAACGAATTGTTCTAAGCCTTTAGTAATAGACGACAAGGCAAGTCCTTCAGGCCGTCCTGGATGCTTGGTGTGACTCGTGTAGTCGTTTTGTCCACATAGTTGGATCTGTGGGCCGCCAAATCCGCAATTGAGAACCAATGATCTAAGGTGCGGCGTGGTAACAGTGTTGAGATCGTCTTCTGTGGCGCCGTCTTCTCGGGGCGCATGTGACTCTTGATCAGCGCTGAACATTGCGCTGCACATTGCGCCAACCCTTATGCGCACATGCTGCATACGAGGAAGCAGGTTGCGTACTGCATCGCAAACGTGGGCCTTTTCATCTTCCTCACGATGATCCTGGGCATGTGTGTCCAGCTCAAGGTTTGTGCAAGTGGCTGGCAAAGCGTCGAGAAGCGCAATAATAGTCGCTCGTCGAATCAAACGATGTGGTGCCGGCGCAACAACCAGACTGAACGACCTCAGATCCACAAATTGAGGAATCATCGGCACCAGCCGCTCGAGCATGTCATTGACTTTCGCAGGGGTTGACGCAGGATAAGGAGAGCCCGACGATGCGCCAAAACCAGAGAAGTCGGTACTCATACCAGAACCGGTGAAGTTGGTACTCATGCCAAACCCAGAGAAATCGGTACTCATACCACCCCCCGAAAACTCAGAACTCATGAGCGGCGGCCCATGCGGCCCAGTAAACATAGCCAGCGTCTCAGGATGCACACCGCTATCAGTCTCAAACCGCGCCGTCAACGAGCGCACATATCCGCCATACGTGCCCGCGTTGAACGAATCGACAAATCGAACTAGTGTCGTATTCGTGAGCGTGATATTGCCGTAGAAAATGGGCAGTCCTAGATGCTGCCATCGCTTGCTGACGAGGGTGAAGTTGAGGAGGTCGGTAGTGGTTCCGCCCTCGCGTTTGAGTTCGGTTGCGATTAGGATGACGAGATCGTCTGGGAGGTTGAATGGGGCGGAGTGTGCCATCGCTGTAGAATCTTGCTGCTGTTCGTTTTGGTTGAGGGTTGATGGTGACAGGTGGTGAGGTGGGAAGCGCGTACCTTTAGCTTGTGCTAGTGACCCCGCTAATCAGTAAGCGCTAGAGCACACGGTGAAAGAGATAACGGGAAGACTGGCAACATTTTGTTTGCGTTCGCATGTGCTCGAGCAACGTCTTTTAACGCGATATATCAGTGCGAACAGGGGACGATGTGGACTTCCGGAATTGAATCCTGTCCATCTGTGCAAAGCACATCTAAATCCAAGTCTACAGAGTGGGGTATCACATTGCCAAATTCCAAACCTCATCACAAACATCACACCCCCCTCCCCCCCTTTCCCCCCTCCGCACCCATCTCCCTCTCCAACCACCCCCTAAGCAACCTCTCCGTCTCCCCCTCCTCAACCCAATGCCTATACAACTCCAACACCACCTCGACCGCAATAAGCGCAATAATCGCCCACTCCAGCCTCAACCCATGCTTCTCACTCAACTGCTCCCTCAACACACTCGCAATCTCCTGCGCAAACCCAATTTTCTCATTCAACACCCGAATACGCACGCTAACGTCCAGCGCGCGGCCCACTTGATCGTAGTACTCCCCGAGCCCGAGCTCGTGCCGGCTGTCCCAGAAGATATCGGGCATGGAGTCTGTGAGCTCGGAGTAGAGGTTGAGCTGCGCGCGGATGGATAGGAGTTCGCCGGTTTTGCGCAGGATGAAGGAGCGGGTGAAGGGGGAGGGTTTGAAGGGCGGGGAGGGGGATGAGAGGGTGGAGGGGATGGAGCGGGTGGAGGATTGGTATGCTGCGAGGAGGGATTCTAGGACGGCGAGTTTGGTGGAGCGCGCGAGGCCGGATGAGAAGGCGATTTTGGCGAGGGTGGTGTCTGTGTCGTGTGTGCTGTCGGTGGGTTTGTCTTCGATGGCGGGGGAGGCTTTGGTTCCTAGCACGATGGTGTCGCCGACGACTTGGCTTGTTTCCATGCTTGGGTCTTCGAGGTACTCTAGGTCTTCTGTTTCCAGTAGATCTAGATGTGAGCCTTCAGCGCATGGAGGAAGAATTTGCTGCACAAGCTTCAAAGCTTCTCGCTCGCGGACATTCCATGTTACCAATGTGCCGGACGGAAATACGAAAATGTCGCCAGTCTGTGCATCTTTGACTTCAGAGGGTCGGTCCGAGGTTTGCACGTGTATCACCTGCGGGTACAGGCCTGTCTGGTATGGGTCGAGCTCGTAGCCCTGGGCCTTGATGAGGTCGGCGGCTGCTGCGATGTCGTAGGTCTCGGCGGCGCAGTAGGCGGTCAGGGTCTTTGTGGCGGCGTCTGGATCGATGAAGCGTTGGCGACCGCGAGATTTGACGAAGGAGCGGGAGCGCTGGGCTTGGACGGCGACGCTGCGGAGGGAGGAAGTTTTGCCTGCGTTCTTTCTTGGTGGCTTGTGGTTTGGCTTGATGTCATCTTTTGCTGTGGCTTCCTCTTGCTTGGCTTCGCTCTTTTGCTCTTGTCGCTGGATGAAGTCTATCTTTTTGGATAGTCTGAAGGTAGACGAGAATGATCGTGCGGGGACACCATGTTGCAGTGTGCGACTGGAGTGAATGCGTGGCGCGTGGGTCAGACTCCTAGCTAAGCAACCGATCGTGGCTGGTCGGAAGATAGTCATCGCTAGGGAATAGGAATCTGGTCATGGCTTCAACTAAAGCGACATCAACTGGTGGAGTTGTTATATCGCGAACATTTATTTGCGGAGAGCTAAGATGCTTGTCCATGCGCTAGGCGCGTCATCAGGCGGCCTGGACTTGATCGCGGGTCATGGCTCCATACCTCAACCTCAACCCTACCAACCCTCCGCAGCGCCTCACAACCTCCCGCCGCAGCTCATGCCACCAGCATGGCTGCGGAAGCGACCGACGACGAGCCGCGTACGCCTGCGCGCGATCAGTCACGCCTCGAAAAGGTCGCCAGCAACGGGGAGGAGAGCGTAGAGCAGGACTCGGACGACGACGACGAGGAAGAAGAGGATGCAGACGAAGAGCCGAAGCTGAAGTACAGTCGCCTGACGAGCAGCCTTCTGCCCGTGTATCGCAATGGCGACGCGACGAGCTCGTTTATGGTCGCTGGGGACAAGATGGTATTGGAGTAGTCACCCTTCGTGGAGCACATGCTAAGTCGTAGATAGATCATAGGCACACACAATGGAAACATCGTGAGTTGACTTCCTTTATATATGCTAATTCTGGTACTAATGCTACCAGCACGCCATCAACATTCCGTCCTTCCAGACCCTACGGACATACAACGCACATCCGTCTGCCTCGGTCTCAGCGCTGTCTGTATCGCCTCTCCTAGCTTCGCAGCCTTTTCTGCCGAATGCCTCGCCCAACAAGTCGCTCGATCGATTAGCCTCTCCTTCAAGACAATCATCGTCACCGTCGGGACAGGGCGCCTCGCCTCGCACGCCGCGACAAGCGCAGGTGCCTCCAATACCCTCGAACCAAATATACATAGCCTCGGCCTCCATCGACGGCCACGTCTGCGTCTCGTCTCTGGTGGACCCTAAGGATGTCACGCTACGGAACTTTGGACGCCCGGTGCAGGCGGTAGCGTTGTCGCCGGACTACAAGTCGGACCGATCTTACTTATCTGGAGGCCTGGCCGGAGAGCTCATCCATACGGTTGGAGGTCAGCTAGGAGTGAAGTCAAACGCAAATACCAGCTCAGCATCACAGGCTGCCCAAGGATGGCTCGGCGCAATAGGCCTGGGCGGCCATGGAGGCAAGGACACAGTGCTGCATTCAGGAGAGGGTGCCATCAGCAACATCAAATGGTCTTTGTCGGGCAAATTTGTCGCCTGGTCAAACGAATACGGCATCCGCATCATACGTACAGACCTCCACCTGGACAGCGCAGACTCCGAGTGCGCCTGGAAACGGATCAACTTTATCGAACGACCCAATCGTCGGATATGGCAAGATATGGCTGGCGTCTGGAAGGCTCGAATAGAGTGGGTCGACGACCAGTCGCTCGAGTCTGATGAAGATGCCATCATGAGCATGAACGGCGGCCACGGAGGTGATAAGACCGAATCCACACTTCCACACCAGCGACTACCACAAACCCCGGGAAGGAGAAAGACAGTGGAGAAAATGGTCATTGGGTGGGGTGATGCTGCATGGATAGTTCGCGTCTATCCTGGTGGCCCAGGTACTGGCAAGCATGTGGGTGAGACATCAGCTGGTAGTGCTGAGATTGTTCACCAGTAAGTTGCATGATGCCACTCCAAGTCACTTGCTGATGAATCCAGCAGCTTGCGTTTTGAGGACTGCATTGTTTCTGGCATTTCGCTTTATACCCCTTCCTTACTTCTTGTTCTTGCATACCGTACCCGCGACGACGACGACAAACCTATAGCCCACGCTGAAACCACGCCACGTGGTGGCATGCGTCGCAGGCAAAATGGATTATCTCCTGAGTTGAAGCTCATCAATCCCATCACCAAGGACGAGGTTGAGGTGGACTCTTTGACCGTCAGCAGATACGAGAGCCTCTCTGCGGCCGACTACCATCTTGGTACTCTATATGTTCCTCATCCACAGACCATGACTCCTGCCCAGAGGAGTGCTCTGGAAGCGATAGGAGGTGGCATCTGGGACGTAGGAGCTGGCGCAGCGCGCATCTTTAGTTCAGGTGCCAGCGTGATGAACATGCCCTTTAGCTCCTCAGATTCCAGGACTCCACCGCGAGCGCCATCAATGTCTTCAGCAAGCGCCGGGAATGCGTCAACGTCAGCTCCTAGGCGTCAGACTCCGGTACACCCGAATGCTGCAACTGCCGGTCTCAAGGTCTTCATCCACAGTCCATACGATTGCGTCTTAGCGATCAAGCGTGATCTGTCCGATCACTTCCAATGGGAGCTCGAGCACGAGAACTACAAAGACGCATGGGAACTTTTGGAGGACCATCCAGAGATTGTCGCGTCAACCGCTCAATTACCTGCGGGTGATACTTCACCAGCAAGTACACCACGGCAGAGACAAGGAAGTTTGCATGAGTTCTTTGCGGATGGAAGCGAGTCGCAAAGTACAACCTCTGTCACCAGGGCGAATCAGAACTCGTCTATCGAGAAGGAGAAGAGGCGGATTGGTGATCTCTGGGTCCAACAACTTGTTGTTGCCGGCGACTGGAAACAGGCCGGCAAAGTCGCTGGCCGTGTTCTCGGTACCTCCGCTCGATGGGAACATTGGGTCTGGAAATTCGCGCAGACGAACCACTTCAACGAGATCTCGCCACACATACCCAAGAAGCCGTTGCAGCCACCGTTGCCATCAATGGTTTACGAAGTCGTGCTTGGACACTACATCATCCACGATCGAATACGATTCAAACACGTGCTGGAAGCCTGGGACACCGACCTCTACGACATCAATAGCGTCATTGAGGCGATCAAGAGCAAGCTCTCGGCAGGTGATGTGACTGAAGACTCGATCGAGGGCGATGATCAAGGACGAGATTGGAGAATACTGCAGGATGGGCTGGCAAAGCTGTTCCTCGCAAGTGGCCGGCAAAGAGAAGCACTACGGTGCTACATCCACCTTCAAAATGCGGACGCAGCGATGACATTGATCAAGGACTTCCATCTTGTGGACGCAGTCAGAGACGACATACCTGGCTTCATCATGATGAGAATCACGAAGGAGCAGATGGAAAGCGCTCCACTAGCAGAACTAGAAGAAGCTTCGAGCGAGGCCGTCAACGTCCTTGTCGAGGAAGGCTGTCGGGGCACGATACCCGCGGACGATGTTGTCACCCAACTACAACGGAAGAAGGAGCCTTTCAAACCCTTTCTATTCTTCTATCTCCGTCGACTGTGGAAGCCTGAGCTGCATGAGCGAAAAGCAAAGACGGCAAAAGAGCGGGTGGCAGAGGATCGACTCGCAGCTGACGGCAAAATTGTTGCAGAAGACTTTGCGGATCTGATGGTCGACCTATTCGCAGAGTACGACCGCGAGCTCCTTATGGAGTATCTGCGCCAAAGCCAAAGCTATGACCTAAGCAAGGCAACAGCCGAATGCGAGAGGAGGGAGTACATACCCGAGCTTGTGTAAGTTCTTCCCTCCCTAACTACCTACTGATCAACTCATTAACACACCACAGACACATCCTCTCCAAGACCGGCCAAACCAAGCGCGCCCTCTATCTCATCATCGAAAAACTCTCCGACGTCAGTTTCGCAATCTCCTTCGCAAAAGAGCAAGACGACGCCGACCTCTGGACCGACCTCCTCGAATACTCAATGGACAAGCCACACTTCATCCGCGGCCTCCTCGCCGAAGTCGGCACCGCAATCGACCCTATCAAACTCGTGCGGCGTATCCCAGAGGGCCTCGAGATTGAAGGCCTGCGCGACGGCATCGGCCGCATGGTGCGCGAATACGAAATCCAGCACTCCATCTCCGAAGGCGTAGCGCGCGTCCTACGCGGCGAAGTCGCAAGCGGCATGGACACCCTGCGCGCGGGCCAAAAGCGCGGCGTGAAATTTGACGTCGGGCAATGCGACGACACGCCCAGACATAAAGGGCACGCAAAGGGCACTGGCAAAATCGACGTCGAGCCCAGAGGCATTGATCCCGCGCGCGCAGCTCGAGCGACTGCTTTCGCGGATAACAAAACTACAGCTGTGACATCCACAACCGCAGCGACACACATCGATCCGCCCGCACCCGCAGATCCAGTCGGGGACGCACCACCCGGCCACTGCACAGGCTGTCACCGCCCCTTCACACTGCCCTCCCCCGACGAATACGACATATCCGACAGCCCATTACCTCTCTCCCGCGACACGCTAGTGGGCTTTGCATGCAGCCATGTATTCCATTTATCATGCTTGCTGCCCAAGACGAGCGCGAGCGCTAGTGTGGCTGCGACGTTACAGCAGCAGTTGGCGAGTGATGCGGTTGATGGTGGGGGTGTGTGGACGAGGAGTGTGGGTGCTAAGGTGGCGCATGCGCATGTTATTAAGAGTGCGGTTGGGAGGGGGTGTGTGGTTTGTAGGGGGGGGGAGGGGGTTGGGGGGGAATAGGGGTGGTGTACATATGGATGGGGAATGAGTTTAGTTTGGAAAGAAGAGTGTACAAGGTATATTTCGAAAATATTGTGTTTGTGTACTGGCCTTTTGCTGTGCAATAAAACGTCTTTGGACTTTTTTGGCGTTTTTTGTTTTGTTTTTCAAAGAGTAGCGACACGCATCACCGGCACCAACACACATTGCCTCACACAACTCTAAATCCAACTTCCTCCCCTCTCCTCCTCCCCATCTCGCCCCTGCCCTCCTCAACCTTCCCCATTTAGCCAGCCCTCCTCCCAACCCATCCCCCCATCGATACCAGCACTAGCAAAGGGCGCGCCCGACCAATCACACACAAAAGTCCAAAGGCTAGCTACGCC
>Ga0265798_10005832_pt1 | contig 16398 bp, 15 predicted proteins | sample P3T30metagenome_FD_192430 | JGI IMG/M metagenome (GOLD analysis project Ga0265798, IMG submission 192430) | Plant litter microbial communities from East Loma Ridge, Irvine, California - P3 T30 | ecosystem: Environmental > Terrestrial > Plant litter > Unclassified | place: USA: California... | reverse complement strand
GCGAAAACGTGCGCGCCCTACACCACGCCTCGCGCTCCGTCCTGCGTCGCGCAAACAAAGTCCGCTCCGCATCCTCGGACCTCAACGACGCTGCTAAAATCGCTAACACAGCTCTCCACTCCCTTACTTTCCTCCCGGTTAAGCATCTCAAAGCGCTAGACCGGTATACCCAAACGCTAAAACAAAGTGATGCTTCCCCCATGTCCGGCTTCTACTACTCGATGCACGCCATCTCCAGCACCATAACCGCCATCCTAACCGCTTTATCCCGCCCCTCCACACTCATAACCTCCATGTCCACCACCCAGAAAGCAATCGACCGCCATAACCTTTCCGTCCGCCGCTCAGACCGCTGGCCCCTCGGTCTGCTCGACGACGCAAGGAGTCGGGTGCAGCGCGACGCCCAGGATAAAATGGATAAGAGCAAGATTGAGCTGGAGGATTTGGGCAGGGAGTTACGGTATACGCAGCAGGTTGTGGCGCAGGAGTTGGCGAGTTGGCAGGAGGGGAGGGTGGAGATGGGCAGGAGGGCGTTGAGGGATTTGGCGAGGAGGATGTGTGTGACTGAGAGGGCGAGGTTGGAGAGTATGAAGAGGAGTGTTAGGGAGTTGGGGATTGGGGTATTGCCGAAACCTGCGTCCATCTCCCCCTCTGACCATGCTGGGTTCCCGAACGGATTTCCGAATGGTAGCTTGACGAACGGCTTGCAAGACGCCGGTGGTATGGTCAACGGTATCAACGGTATAAACGCCCCTCATACTCCTCTCCCTATGGATCTTTCCGACCCGCTTTCCAACCCGCTTTCCATTCAAGGCAGACTGGACGATATTACCGATGAGGACATCGAGGAGGGGCCGGGCGGTGTGGAAGATGTGGCAAGCGAGGGGGTTGTGTTGTCGAATGGTGTGCCGATTGCTGATGAGTTGGTGGCGGAGCTGGATATTGATGGGGAGATGGTGGCTACAGAAAATGGGGTGGGTGATGGGGATAGGGGTGTGGGTGTGGATATGGGCGAGGAAGTAGGTGGTAGAGAAGGGGGGAGTGTGGATTGAAAGGGAGTTTGAGATGGGGGGTTTGAACATGTATCCGATTCGATTTCTTCACTTCTTCGCTTCTTTACTTCACCTTCTGTTTTTCTTCTTCTTTTCTCGATCTGTCGATGTTCGCTTTACTTCGGATCTAGATGGCTGGGTCGCATGTCATGATATCGCTTGAATGAGTACATGAGGGGCTCAGCGAAGGCGTTTGTCAAGTGTGTTGCAACAGCGACTAGAGGGAGGGAGTTAATAGTAATATCTCTTCTCATGTCTACAGCGGCGTCTTCTACTATTGATGTCTCTCCCTTAAAGATGGTTTCATTGTCTTTCGTCCAAAAGACATACACTGACGTCTGCACGTATAGCCCAAACCGCAATCTGTTGTATATCTCTTGGCCTCTTGCTAGTGCGATTGCTATTGGGATTCTCGTCCTCGACGCAGCGAGATGGAGTAGATCTCGAGATAGCCCAATTGAGTGCACAGTAAGTTTGATTTGATCTATTGGACGTGCCTTTTGCTATGGCCCCCTTTCTCGCTGTCCCACTAGTCTAGATCGCCACCGCGCTGGTGCGTCGCTCTCGATCCCACTCTTTCAATTCGAATTCGACTTCCGTTGTCTCAACGATTCATTCCTCACATGCCGTTCCGCATTTTCATTGCAAAGATGGGGGCTACGAAGATGGGGGTTTTACACATGGGGGGGCAGGGGGGTGGCATGTTACATCAGTGACATACTGGCATGACATGGGCGTGCCAGATCAGGACGTGAAATCCGCGGAGGTAGCAGCGACGATGCTGGAAAGTTTTGGGGGCCGTTTAGATATAGGAGACTCTAGATCTGTCTGTCCCTTCTCCACGGAGGCGGATCCGGAGATGGAAGCGGATGTAGTCTCTACGAACGATGTGTTGGTGGCTTGACGATCAAGCCGCGAGTTCTTGCTGTTGCAAGCTAGAGCATGCGTTCTCAAAACGGGAAGCCGGCATTGCATCGGTTACCGTGGAGGTGGTATCCCGCTTCGTCCTGTACGTCGGGTGTCGCGTAGCTTGAGGGAACGTGTTGGCCTGCGTTATGCAGCCCTTCTCATTTCAAATACTTGGGTGGGGTGCAGGTAGTATGTGGGATTTGCCGCGGTGTTTGTAGGGGAAAAGTGGTGGGTAGGTGGCTGGTTGTTGTTGGTGTTACACTGCTTTACTTCGGTCTCTCTGGATGAAGAGTGGGGTGTTGATTGCATATTCATCGGCGCCTTCCGGTACACACGTGGTTGATCGACAGGCTCTCTAGGTTGATATCGGCTGTTGTAGAGGAGTGCGCGATGCACCTTAGTGGCACCCGCTGCACTGGCATTCGGTCGATACCACTTTCGTCACTCCAGCACACCCATCTTGTCGGGCTGGATGACATCGTTCACTTCACCCGTCTGGACAATCTGAAACCGCGCCCCAGACGTACAAGGCTTTTACCCAATGAGATTGTATACAAGCAACAGAATCGAGATAAATTCCCGCAGCAGAACCACGCGGTTCACAGGCATATGCACAGTATATGCCCATGCGTATGCGATGGTAGCTTGGATAATGTAGACCCTGGGATGTAACCCTTCGTAGAACCCGAGAGTATAGTGGGTAGCCAATCCGATGTCGAGACTGAACTTGATATGTGCTCATGGTAAGGATGCTATGTCGTGTAAACATGTTGAGCTTCTAGAAGCTGGGTAGAAGGTGCGATTCTGCCGGAACGTGGATCGGTGTTGGACGTTGATGGCTTGCAGATGTCGTAAGGAAGGATAATGAATGCATGAGCTGGATGTCGGTGATTTCGGATACACTAGATGCAGGAAGGGTGCTCGAAGTCGCCGAGCTATGATAATTTGTCGGCGATGAATAGGCGAAGTGAGTGCATGTAGGACCTGATGATCAACGCCAACATCAAACCGATTGAGGTATGAAGAAGAGGCCAATGCCTTTCTGGGTTATCGTCACGTGGTAATGGCCGCCGACGTGACGTTAGTAGATGGAGTTGGCAGCAGAAAGACATTCCTCGGTGGCCTCCTCAGTGCGTCACCGAGATAAAGAATGCAGCCGCTTCTGCGGCCACCACTTTAGCAATTCCACCAGTTCGTGGTGCATCCAGTGCTTTCGTCAGCTGATTAGCTGCCACATGTAGAGCTTTCCGTTATTCTCATCGTCGATACCGGAGGAGACGAAGACGCGACAACCATTGCCACATTGATTTGTGTTGCGACAAGTAGTGGCGTTGAGAACTGCGCGCTTATGTAATTTTAGAGATGGGCTGCTTCCTTGCAACGATCTTGCCCTGCCTGCTGCTCACCGATGCCCTGTCTGACCGTTGCGGTGGCTTTCGCACCACCGGCGTACGAGGAGCCACACGGCCAAAACTGCGGTGACTTCAGTGTAACTTCACACGCACAACTAACGAAAGTGTGTCTTTGCGTAGTCTTGCATGTAAAGGAGCCGAGATTAGAATGACTAGACGCGTGATACGTGTTCTAGTTCAACGAAGAAGATAGCGTACTCATGTCGTACACAAGCCAAGCCGTCATGCCGAATGATAAGAGAGGCTTTTCTCCACGGCCAATGAGGGTGGCGAATAAGAGATGCGGTCGAAACGGGGTGATCAGAGTATCTGCCTTCCTCCCTGCCATCAGCATGTTAGATTGGAGCTTTGGGGTCGTTAGCAAAGTATCGATATTTGCTTAGCCACTTTCCTAGATTTAGTCGTGTTAATTGAACCACTTCAAGCCTGGTTTGTCGTGTCGCGTGGGTACAGAACCCATCTATAGAACCGTTGGTTCGCCATCCTTCCCGCCATGCCGACATCCTACACATGCAATTAATCTAATTTGGCCAATGAGTATCCAGGTAGAACGCCTTGCCCAGCTAGTTGTGGTAAGACTAGCCTATCCACGTACCGAAGAAGGCAGTGTCCGCACCGCTTTTGGGGCGGTTCAGAACGTCTTGTGGGGTGCCGGTACAATGGTCGTCCGAGGCTGAGGTGAGAGAGAGCGTAGATTGCGCGATGCATCATGATGTTTTCTCATCGTAGAGTCAATAGCCTGGTGTATGTGGTAATCTAATGTTAGGCGCTCTTTCCTGTCGGTAGGTGTGCGCGTGGCTATGCGCGCAGGCGGCGGCATCGGCCCGCCGCGACTGTCCCGCACCGATCACAATCGGCCCGCAAAAGCTTGCCTCCAAGCTCCACTCATCCACCACAGCGCTTCCGGATCACAATGACTTGTCTCTTAGGCCATGTTCTGTTCGAACGCGAATCACTGCCTCCCTCGCAAGATGGACTGTTGAACAGCTGACCTGCCTCAGCACTAGATCGCCCTGCAAATGTGTCAGCGCTACGCACTACCGGGTACAGGAACGGCCCCGCTAATCCTTGCTATCCTGCGATCCGCACACTTCCACACTTCCCCCGCCTTCCCTATTGGCGAGAGCATTTGAGTATCCAGTAAGGCTATGTTCGGCTATGATTAGTGTGCGTATGTGGCGCGTAAACTCCCACGCATCCTGCAGAAGCTGTAGTTGGGAGCGGGTGTTCGGCGAGACACAATAATGTTCGGCGAGGAGCGCAGGCAGGTATCATCCGTGGCACGTGTTGGCATGTAGCGACATCGCGATGAGGAAGGTCTGGTGATCTTTTGTGGAAGAAGGCGAGAGGCAATTCTTTTCGAGATGATGGTGATAGCTGGTCGGCATCAGGGTGACTGACTGGCTGGTTTAATGAGTCTCAGAACTCATTCTCCAGCCATCATTACGCACCTTCGCAACGTGGGCTGCCCATCGCCAATCGCGTCTTCGACGAATAGACCGCCTTGGTCATGACTGCCCATCGTTCCCTCGATCGTCTTCTATTCGGTCTGGCGAAGTGCGAGCGGAAACTTACCTTGTCATTTCAAGCGCCTGGCCCAGTGATTCACAAACCTGAGCAGTCAGCATAGCCTGTTTTGATCGCATGCGCGTACTTCGAAGGCGGGCCCGGCCTATGGGTAAAATTTTCGCAAGCGACATGCAACCAATCTGCCCGATTCCTGGACGTTGGGGGCGTTTTGCTACCAATGGCATGCGCACAATAGCGGTAATGCTGCATTGCGGCACGTTTTGCTGCAGTTGTAGCACTATAGCGTACAATTTGGTGGAGGGTCTCCGCGCGAGGTCGCTGTCGAAAATACGGCCTGGTTCTGGACTCTGTACCCCGGTAACGGAGGCAAGCTCGCTGTAGTGTGGTGCTTGGGCGTTGCATCAAGAGGAAAGGTCATACGAGGTAAAGAACAATCGCTTCAGGCATCGAAAAGCGAGATGCAGAATAAAGGTAGCCGGAAATGGGTATGGATAACGAAGTCGCGTTAGTTGTGCTTTGTATTGAATGTGAAGATAAGGTTCATGATAGATAATACATTACGGTTGCACCAATGAGATTTCGGTAATGGTAGAGTACACTTGCTGCGTTGTATCGTCCGAAGTCGATCAGTGAGTTGGCAATGGGGAGTATATACAGGTTGTGTAATGAGCCGGCGGAAGTAAACGAGATATGCAGTTGACGCAGCCAGAGGAAGGCGTGCGTCGCTCACACCCACTGCAGCGGCATTAAAGTGCGGCTTTAGACAAGGGAATGAAGATTCTTCAGGGCGAAAAACCAAAAGCTACACCGTGTTGACACGCAGACGGCTTTGTGTTCGTGATGCCATCTGACGCTTGACGTTCTCCGGTGCGACTGACATGGTGATTTTGAAAGTATCGCGGACGCGAGTTCGAAGCGAAGCCTCCATAGCGACATACACACCACAATCGATGCCTGTCTCGGCTGTGTTGGCAACATTGCAGTAGCGCTCGGAGAACTTATCGACAAGCTTCTCAATTCTGCAGAGCTCGGCGAGGATGAGGTTGGTTTGGTAGACCTGCTCCTGCTCAGAGTCTAAGGCACCGCGCAAATTTTGCTGATACGGCAGAGTCTTCATGTACGTTTCGATAGGATAGCTATCGCCTTGCTGATCGCCACCTGCCATCGCCTGATACCAGGAAAGTATCTTCATGATAGCTAGGTTGACTGTAGCTGAGAAGTGGGGGTTCGATGAGCAACCGCAGCTCAAGAGCGTGTAAAGGTTGTCAACGGCGGCTACGTTGGTTGGAAGTACAGAGCCTGAACTGGGGAGACCGTCGAGCGAACTGAAGTCACTAACAGTAGGCTGGTTCTCAGGTGGCACATACAAGCTGCAAAGTATTTGGAACGCGAACTGGGTGCAGTCATGCCTCAGGAAGATGTTGGAATCTGGTGGTGTCGGTAAAGGTGCTGATGCCATGGGCGGTGGAGAAGTCATTATCTTTTCTTGCTGTGTATCATGCGAGACAGGCATGCCAAGAAACTGATGGCTGATAGCTGCCGGGGTCTGAGTTCGCTCCAGCGATGCTACCATGTCAGGTTGACTGGAAACGCTAGTCGATCGAACGTGAATGTGTCCGTGAAAAGCCGTTGCCGGCGGAGGATACTGGGCTACTGGAGCGAACATCTCTGTGTTGTTTGTATACAACATCTGTTCATCGTTTGGCCAGGCGTTGGCGTGCGAGTTGGCACCTTCAGAGCCCACGGAAGAGTGACTACTACTGAACGTATCGCCGATGAACGCGTCTTGATAGTGGTACTCTGGAGTACGGGGACCGAAGTAAAAGGGATCTGTCGGTTCAGGAGAGCTTTCGTACTTGTATAATGCGGTGCGCGGAAGTAAATCCATTCTAGCTCCAAGAGGTACGTATGAGCCCGCTGGGGAGATCTCGCGCTTAATGGATCCGTCAAGATTCCTGTTCTTGCGTGGCTTTCCAAGTCTGCGAACGCGTAAGCTCGAACGCTGGGCTGGAGACAAGGTGGCATACCTCATGGAGGGTGAGTAATTGCAACAGATACTCATGGCGCCGCATCGGTGACATATTGGTCTGACTTTGTCGCACTTGACCTGGCATCAGCGTTAGGGACCGTTGCCAATTCGATGAAAGGGTAAACCGTGTACCTTAGCACGAGAGCAAGCGTCGCAGGAAGCTCTCATCTTGCGAGGCTTCTGTTCCCCATGCGCACCAGTCGATAGAAAGGTGATTACTGGCCCAACGACCATGTCTTCGGTAGGAGGTGATTGTGGCGGACACGGTGCGAGGGCTTGAATCGAAGGCTGAAACATTGTGTTCTGTGATGTTGTGACTGTGGGATGGAGTGCGGAAGTAGACATGGAGAAGCACATATTATATAGAACGATGGGCGATCAGATAGCTCCAGTCTGAACTAGGTTTGATGTAAGAACGATGGTGGTTGGATCCACCCCATTGTAGGCGTATCCGCGATGCAGGGTGGCTGCTAGGCTAGGCGTGAGCTGATGCTTGGCTCTGCATGAACAGGGGGATGCTGCAACCATCGCGCCGGAAGTGCCTTGAATGGAAACATGGGGGCTGAAGGCTTACAGGCGAACATACATGCTTCATCGAGCCTAGCGTGTGCCGGGCAGGCTGCAGACCAATTATGCGTGTCGTTGCTCGCCAGTTCTGTTTGGAATTCCTCCCGAGGAACATGGAACTGTGTGTGCACCGAGGCGTTTTCCAGAGAAGCGAATCGTGTGCGTTTTGTGTTAGTGGCTGTTGCATGATGAAAAAATCGCATACTCAAAGCTATCCCCTGTGCGGAAGTGGCTATGACAATGAATGCCGTGCCACACAGTCGGTATTTGGTGAGGCTCGGTGACCTGAGGCTGCGGTCGCGGGCGAATGAGTTGACCGCATTGGATAGAATGAATCTCCACGAGGGTCTTAGAGACGTTCCACCTGTTCGAGGAGGTCTTCCTGTGTTGCAGCAACATTGGTTCAGGGTCGTGGTGCCAGGCCTCCCAGTCATCGACCCCTGCAAATCATCTGCGGACGATCGCTCCCTACGGGACTGATTCAATGAGCGCATGGGGTTTCCTAGATGACCTACCTAGTTCGGCTCTGCTGCACGAAAAGAACAACGCTAATCGATTTTGTTGCGGTGCGCACCAAGCCTCGCATGCTTGATCTGGTGATGTGTCGGTAAGATACCCGATGTACAGGTACACAATAGCGTGTTAAGTAGCATTCGGTATAGTTTAGGGCTGGATCCACGTAGGACAGGTAGAACTCTACCCTCAACCTGGCTGGATAGCGATGGACATATCCTGGGATATCGGTTGCATGCTGCAGATAAACCAGGGCACTCTTTAACTGAACGTGATCTTGAAACCCGTATAATCACCAGATTTCTGGGTTTGCGCAGGTGTATCGGGAACAACTGTCTGGCCGACGCTGAGGTATGGTAGGCCGATCAGCAACCAACACTCGCCTGTGCACTCCGCAGCTGCCCGCCTCGTGACACCTTAGTTTTCAGGCTACTGGTCTTGTGCGACCACGTTGTCGAGAAATAGTACTCAGCGAGGCGTCGCAGACTGGTGCTACCCCAGGCACGCTCAGCCTCGGGCATAATAAAAGAAAGCCAAGGCGTGAGCCACACAGTCGCGTCAAGGCTGCAGTGTGGGCGATGCAGTGATAGTAGAGGCATCGATGACGCTCTAACGCGAAAAGTAACAAGTCGGCAAATGTGAAGTTCCCAGAAGATGAGGGGCCAAAGCCTGCATGGCGACAGGTATTGAGCTGTGTTGGGGCGCAGACGTGGGTGAAAGTGTGTGAACTCCACCTCGGGGCAGGTTCGGGAACGGCACGCCACTAGCCGCCCGCGCTAGCGATCAACCTAGGATAGCGTGCCGGGCATTAGCCGTCACCATCGTTCTTCCCCTATCTCAACAGCAGATATGCGCAGAACGACCTAGAAGGCACCGTAATCTACAGTGCCTCTTACCTACCATGTACGCACTACCCACTTCGGTTCAGGAACACTTCCCGAGCATGCAATACTCTAGCGGCGAATACAAGGCGGACCCCGACTTCAAACCGCTTTACATTCAACTGCACTCATACTGGAGGCTGAAACACGCACTACCTCCCTGAGTAGAAGGTTCACCCTGTACGATGACGGCAAGATTCCAAGGCTAGAGCATGTCACTTAAGCGACCTGCAGTGCGGCTATGAGCGCATGATCCTATCCAACACGACCGGCTGTCGAAATTCAGACCTCAACCCGGACAAGGGCATGGGGAGCACTGGTATCAACAAAAGAGAGGCTCGAGATTGGGTTCTGTGGCGTCGACATCGGGGAGCGAAGAGACCGACACACAGCCGATGATACTATCTGCAAACGTTTTGGATGGAACACGTTCCATTCAATGCTACTGTTCACTGGCCTGTTCTTCGTCGGAAGGAATGCTGCCCTTGTGACCATACTTTGGCATCATGTTTCATCCTCCACTGCACGTACTCATCGCGCGCTGTTGCTCCTGCTTTCGCGCCATCGACAAGTACCAGATTGTTCGTCTAGTGGTCCCACTGGTTGACTATGCGGTCGGCACATCAACATGCGGCACGGGTACGCGTACCACATCCCTTCGGGGAAGCAGGATTTGACATGCGTCAGTATTGCTTGAAAACTAACGGCTACCGAACATGAGGTCTACTTCTCCAGCAGTACCGAATCCATCTACATCGACTTCCCCCCTTAAGCAAGGGATACAGTGTATGTGTCGTGGAGCATAGACTCGGTGCAAAACCGATGATAGCGCCACATGGCATGCGGCCCTGTCCCGAAAGGTCCGCTCCATGGATGAAAGACTTCGAAAAGGGGAAAAGTCATCTCGCAGCTGTTACGACGCAAGCCAGCAAGGAAATAGATTCTGCTGGAAGATTCTTCGCTTTGCTTCGTCATGTCCTGAACGTCGTCTCGGCGTATGGTGGCGGGCGTGCTTGGCACTATATAGTCAGCGTGCTACGGTGAGATGGTGTCATTCATCCACCAGGTGGCCAAGATTCAATCTTGGTAAGTAGTCGCGATTACTGTAAGTGTTCATAGGATTTGGAGGCAATTGCGGACCTAGGGGGGCTGCCATATGCTAGCGTCGAAATCTTTGGTAAGTCACTGGTCGACGATGATTGGCTCAACGACAGCTGGATTACCTTGAGCCTTATTCTACCTACGTCGTCCTCCGTATGTCATTGCTGAACCATGATTGGACTCGTTTTCATCTGTTCACTGTCTTAATCCGCGATAATCAATATAAAAGAAGAGAAAGCTGGGTTCTCAGAAGCATCAACACATTCTTCTTTAGCAACTCCTGCTTTGACCTTTACACAGTCCTCGATACCGACAGACCTGTCCAGTCCATCCCACATACATTTTGTGGTCTCATTTCATCAGCGCTACTCTGCACTCAAGAAATCGATGCAACAACCGCATCGCGCCAGCACAAGCACAAGCACCATGACCTCGTCGCCGACTCAAGGGCTGCGGCCTGATTCTACCAAGCCATCCACATCCGACAAAGACTCAGACCCAGAAAGTCTGCAGCTTCAGGAGCAAGCAGTACCGAACAGCATCTCTGTCATAAAGGGACTGGGATGGCTCGACCGCTTCTTAGCTCTCTGGATTCTTCTCGCTATGGCAATCGGTATCCTTCTCGGAAACTTCGTCGACGAAACTGGACCAGCACTTCAGAAGGGCAAATTCGTAGGGGTGTCCATCCCTATCGCACTAGGCTTACTCGTCATGATGTTCCCTATCCTTTGCAAAGTGCGTTACGAAACTTTACATCGTCTATTCCGCACTCGCGCCCTCTGGATACAGATTGCTTTCAGCATTGTTATGAACTGGATCGTCGCTCCGCTGCTCATGGTATGTATCATCTCAAACTGGCGTTGTATATAATCGGCTGACACATCCTAGCTCGGTCTTGCGTGGGCCTTTCTACCCGACCAGAGCGACTTACGGACAGGGCTGGTGTTAGTCGGGTTGGCCCGGTGCATTGCCATGGTACGTTATCCGGTCTTCGATTCTCATTCGCTTACTTACACCCGCTTCTAGGTCCTCATCTGGAACGGGCTTGCTGGCGGCGACGATGAATACTGCGCGATCTTAGTAGCAGTCAACTCCATCCTCCAGATGATACTTTACGCTCCCCTCGCCATCCTCTTCATCAAGGTCATCAGTCGCGAAAGCGGCACCGTCGCCGTCTCATACGAAACAGTTGCCACGAGCGTCGCAGTATTTCTCGGTATACCGCTCGGTGCTGCCATCCTGACACGTCTGCTACTTCGCAAGCTGGCAGGAGCCGAATGGTACGAGAAAGTCTTCCTCAAGTGGCTTGCGCCATGGTCACTTATCGGTCTTCTGTACACCATCCTCGTCCTGTTCGCGTCTCAGGGTCGACAGGTTGTTCACCAGATCGTCTCCGTTGTTCGAACCGCCGCACCACTCATTGTCTACTTCGTCGTAATCTTCTTCTTTACACTCTTTGTGTGCAACAAGCTTGGGTATGGCTACAAGTTGGGGGCGACGCAGAGCTTCACAGCTGCGAGCAATAACTTCGAGCTTGCCATAGCTGTGGCTGTGGCTACGTATGGCCCCAACAGCGATCAAGCACTCGCCGCTACCGTAGGACCTCTCATCGAAGTCCCTGTGTTGATCGGTTTGGTGTATCTGGTGAAGTGGATGGGTAAGAGGTGGGCTTGGAAGAAGGTTTAATTTGTATTCTTTGCGATCGTATCTATGAGATATGCGACTCGTTTACCATTGAAATGACATGGTGTGCTGCTCATGAGGCTGGACGCAACGATGGAAGTAATGTGGGACTGATGTCTTCTGCGACTCACTGGGTCGATCTCAATTGGTCTCTCATCGCCTTTTGCTCATGCTCGACGAGGTTCGTGACGGCGAATGAATTGTAGCAAGTCGCGATGCACGAACAGTGTCCCGACGTCATGTGCAGGAGACAGCAGGGGGTAGCTGCACGCTAGCGCTCAACGCAGCCTAACGTCTGAGTTTTGCCGACCCCGGAAGACCTGGAATTTCCCCATCCTCATTTCTCCACGGAGATTTACCCCTGCGACCATTCCGCCCGCACCTCATATTCTTCAGGTGCGGCAAAACATCCGATGACATCTCTCGAGGAACTTCCTGACGCTCCACATGGTGATATCAATGTGCCTGATGACACCACTAGGTCGAACGCACCTGTCACCAAAAGAGCCTGCGATGCCTGTAAACGTCGCAAAGTCAGGGTAAGACATTGAACGCGCATGCGACGGAAAGAGCATACATCTAGAATCTTTGCTAACAACATCAGTGCGATGCAATATCTACACCATGTTCAAATTGCCATATCTCTCGATTGGAGTGTGTTTACACAATAGCACCTCAGAAGAGAGGGCCGAAACGCAAACGAGATGCGACGACGCAACCGACCTTCAGAATTTCTGAGAATGGATCGATGTTAGCTACAAATGGCCAGGCGCACCAACATGATATCCGCTCCGGTAATACCACGGCCCAGGCGCGGATTCCAATAATCACGTCAAGAGGCGCTTCTTCGACTGCGGCGAGACGCTCACAGTCCTCACCTCACTTGCGACTACAGCCGGAGCTCGCACCCCACATCATTGCGGATCAGTTAGTCACCTTGTACATGCATTACATCTTTCCTTTAGCGCCCACTGTTCACGAACCGTCGATTCGCGCCATGATACCCCTGCTGGAAGGTGATGGAGCCCACGGCGTTCTCAGTCCCTCATCAGCATCGCAGCCACCATATCACGATTCTGGAGATATGGCGTCATTACGTAACCGCACACTCTTGACAGCGATTTGTGCGGTCACAGCTCTCATGCTACCTGCGTCTGTCTTTCCGATGCGAGAAGAGATAGGAGGTCAATTCCTTATGGCCTCACGCGAGATGCTGAAGTTACATCAAGATTACGGTTTGTGAAACTTTTTCAACGCTTTGGACGGAGACTTTGGCTGACTTGGCATGCATCTCGAAGACATCGAACAGCCCGACTATACTGCTTTGGTGACGAGATACTACCATTTCAACGCCTTACGTGCTGTTGGCAAAACGCGCATATCCTGGCACATACTAGGGGAAGCTACACGCCTAACACAAGAAATGCGGCTCTTCGAAGAATCTTCATTCGAAAATCTTGATCCAGTAGAAGAACATCTGTTGAGGAACATATTCTGGCAGATCCATACTGCCGACAGGTCCGCATCCATCCTAAACAGTCGCCCAATATCGCTTCATCGCCTTTGTGTAGGAACTAAACCCACTTCATCTTACTGGCGACGGCCCTCATCCGACGCGCCTTTGCTGGACCACTCGACTACCCCAAATGCTCTCGATATAGAGAGCATGGTCAGCCAGGGATTTGATCTTTGTCAAGACCTGTGGACGAAAGCATCCGACATAATCATCAAGTTCGACACTTTGGATGTTTGGAACGAAGGCATTACGGATGGCTCTGCGCTGGTAGGCCCTCAACACACGATAGTCATCACCGACTACCTCGACTTCATTGGCATGATCGATCACTTCCGATTTGATGTCAAGGTGCCAGAGACCACGAATTCATCCGATCCAGCTACCATGGCCAGGATTCAACGAGCCTTCGATTTCCAACGAGTCCATCTTTGCATCACCTATTATTGTCTGAAGCTAGTCTTGCTTCAGAGATTCTACGATGGCGGAGTAGCTGAGCATCTCGGCGTTCCCGGGAGGGCATACGGGATTGCATTGAGGAAGATCGATGTCGCTAGTGACATGGTCCGCATACTTTCAGAAGCATCCTTTGAGTCCCTTCAGGTGAACGGGGAGCCCTGCGTATGTTCACTTTATCTTCATTCAAGTAGCATCACTGACAGCGTCGCAGGTGCAAATGGTACGACGCATGGGAGCGACTCTTCTCAAAATTGTACAAGAGACTGATAACTCATCCCTGAAGGAACGTGCGAAGTCACTGTTCCTCACCCTCTTGGATGTGCTATCGAGACTTGACTCTCGTGTCTCCGAGGAGCTCGACTATAATCGCGGCTTTTGAACCGTTGGGTGATGTACTCAGGAAGTGCCATCAGCGTCCAGCGCAAACTCGGTACTATATACACTTGGATGGAAGTATGCGCTCTTTCTGTATCGACGCTGCCATTACCGCAAATGGCTATACGAAATTTTAGCTTGGGTCATTAAGCGTTTGAAGGGCCGTGATGGCTTACTCGTGCTACCCGCTAGAGATCAGCCATGAGCGAGACTAGGGGAGGGGTAACGTGCCCAGGGCCAACATCAGCACTGAAGTCAATAGCTGCGCAAGGATAGGCATGCGCCATCCCCAGTCACTTTTGATGTACGATGTATCATAGCCGACGAGTATGCAAGAACACTGGCCGGCGACGATCACAGTATCCCGGCAGAATCAGTTGTCGCCCAATCTACAAAACAAAGCGATCGAATCGAACACCAAAGTCAAGCATATACCCCGCAGATCGCCTGGTATGTTCTCGACACATACGGAAGCGAGCTCATGTCTCAAGCTGTCTTCGAGCGTGTCGATGAGCGTTCCCCATGGAAGCATCATATATGAGATGACGGAACCTTGAATGAAGATGCCAGCGACGCAAGGCAAACGACCAGAGAGGACGACTTTGCAGCGACCGATCTCATCCGCGATAAAGCCATCAAGGGTTGTATCCACCTGGACATCAACAATCGTTGGAGTATTGAGTACCTGCTAATTGCGTGTGCTTGTTTCAATGGCGCCATCAACTGCTGCCTCAGTTGAATCAATCTAATGATGCGGGAATCGGGATGATGTTGCCGACCAAATCAAACTCGAAACCAAACTGACCGCGCGTATACACGTTCTAAACCAGTCAATTATGAATCAGAGAGAAAACGGAAGAAACAAACACCAAGCCAAGGCGTAACCTCGCTGCCCAAGATTGCGGAAGCTGGGCTTTCGAGATAACGTTTGTGATCCCCGATCTATACTGGCGCGTCTTTGCCGTTGGCGTCTCCTTCAGTTGACCCTTCAGCATTGTGCATCACCAGCGCGGTCACAAAGGATAGGAAGAAAATTGTTCGCGACCTGAATGCCATGCTCGGAATGCATATACACGTTGTCGCAGTCGCAATACTTCTCTTCGTCGCGGGAACACCTACTCGTCTGCGCTCGTGCCAGAGATAAAGGCAGCGTGGAATTCCTCCACGGCGAAATGGCAGCCCCCGAATCATGCATATGCGCTACCCGACGATTTGTCAACTGCCGGGGATTGTGGCTGCGGATTACCGCCGAATGGGCGATGGAGCGACCAGCTCCGGTGCGTTTTTGGTATAGCGCTCGAAATTTCTCCGTGGTGAAACAAAGGCGCAAAACACGAGATCCGAATTTCCCCATGGAGTAATACCAACACACCAGAGTGGGAATCCTACTTGACGGAGTAGTAATCCAGCCCGACAGCGAACAACGAATCCACTTTGCTATCAAGCCCGCAATTGGCAATTCTCTCCGACCGGAACCGCTCGACGCGACTCAGTCCACGTCGCGTCATCTTCCGAACTTTGCAAACCTCTCGATTGCTGTCTCACTGTGCACACTGAAAGCTTGAGGCCATGTTTCAGAATCCCATCATACCCGGCTTCGCTCCTGATCCATCTGTCGTCCTTGTGAACGGAATCTATTATCTCGCGACTTCTTCTTTCCATCTGTTCCCTGGTATTCCGATATATGCATCAACAAATCTCCAAGACTGGAAACATATCGGTTCGTTTGTGTGCTCATACCGCAACGATGTGGGCATCGGCTGAAGCGTTCTAGGAAACGCGATCAATAGATCTTCACAGCTCGATCTCAGCAATGCTGTCACAGCCGCGATGCCGCTTAACGACGGCAATGTCATGGTAGCATCCGGAGGGCTCTTCGCACCCACAATCCGTTATCACGACGGCACCTTCTACATCGTCTGTACCAACTGCTATCCCGAAAGCAACAACTGGCGAACAGACAATTTCCTAATTCACACAAGAGACATCTGGTCGGATGTTTGGAGCGATGCGATACCCTTTGAGTTCTACGGCATTTACCCTTCTCTCTATTTCGATGACGATAATCGCGCCTACATTCAAGGCTCATGGATGATGAACCGCATACGGGAGCCTACTTGTACGATCAAGCAATTTGAGATCGACGTGAATACCGGACAACCCTTATCTGAGACCCGGGAAATATTGGGTGCCTTTCCAGATGGCGATGCCGAAGGCTCCCACATCTACAAGAAAGATGGCTGGTATTACTTACTTGTAGCACAAGGCAGAACGTTTGCACACCATATGCTATCAATAGCACGCTCAAAAGACATATGGGGCCCGTATGAGCAATGTCCGCACAATCCTGTACTGACAGCAGATGGCACAAACG
>Ga0265798_10005831_pt1 | contig 16400 bp, 10 predicted proteins | sample P3T30metagenome_FD_192430 | JGI IMG/M metagenome (GOLD analysis project Ga0265798, IMG submission 192430) | Plant litter microbial communities from East Loma Ridge, Irvine, California - P3 T30 | ecosystem: Environmental > Terrestrial > Plant litter > Unclassified | place: USA: California... | reverse complement strand
GCCAGCCTCGGCCGACTGGGGCTACAACCCTGATTACGCCCACTTCAACTGGCGCGGCTGGACCCCGTTCGGCACCGGCGCGCTGGGCGACATGGGCGCGCACCTGCTCGACTTCCCCGTCTGGGCGCTTGAGCCCGGCCTGCCGACGCGGGTCGAGACGCGCCACTCGCGCTGGGCGTCGCGCGACCAGCCGGCGCAGCCAGGCAGCTGGCCACTGGCGGGACTGACCTTCTTCGAGTTCGGCAACGCCAAGGGCGGGCCGATCAAGCTCACCTGGTACGACGGCGGACTGATGCCGCCGAGTCCGCGCGACCTGCCGGCGGAAGCGGTCATGTCGCCTGAGGGCGGCGTGCTCTACGTCGGCGACCAGGGCATGCTGATGCACGAGACCTATGGCGAGAAGCCGGTGGTGTTCGGCGCCGGCGCGGCCGAGCGCGCCGCGGCGGTGCCGCGCTCGCTGCCGCGGATCGAGGGCGGGTTGCAAGGGCACGAGCGCAATTGGCTCGCCGCGATCCGCGGCGAGACGCAGGCGTCGTGCCCGTTCGCCTACGCGACGACGCTCAATGAGACGATGCTGCTCGGCATGGTCGCGCTGCGTGCCGGTCGGCCGATCAGCTACGACGGCAATGCCGCGCGGATCACCGACGCGGCGGAGGCGAACACGCTGCTGTCGCGTGAGTATCGGAGCGGGTGGACGATCTGAGATCGGGGTCGGGTTGCCGCTCGTTCGATCCTCCCCTGCAAGGGGAGGTGTCAGGCCGAAGGCCTGACGGAGGGGTGTCGCGGGGGGTGGGTCCATCTTCCCTCGCCGACGGCGATACCCCTCCGTCGCGCTACGCGCGCCACCTCCCCTTTAAGGGGAGGATCGCGCCGTCATGTCGCCCCCTCACGACGCCTGCGCCGCGCCGGGGACGAGATACCATGCGCCGTCCACCAGGATCACGCGCGACGCCGCGCCGTCGCGGCCGTCCACCGCGCGCGGCGTTCCCGCCGCGGCGACGCGACGGCGCGGCACGCGCTCGGTCATGATGATGTCGTACGACTTGATCAGGCGATACAGCGTCGTTCGCCCGATGCGCAGCCGCTGCGCCGCATGGGTCAGATTATTGTCCGTGGCGAGCAGCGCCGCCAATATGGCGTCGCGCTGTGCCGCGGCCATCGTGCCGCTGATCTGCCAGTCCGGAACACTCATTCGAGCACCTGTCACCGCACCGGAACGGCCCCTCGGGGCGCGTCTATAGCCGGCCATCAAGCTAAGCCGTGCCATAGGGCAGATCAACGCGCTATTAATCACCATTTCACGTATAGTTCAGGTCGGGGAGGGGGGAGTGAGCCGCCGCTCAGCAGCAGCGCCCGCTGCCGCCGCGGTAGCGCGCAGCCTCGCGCTCACGGAAGAACTCCACGCGAGACATCGCCTCGCGCTCCGGATGGTGCGCGGCGAGATGGCGGCGATAGGCGTCATAGTCGGGCTGGCCCACCATCAGCCGCGCCGTCTGCGCCAGCCGCCGCCACAGCCCGCTCACGCGGTTGCTCCCACCGGCGAAATCTCGCTGACGCTCGGCCGGTCGAGCCGCCGCGCCGCGAGGCAGGTGCGCACCGCATAGACGAGGATCGCCGCCACCACCGCGAGGAACAGCGCGCACAGCGCCGCGTCGATCCGGTCGTTGAGCACGATCCGATGCATCTCGGCCAGCGTCTTGGCGGGCTTGAGGACCTCGCCCCGCGCCGCGGCCTCGGCGAAGCGGCGCGCGTGCGCGAGGAAGCCGATCGCGGGATCGGGATGCGCCAGCTTCATCACCCCCGCGGTGCCGGTGCACAGTACCAGCCAGGTCGCGGGCAGCACCGTCACCGCGGCGTAGCGCGCGCGCTTCATGCGAAACAGCACGACAGTGGCAAGCAGCAGCGCCACCGCGGCGAGCATCTGGTTGGAGATGCCGAACAGCGGCCACAACGTGTTCACCCCGCCGAGCGGGTCGGTCACCCCCTGGTAGAGGAAGAAGCCCCAGGCGCCGACGCACAACAGCGTCGCGACCAGCCCGGGCACGAAGCCGCGCGTATCCTTGAAGCGCGGCACCGCGAGCGCGAGCAGGTCCTGCAGCATGAAGCGTCCCGCGCGCGTGCCCGCATCGACCGCGGTGAGAATGAACAGCGCCTCGAACAGGATCGCGAAGTGATACCAGAAGGCCTTCATCGCGGGGCCGCCGATGGCGTGCGAGAAGATTTCCGCCATCGCCACCGCCAGCGTCGGCGCGCCGCCGGCGCGGCTGATGATGGTGGTCTCGCCGACCTGGCGCGCGGTGTCGGTCAGCGTCTCGGGCGCGATCGGAAAGCCCATCGCGGTCACCGCCGCGGCGGCGGTGGCGGGATCGCCCGCGGTGATCGCGGCGGGGGCGTTCATCGCGAAATAGATGCCGGGATCAAGGATGCACGCCGCCACCAGCGCCATGATCGCCACCGCGCTCTCCATCAGCATCGCGCCATAACCGATGAAGGCGGCGTCACCCTCGCTCGCGATCAGCTTGGGCGTGGTGCCGCTCGCGATCAGCGCGTGGAAGCCCGACACCGCGCCGCAGGCGATCGTGATGAACAGGAAGGGGAACAGCGGCCCGGCCCAGACCGGCCCGCGCCCGGTGGCGGCGAAGTCGGTGAGCGCGGGCATGCGCAGCGGCGGCGCCAGCAGCACGATGCCGATCGCCAGCGCCGCGATCGCGCCGATCTTGAGGAAGGTGGAGAGATAGTCGCGCGGCGCGAGCAGCAGCCACACCGGCAGCAGCGACGCCACCGCGCCGTAGCCGATCAGCCCGACGCACAGCGCCACCGGCGTGAGCGTGAACCACGGCGCGACGCTCGCGCTCGCCGCGACCGACTGGCCGAGCAGGATCGCCGCGACGAGCCCGACGACGCCGATCACCGACACCTCGCCGATCGCGCCGGGCCGCAGCCAGCGCGTGTAGCCGCCCATCACCATCGCCAGCGGCACGGTCGCGACCACGGTGAACAGCCCCCAAGGGCTCTCCGCCAGCGCACGCACCACGATCAGCGCGAGCACCGCGAGGATGATCACCATGATCATGAAGGCGCCGACCAGCGCGATCGTGCCCGGCACCGCGCCCATCTCCATCCTGATCAGCTCGCCCAGCGAGCGCCCGTCGCGCCGCATCGAGATGAACAGCACCATGAAGTCCTGCACCGCGCCGGCCAGCACCACGCCGGCGAGGATCCACAAGGTCCCCGGCAGATAGCCCATCTGCGCGGCGAGCACCGGCCCGACCAGCGGCCCCGCGCCCGCGATCGCCGCGAAATGATGGCCGAACAGCACGCGCCGGTCGGTCGCGACATAGTCGAGCCCGTCGGCGCGCCGCACCGCGGGGGTGGCGCGCGCCGGGTCGATCGCGACCACGACCCGCGCGATGTAGCGGGCGTAATAGCGATAGGCGACAAGGTACACGCAGAGCGCCGCGGCGATGACCCACAAAGCGTTGACCGGCTCGCCGCGCACCGACGCGACCACGCCGAGGCACCCGGCGCCGGCGAGCGCGAGCAGGATCAATGGTAGGTGCCTGGTCATCGTCGCTTGCTCCTCAACCCTTGCCCTGCCGCTATGCGCGCTCAGGCCCGGCGCGATCAACGGGGCAAGCGTCAGAAGCGCAGCCCCAGCTCCAGCCCCATCGTGCGGCGCTCGTTGAAAAAACCGCCGGTCCCTACCAGCCTGGTATATTCGCGATAGAAGAGATGCTGCTCGTCGAGCAGGTTGCGGCTCCACAGCGCGAGCTCGACCGACGCGCCGGGCGACACGGCGACGTCGGTCAGCGCGAGGCGGCCGTTCACCACCACGTCGGCGGCGCCGCGCGGCTGGCGCACGTCACGCTCCGGATCGTTGTAATTGGCGTAGAAGCCCGAGTCGGCGTTGGCGTCGAGATGCGCGCGCAGCGTGCCGCCGGGCACCGCGGCATGATAGTCGAGTGCGCCGCTGATCGCGTCGCGCGGCGTGTAGACCGGGTAGAGCCGGACGGGCGTGCTCACGACGAGGCCGTCGGTCTGCGGGAAGGGGTTGGCGGTCGGCGGGATGCGCAGGTCGGTGCGCGCATAGGAAGCGGTGAGCGTCACCCCCTCCAGCGGCGCGAGCGTGAGATCGACCTCAGCGCCGCGCAGCCGGCCGCGGCCGGGGGCGTTGAACGTCTCGGTGGTGGTGCGGGTCGATTCCAACACCCGCCCGGCCTGGTCCCTCTGCAGATACTTGGCGGTGAAGTCGACCTGGAAGCCGGCGTAGCTGCCAGTGTAGACCGCGAGGTTGAGCCGCGCGCGGCGATCGAACCACTCGCTCTTGGTGCCAAGCTCCCACACCGACACGCTCTCGGGGGCGAACGGCGCGTAGGTGAGCGAGCGCGAGTTGGCGCCGCCCGAGCGACAGCCGGTGCTCCACTTGGCATAGGCGTGGAGGTCGGGCCCGGCGTCGGCGGCGAGCGTCACCATCGGGTCGAGGCGCGACCAGCGTGCGTCGAGCCCACGCGGCGCGACCACGCCGTTGACGCTCGGCGTCTTGTTGTTGACGATGTAAAGGCTACCCGCCTTGGCGTCGCGCGACCAGCGTAGCCCGCCGGTGAGGTGGAGCCACCTGTCGTCCAGCGCCGGCGTCCAGGTCGCCTGGCCGAAGGCGCCGAGACTGTCGGTCGTCACGCGGCTGGCGCGGTCGATCGGCTGCAACGCGGGCGTCAACGAGAGCACGGTGGCGGCGGTGCCCCTCTCGTTCCAGCGCATCGTGTTGAACGCCTGCGCCCGATCGCCGACCTGCTCGTGATAATAAAGCGCGCCGGCGAGATAGTGGAGCTGCGGCGTCTCACCGATCAGCTGCATCTCCTGGCTCCACTGGCGCTGGTCGACGTCCGCCAGGCTGTAGCGTGCGAAGGCGCCGCGCGGCGCGAATACCGACTTGGTCGCCGAGCCATTGTCATATTGCGATTGGGTCATGGCCCGCAGCGCGCTGATCGACTTCAGCTCCAGCCCCGCCGCGGCCTGCCAGTCGAGCGTGAGGCGGTGGCCGTGGGTGCGGCCGACGCTGTCCTGCTGCGGCACGCCGACGGCGGCGACCCGGACCCGGCGCGGCGCGATCGGCTGCGCGGGCGCCTGCGGCTTCGTGTCGGTGGTGACCGTCTGATAATAGAGCGGCGAGGAGCCGTCATAGGCGGTGTCGAACGCATAGTCCGCGCTGAGCCCCTCGACCGCGTGCCAGGATGCCGCGAGGTGCGCGCCGCGGCGATCGTAGAAGTCGAACGGCGTCTGGCCGGTCAGCGGGTTGCGCACCAGTCCGCCGCGCGCGGTGACGAGCCCGTCCAGCTTCATCGCCACGCCGGCGAGCGCGGGCAGGTCGAGGTGGACCTCGCCGCTGTACGCGCCCGCTTCGCCTATCCCCGCGACCGCGCGCAGCCCGAGTTCGCCGCTGGGCGCGCGGGTGACGATGTTGACCGCGCCGCCCTCGGTGTTGCGGCCGAACAGCGTACCTTGCGGTCCCTTGAGCACCTCCAGGCTGGCGACATCGTACAGGGCAGCCCCGAGGCCCTGCGCGCGGCCGAGATAGACGCCGTCGACATAGACACCCACGCCCTGGTCGCGCGCGGGCTGATTGCTGTCGGCGAGCACGCCGACGCCGCGGATGTTCACGATGAGCGCGGAGTTGCGCGAGTAGAAGGGCGCGACGCGTAGCGACGGGATCGCGCCGTCGCGCAGGTCGCCGAGCGACTGGACATGGCGGTCGCGCAGCGCGGCCGGGTCGAGCACGGACACCGCGATCGGCGTCTCCTGCAGATCGGTGCGGCGGCGCTGCGCGGTGACGATCACCTCGCCGAGCGCGGGCGCGGCGGCGGTGTCGTCGGCGAGCGCCGGGGGCGGCGGCGGCGTCTGCGCCGCGGCGGGCGCGCAGAGCAGCGCCCCGGCGATCGACAGGAGGAAGGCGTCGTCACGGTAAAAGATGGTCATGGTCCACACCCCGGTTGCGGGGGCGGGAGCTAGGCCGGCTCGGCGACACACGGGTGACCGGGCGAGGCGGTTAGCCGTCGTGGGTTACCCGCTTTGCTCGGGCAGTCGAGACCCTCGCACAGTTCGTGCCCCGGCGGAGGCCGAGACCCAGGTGGAAACGGCAGCGATCCCGCCGCGACCGTCATCGCACCTGGGCCCCGGCCTGCGCCGGGGCACAAGGAACTCGTCCTCACGTCATCGCGGCTGGCCCACCCTCGCTCAGCACGCCGCGCGCAGCGGCTCGGACGCGCTGTCCGGCGCAGGGGCGGCGCGCTCGGATCCGCGCGGGTCGGCGCCGTAGCGGTTGGCGCCGCGCGTGCCCGGCAGCAGCAGCAGCGGGGCGAAGACCGGCAGCAGCAGCCACCAGCCCGAACGCCCGATGTCGTGCAGCCGGCGCGCGTGCACCGCGACGCAGGGCGCGGCGCCGAACAGCAGCACGAAGCCCAGCGCCGCGAGCAGCACGCCGCCGCTCGCCATCTCGGGGCGCAGGTCGAGCGCGCCGAGCCAGGGCGCGGCGAGATCCGGAGCGTGCCAGGCGAGCGCCAGCGCGGCGAGCAGCGTGAGGTCGAAGCCGGCGAGCTCGCGCCGCGTCGCGCGCCCGGCGAGCTCGCCGTAGAGCCGCCACGGCCGGGTGAGATGCTCCATCGCTCGCCTCCCTCGACGCGCCTGCGCCGTAGGGGAAACTTAGCGTGTGGGCGGGCAGGAGCGGCGGAGTCGAGCGGGGCAGTGGCCCGTTATGGCGAATACGTCCGGTCGAGCCTTAGCGGCTGATCCATTCAGGCCGCCGTGCTCCCGCGCACGCGGGAGCCCAGAGCCGCAGGTGGCGACGTCGATGGCCCCGGGCTCCGGCGTTCGCCGGCGCACGCTGACGGTTCAGAGAGCTGGATCAGCCTCGCGTGCGCCCCTTCAATCACGCCGCCGCGCTCCCGCGCACCGCCGCTCAGTCGCGCCGCACGCCCACGTCGCGGAAGGCGCGCGGCTCGACCGGCGGGATCGCCGACTCGTTGAGCGCGCACTGCCACAGGCCGACGTCGATCCAGCGCCCCTGCTTGTAGCCGACCTCGCGGTATACGCCGGCGCGGCGGAAGCCGACCTCCTCGTGCAGCGTGATCGAGGCGTCGTTGGGCAGCGCGATCACGCCGATCGCCTGGGTGAAGCCCTGCGCGCGCAGCGTGTCGACCAGCGCCTCGTACAGCAGCCGGCCGACACCTTGGCGCTGCGTCGCGCCGGTGGCGTAGATCGAGGTCTCGACGACGTAGCGGTAGGCCGGGCGGTCGCGGAAGCGCGTGGCATAAGCGTAGGCGAGCACCCCGCGCTCGCCACCATCCTCGCCGCGCGAAACCGCGACGAGCCAGGGATAATAGCCCGCCGACCCCTCGATCCGCTCGCGCATCGCCGCGGCGTCGGGCGCCTCGCTTTCGAACGAGACCGTGCCCTGCAGAACATAGGGCGCGTAGATCGCCGCGATCGCGGCGGCGTCGTCGGCGGTGGCGGCGCGGATCGCGATGGGGCCGGGGGGCATCAGAGCCCCACCTTGGCGAGCACGAGCTGGAGCAAGGTGCGGTCCGCCGCGCTGGCGCGCACCGGGCCGAGCCCGGCGCACTCGAGGCATTGCGCGCGCACGGTGGCGCCGGTCAGCATCCGCTGGGCGTCGCCGAGCGCGACCGCGAACGCCTGCTGGCGCTGCCACGCCAGCTGGCCGACCGCGTCGGCGGGGGCGCCGGCGTCGTCGTCGTCCTCCTGGCTGGCGAGCTGCTGCGCGATCTGCGCGGCGAAGCCCGGCTTTTTATCGAGATAGACCACCGGCGGTTTGTCCTGGTCGAGCTTGGCGCGGCGCGCCGCCTCCTTCACCGCGGCGTCGAGCCCGCCGAAACGGTCGACCAGCTTGAGCTGGTGCGCGATCCCGCCGACCCAGACGCGACCCTGGCCGATCTCGTTGACCCGCTCGACGGGCAGCCGGCGCGCCTGCGACACGCGCGTCAGGAACTCGCGATAGCCGTGCTCGATGCCCGACTGCACCACCGCGTCGAGCTGCGGCGTGGTGCCCGCGAGCAGGTCGGGCTGGCCCGACAGCGGCGTGGTCTTCACCCCGTCCGCCGAGAGCCCGATCTTGGCGAGCGTGTTCTCGAAGGTGGGGATGATGCCGAAGATGCCGATCGAGCCGGTGATCGTGCCGGGCTCGGCGAAGATCACGTCGCCCGGGGTCGACACCCAATAGCCGCCCGAGGCCGCGAGCCCCCCCATCGACACCACCACCGGCAGCCCGCGGCGCTTGGCCTCCAGCACCGCCAGCCGGATCTTCTCCGACGCCAGCACCGAGCCGCCCGGCGAGTCGACGCGCAGGACCAGCGCCTTGAGCTTGTTGTCGATCATGCCCTGGTAGAGCAGCTTGGCGATGGTGTCGCCGCCGGCCGTGCCGGGCTGCGCCTCGCCGTCGACGATCTCGCCCGCGACGGTGAGCACGCCGATCTGCCCGGTCCTGGGCAGCGGCGCGGCGTCGACATAGGGCTGATATCTGATCGTGCGGAACCAGCCCGCGGGCTTGCCGTCGTCCCCGCCGGCGAGCTGCGCGACGCGGCGGCCGAAAGCGACGCGGTCGCCGAGCTTGTCGACCAGCCCGGTGGCGACATTGGCCTGGGCGACATCGCCCTGTGCCTGCTGGACGAGCTGCGCCGGCTGCGCCAGCCACGGCGCCACCTGCGCCTTGGGCCGCGCGCTCGCGATCGACTCGCGCCACTGCTGGAAGAGCGTGCCGTACAGTTCCTGGCTGGCCCCGCGCGCCTCGGGACTCTGGTCGGTGCGGGTATAGGGCTCCACCGCCGACTTGAACTTGCCGACGCGATAGACGTGCGCGTTGACCCCGATCTTGTCGAGCAGCCCCTTGTAATAGAGCTGGCTGCCGCCCGGGCCGGCGAAGATCGTGCCGCCGAGCGGGTTCATCCAGATCTCGCTCGCCGCCGAGGCGAGGCGATAGCCCGCGTCGGTATAGGCGGTGGCATAGGCCAGCACTGGCTTGCCCGCCTTGCGCGCGCGCAGCAGCGCGTCCTGCACTTCGCCGAGCGACGCCGGATAGCCGCCGCCGAACTTGTCGAGATCGAGCACGATCGCCTTGACGCGGTCGTCCTGGGCCGCCGAGTCGATCGCGCGGAGCAGATCGCGCAGCCGATATTGCTTGCCGATCTGCTGGCCGCTGAGCAGCGCGGTGGGCTGGATCTCCTCGGGCTGCTCGACGATCGGGCCATCGAGCGCGAGCAGCAGCGCGCCGTCCTTGATCGCGCCGGGGCGCGAGCGCGCGTTGAGCGCGGCGAACAGCAAAGCGAAGAACAGCAGCATCGCCGCGAGCACCAGCGCGTCCTTGATGCCCACCAGCAGCTTCCAGGCGCCGCGCACCAATTTCATCGTCTCGATCACCTTTTGCGGGAGAATCTCGCGAGTGGAGCGTAGCCCGGCGTGTATCAAGTGAGCAATACGCTTTGGGCGCGCTCGTCTCGTCGAGCGACCGGTTGCGCGGCTGGGCGGGCGGCGCGACAGGGGCGAGACCTCCTAAGGTCGTGCGCAGACTTTTCGCGGCCGCCGCTAGAAAAGACAAGCTTTGCCGCAACATGCAGGCACGCACCGGCGCGATCTGGCGAGTGGTCGGCCGTGCCGAGGTCGAGCAGGCGGGCAAGAACCTCGCGCGGCACGGTAAATTTTTCTGGCTCGATCCGGCCGCCGTCGCTGCGACGACTCTAAGTAGCCAACAGACCATGGCTTTCTTCGATGCGCCGCGACGTCTCCGCCGTCGCGGGACCAAGGTGCATGCGCAGACGACAGCGAGGCATGGCGGGTTCAGACGGGGACTTTGTGACGATGCTGACCGCTTCCGGACTCAACCGGCTACGCTACGGGATCTCGACCGCCGCGTTCCTCACCGTGCTCGCCGCTCCCGCCGCCGCGCAGCAGTCCGGGTCGACGCCGGTGCCGGACGCCGCCGTCGACGCGAGCGCGCCTCCGACTGAGCCGGACCCCCGCAAGGACATCGTCGTCACCGGCACGCTGTTCCGCAACTCCAACGTCACCCTGATCTCGCCCACCACGGTGCTGACGTCGGAGACGCTCCAGCGTGCGAACATCACCACTGTGCAGGACGCGATCCGGTCGGTCTCGGCCGACGGCGCCGGATCGATCTCGACGGGCTTCAAGAACGGCTTCTCGGCCGGCGGGGCCGCGGTGTCGCTGCGCGGCCTCGGCGTCTCCTCGACCGTGGTGTTGATCGACGGGCTGCGCTCGGCCAATTTCCCGCTCAGCGACGACGGCCACAATTCCTATGTCGATCTGAACTCGATCCCGTTCAGCGTGATTGATCACGTCGAGGTGCTCAAGGACGGCGCCTCGTCGATTTACGGCGCGGACGCGATCGGCGGCGTGGTCAACCTGATCAGCCGCAAGAACGTCCAGGGGGTCGACGGTTCGGTCCAGGCCGGCACCACCGAGCACGGTGACGGCTCGCATTATCGCGCCACCTTGACCGCCGGTGTCGGCGACTATCAGGCGCAGGGCTTCAACTTCTACCTGAACGGTGAATATACCTACGATGGCTTTATCACCAATCACTCGCGCGGCTATCCCTTCAACACGCTCGACCTGAGCCGCAGCGGTCTGCTCGACCGCAACCGCAATGACGATTCGCTGACCATCGCGAACCCGGAGGCGGTCGTCACGCGGGTCGAGCAGACCGACCTCAACAACCCGCTCGCCGGGAAGCCCGGGAAGCCGCTCACCAACCGCTACCAGCTGCTTGACCCGACCGCCTGCGCGCGCGGGACCTACACGCTGACGGCGGGGGCGGCGCAGGGCACCGGCTGCCGCCACGATCTGGCCGACGAATACGCCATCATCCAGCCGCGCCAGCAGCGTTACTCGACCACGGCGCGTCTCACCGCGCGGCTGAGCGATCAGCTCGAGGCCTTCGCCAGCGCCAGCTATTCGCACAGCGATCTCAGCATCGTTGGCGGCCCGGCCGGGATCCAGCAGCCGCAGCCGTTCGGCGGGCGAGCGGCGCTGGCCTCGAGCAACCCCGGCATCGTCCTGCCCATGTACGTCTGCGCGTCGGGCGTGAACTGCGCCACCGCGGCGGACCGCCGCCTCAACCCGAACAATCCGTATGCGGTCCCCGGCGCCGATCCGAGCCTGAGTGCGGCGCGGATCTTCTACTCCTTCGGCGACATACCGGCTGGTACCGACCGCTATCTCGACGTGTTCCGCACCACGGCGGGGATCTCGGGCAAGCTGGGGAACGGCTTCAGCTACCGGCTGAACGGCGTCTATGCGCGGGATAATTTCAGCGTCACCCAGCATGGGGCGATCCAGATCCAGGGTCTGTTGGACGCGATCAACACCGGCGCCTACGACTTCGTCCACCCGGCGGAGAACAGCGCGGCGGTCCGCGCGCAGATCTCGCCGGATCGCACCACGCCGTCCTACTCGACGGTCGCGACGATCGGGGGCTCGCTGCTCAAGTCGGTGATGGCGCTGGCCGGCGGCGACCTCAACATGGGTGCCGGCTTCCAGCTGCGCCGCGAGACGCTGATGAACCGCAACCAGAACGCGGACCTGAGCTATTACGGGCTCAACACGTCGTCGGCGCGCGGCCGCCAGAGCGTGAACGCCGGCTTCTTCGAGATCGACGCGCCGTTCCTCCCGGAAGTCGACCTCAACCTGTCGGGTCGCTACGACCATTACTCGCAGGGATACGGGCATTTCTCGCCCAAGCTCGGGCTCAAGGTGACGCCGCTCGAGGCGGTCGCGCTGCGCGGGACCTATTCGCAGGGATTCCGCGCGCCGACGTTCGCGGAGAGCAACCCGGCCAGCCGCTACGCCGGCTATTCGTCGTTCGCGCCGCCCGCCAGCTTCGTCGCGGCGCATGCCGGCAATCCCGCCTATTCGACCACCTACAGCATCGGCAATGCCGCCATCGGCAACCCGGCGCTCCGGCCCGAGGTGTCGCGCAGCATCTCGCTGGGCACCATCCTGCGCCCAGCGCGCTGGTTCGATCTCACCGCCGACTATTACAACGTCAGAAAGTCGGACCTGATCGTCAGCGGCCCGCAGCGGTCGGCCGCGATCAACGCTTATTATCATGAGACCAACGCAACCGCCGGCTGTGCCGCTTTGGCCAAGGCCGGCGGCGCCGGCTATTCGTGTGAGGTCTATGACGCGCCCGATCCCGCCAACCCCGACGCGCTGCCCCGGTTGCTCGTGTTCAACGTCCCCTATGTCAATGCCAGCTATGAGGTCAGCTCGGGCATCGACGTGCAGGCGAACGCGCGCATTCCGCTCGGTGCGGGCCTGCGCCTGATCGATCGCCTCGACGTCACCCGCGTGCTGCGCCTCGATCTCGTCACCCCCGAGGGCGTGGTGCAGCGATATGCGGGTACGCTGGGGCCGTACGGCCTGTCCTCGGGCGGCGGCACGCCGCGGGTCCGCGGCAACTGGCAGAATACGCTTGAGGCCGGCGCCTGGTCGCTGACCACCACCACTTATTATGTCGGGCGGATCAAGCAGGTCGCGGCGGACCGGATCGAGCCTATCGGCGGCCAGATCGATCTGTCGTGCCAGCATACGCTCGCGCCACTGCCGAAGGGCGCTGACGTCAGCAGGCAATGCTATGTGCGTCCGTTCGTCTATGCCGATCTGAACGCCGCGGTGGCGGTGAACGATCGCTTCCGCTTCTTCCTGAACGTGCAGAATGTGGCGAACGCGCGCGCGCCGCTCGCCTCGGGCGCCTACACCAGCAACCCGAATTACCTGGTCAGCTGGCATTACGCCGGTCTCGTCGGCCGCAACTTCAGCGCGGGGGCGAAGGTGCAGTTCTGAGTGAGCGGGCCGGCGCGAGCCGCTGCTACGGCCGCGGCCCTGCTTCGAGACGCCACATCGACAGGCTCGGTGCCTCCTGAGCACGAACGGTGGCGGGTTCGGCCGCCAGCCCTTGCTTGCCGTTCGCGCTGAGGAGAGGCTGAGCTCGCCGAAGCCTCGTCTCGAAGCGCAGCCACGAGGCTGCCGCCGGCGCCCGTCGCCGCGCCTCGGCGAACACCCCGCGTGCACCGGCGCGCAATATCCTCTACGGCACGCCGCGATGCACGGCGCCGCCACCCTCCACCCGCTGACCGAGCGCGCGCCCGCCACCTGGCAGCGCGAGCTGCGCGCGCTCGCCGCGCTGGCGGGGCCGCTGGTGGGGGCCAACCTGCTCCAGATGGCGGTGTTCGCGGTCGACGTCGTGTTCGTCGCGCGGCTCGGGCCGATCGAGTTCGCCGCCGCGACGCTGGGCGTGTTCCTGTTCAACCTGCTCGCCTTCGCTTTGGTCGGGCTGGTCGGCGCGGCCGAGCCGCTGATCGCGGCCGCGCTCGGCCGCCGCATCGGCGCGGTGCGGCAGGTGCGGCGCTCGTTCCGCATGGCTTTGTGGCTCGCCGCGGCGGGCTCGCTGGTGGTGATCGCGCTGCTCAACCTCGCCGAGCCGATCCTGCGTTTCGCCGGGCAGGACGCGGCGGTGGCGGCGCGCGCGGGCAGCTTCTGCCGGCTGCTGTCGCTGGCCGCGCCGTTCGCGGTAGCGGCGGCGCTGATGCGGCTCACCGCCGCCGCGCTGGGCCGGCCGGGCTGGGCGCTCATCGTGACGCTGCTCGCGCTCGGCGTCGCGGTCACCGCCAACTGGTGCCTCGTGTTCGGCAACGCGGGCTTCCCCGCGCTGGGGCTGGAGGGCGCCGCGATCTCTAGCGTGCTCACCTCGCTCGCCACCTCGGCGAGCTACGCGGTGATCCTGTCGACCGACCGCCGGCTGCGCCGCTTCCACCTGTTCGGTAACTGGTGGCGGACCGAGTGGCCGCGGATGATCGAGATCGCCAAGCTCGGCGCGCCGATCGCGCTCGGCTGGATGGCGGAGGGCGGCCTGTTCGGCGGCGCCGCGCTGCTGATGGGGCTGATCTCGGTCACCGCGATCGACGCGCATGCGGTCGCGCTCAACATCGCCGCGGTCGCCTTCCAGGTGCCGTTCGGGCTGGCGCAGGCGGCGACGATCCGCGTCGGCTTGGCCTATGGCGCCGCCGACCCGCGCTGGGTCGGGCGCGCGGGCGGCGTCGCGATCGTGTCCGGCATCGCGGTGATGGTCGTCAGCGCCTCGATCCTCTGGGCGGTGCCGGGGGTGCTGGTGCGCGCCTATGTCGATCCGGCGCGCGAGGTGGCGGTGGCCGCGCTCGCGGTCGAACTGCTCGGCGTGGCGGCAGTGTTCCAGCTGGTCGACGGCGCGCAGGCGGTCGCCGCAGGAGTGCTGCGCGGCGTGCAGGACACGCGCGTGCCGATGATGATCCAGGTGTTCGGCTATTGGGTGATCGGCTTCGGCATCGCCGCGCTGCTCGGCTTCACCTTTGGCTGTGGCGCGATCGGCATCTGGTGGGGGCTCGCCGCCGGCCTCGGCGTCGTCTCGGCGCTGCTGATCTGGCGCTGGTCGGCGCGCGGGCGGCTCGGCCTGCTGCCTGACCCGGCCGCACGTACGGCCTGACGCACGGTTCCCGAAAAATCGCGCGACCCCGGTTGACCGCCGCGGGCACGCCCCACATATGCGGGGCGCTGGCACTCGCCCTACGGGAGTGCCAAACAACTGTCACATACCTTCAGAGAGGTAAGAGCAATGAACTTTCGTCCGTTGCACGACCGCGTTCTCGTCCGCCGCGTTGAGGCGGAAGAGAAGACGGCCGGCGGGATCATCATCCCGGACACCGCCAAGGAGAAGCCGCAGGAGGGCGAGGTCGTCGCCGCCGGCACCGGTGTCAAGGCCGAGGACGGCAAGGTCACCCCGCTCGACGTCAAGGCCGGCGACCGTATCCTGTTCGGCAAGTGGTCGGGCACCGAGGTCAAGGTCAACGGCGAGGACCTGCTGATCATGAAGGAGTCGGACATTCTCGGCGTCATCGCCTGAGACCGTCTCGGCAACTCAACTTTCTCAACATTCGTTCATCTGAAAGGGTAGCCACATGGCAGCCAAGGACGTGAAATTCGGCCGCGACGCGCGTGAGCGCATCCTGCGCGGCGTCGACATCCTCGCCGACGCGGTGAAGGTCACGCTGGGGCCGAAGGGCCGCAACGTCGTGATCGACAAGAGCTTCGGCGCGCCCCGCATCACCAAGGACGGTGTGTCGGTCGCCAAGGAGATCGAGCTCAAGGACAAGTTCGAGAACATGGGCGCGCAGATGGTGCGCGAAGTGGCCTCGAAGACCAACGACATCGCGGGTGACGGCACCACCACCGCCACCGTGCTGGCGCAGGCGATCGTCCGCGAGGGCATGAAGTCGGTCGCGGCCGGCATGAACCCGATGGACCTGAAGCGCGGCATCGACCTGGCGGTGACCAAGGTCGTCGCCGATCTCCAGGCGCGCTCCAAGCCCGTCTCGGGCTCGCAGGAAGTCGCCCAGGTCGGCATCATCTCGGCGAACGGCGACCGTGAGGTCGGCGAGAAGATCGCCGAGGCGATGGAGAAGGTCGGCAAGGAAGGCGTCATCACCGTCGAGGAGGCCAAGGGCCTCGAATTCGAGCTGGACGTCGTCGAGGGCATGCAGTTCGACCGCGGCTATCTGTCGCCGTACTTCATCACCAACCCGGAGAAGATGTCGGTCGAGCTCAACGACCCGTACATCCTGATCCACGAGAAGAAGCTGTCGTCGCTCCAGGCGATGCTGCCGATCCTCGAGGCGGTGGTGCAGTCGGGCCGTCCGCTGCTGATCATCGCCGAGGACATCGAGGGCGAGGCGCTCGCCACGCTGGTGGTGAACAAGCTGCGTGGCGGCCTCAAGGTTGCGGCCGTCAAGGCGCCGGGCTTCGGCGATCGCCGCAAGGCGATGCTCGAGGACATCGCGATCCTGACCAAGGGCGAGGTCGTCAGCGAGGATCTCGGCATCAAGCTCGAGAGCGTCACGCTCGGCATGCTCGGCACCGCCAAGCGCGTGTCGATCGACAAGGACAACACCACCATCGTGGACGGTGCGGGTGATGCCGAGTCGATCAAGGGCCGCACCGAGGCGATCCGCCAGCAGATCGAGGTGACCACCTCGGACTATGACCGCGAGAAGCTCCAGGAGCGCCTGGCCAAGCTGGCCGGCGGCGTGGCGGTGATCAAGGTCGGCGGTTCGACCGAGGTCGAGGTGAAGGAGCGCAAGGATCGCGTCGACGACGCGCTGCATGCGACCCGCGCCGCGGTCGAGGAAGGCATCGTCCCGGGCGGCGGCACCGCGCTGCTGTACGCGACCAAGGCGCTCGACGGTCTCACCGGCGAGAACGACGACCAGACGCGCGGCGTCGACATCGTCCGCAAGTCGCTGACCTCGCTGGTCCGCCAGATCGCGCAGAACGCCGGTCACGACGGT
>Ga0265798_10005830_pt1 | contig 16401 bp, 23 predicted proteins | sample P3T30metagenome_FD_192430 | JGI IMG/M metagenome (GOLD analysis project Ga0265798, IMG submission 192430) | Plant litter microbial communities from East Loma Ridge, Irvine, California - P3 T30 | ecosystem: Environmental > Terrestrial > Plant litter > Unclassified | place: USA: California... | reverse complement strand
CGCGACTGCTCGCGCTTGGCGCAATCGACGACAGGCTGCAAGGCACCACAGCAATATCCACACGCCGCCATGTAGTAAATATACCTTCTCCACCCCTGGTGGCTCCTTCTCTCTACTCCACGTTCCTTCCGCTGTCATCGCGTTCCGTATCCCTGGTCGCGCGCCGCAGCGTTGCATTCGCGACTTTGCTGACCCCGCGGTAGTCCGCAACATTCACCAACTTTTCTTCCACTTACACTTTTTCTCATCTTGGCCTGACTAACCCCGATACTGTTATGGACTACTCGGAAGGCATGGGCGAACATGCGCCCGTATTCTATATTGGCCAACATGAGTCGAAGCGTACCTTGGACGTCTCGCCCGAGTTGGTGCAGCATGCCCAAGATCTCGGAGTAAGTGCCTCCAAGACTAGCAAGAACCCTACTGACGACCTCCAGTATGATATGCTCACTAGCACCATCACCAACGACCACTTCCAAAACCGCGTCCTGAGTCTGCTCAACTCCTACACCCAAGCCCTCGCTGAGTCGCAATCCCAACCGCTGCCCTTGATACCTGCCTTGGACAACTTCGATACACCACTTAGCCCGAACGAGATTGTTAGTCAGTTGGTAGCATTCACTAGCTCGTGGATCGATTTATCTTCGCCTGACCCGATCGTCTCCCATTTGTCGCGCCAAGCTTTTCACCTTGAGGTTGCCTATGCAGCTTTCTGTGGTGTTACCAATCTGGTCATCCCTGGACCAAGACTCACTCACGGCCAGACCGGCGTATCCCAGTATGCTCGCTCTATCAAAGAGGCGCTTGTCACTGGATCCTACATCCAGCTGCACATCCAATTACCCATGGATGGAACGCAGTCGGACTCCAGCAAGGACGACATGGGAGACTTAGCGCGCTTTGCACGGTCCGAGTTCGAGGCCAGCAGTGAGTCGAAGAACGTCGATTCTTGGAGCTCGTGGGATGCGTGGAACACCATTCGATCGATTTGCAAGTACCATAACAGGTTAGCAGTCATGCTCGACATGCCGCGTCGCCTCCCATCATTGGCCGTCCAGTCACGTTGGTTCTCTGAGCCTGTGCGACTTCTCAACTTGCACGCTTCCTCTTTCCTAGTCAACGCTCGTCAATCTTACGTCCTGTCCAAAGCACACCAGGTTTTCATTTTCCGTTGCATGCGCCTGCAGCGCGGTCCTTGGCTACTCATCTCGGATGTCGGCCAGCTACCAGGTATTGACGATCCGGACATGATAATGTCGTACTCCACAGGCCACCTATCCCCTCGCACTGTAGAAGACGCACCGAGCCCAGGATCATCAGGAACAGTCGCACCAACTCCAGCTGAAGCAGCCGAGATCGCAAAGAGGCTTCCTAAAAAGAGCAGTAGCAACAACGACCCAACACCTCACTTGAGCTACATGCGATACTTGCAACGTAACCAGCCTCCTAAGAGCCAGATTGAACGGTTCGGTGGTGGGTTCCAGGACTATCTCCAGAGCCCACTGCAACCCCTGACGGATAACCTCGAATCTATTACATACGAGGTGTTCGAAAAGGATCCAATCAAATACGCGTGGTACGAGCGCGCCATCGCTCAGGCGCTGAAAGACTGGCATGCCGAGAGCAAATCAACCAGTTCTAGCAACGGTGCCGTCGTTATCGCAGTCGTAGGATCCGGTCGAGGTCCGCTTGTGATGCGAGCGCTGAATGCCAGCGCAAGCTCCGGTGTACCCGTACAAGTCTACGCCATCGAGAAGAACCCTAACGCATACGTATTGCTTCAACGACACAACATCGAAACCTGGGGCGGACGCGTCACAGTCGTCAAGACCGACATGCGCGCCTGGAAAGGTCCAACCCTCGCCGACGGCACATTCGGCAAAGTCGACATACTCGTCAGCGAGCTTCTCGGCTCTTTCGCCGATAACGAGCTATCGCCCGAATGTCTCGACGGTGTGCAACACGTCCTAAACCCCACTCACGGCATCTCGATACCCTCCAGCTACACCGCGCACTTCACCCCCATCTCCACGCCAAAGCTCTGGTCCGACCTGTATACTAGAAGTACCAGCGTCGACCCCAACGCTTTCGATATCCCGTGGGTCGTCATGCTAACGCAATTCGACTACCTCTCCACTTCCCCCAAAGAAACTGTCGCATCTAAACAACTCGGCAACGGCACAAGAATGCAACATTTCAACCTCGAGGCGCCCCTCACACCCAAGGTTGAAACAGCCTGGGACTTTACTCATCCTCTTCCACCCGCCGTTCTAGCGCAGTCTTCGCTCAGGAAAGGCGGTTCAGCGATAGGTGGCGGTGGTGGCTTCAGCGGCGGCGACGGCGCAAACGAACATAACCTGCGCTACTGCCGCATCGCCTTCCCTATTCAAGAGCCTGGTGTATGTCACGGTCTCGGTGCGTACTTCGAAACGGTCCTGTATAGCGGTTCAGAAGGGCCTGTGGAGTTGAGCACAAACCCCGTTACTATGGAGGCGAAGAGCAAGGATATGATTTCTTGGTTCCCCATCTTGTTTCCGCTCAAGGTATGTTATTCACTCACTGCGTCTATGTCTATAAAGTTGATGACAGTGACTAATCCGTATACAGACTCCCATGCAGCTCCCTGCCAACTCCGAAGTCGAAGTCAGTTTCTGGAGGCAGACGGATGATCGCAAGGTTTGGTACGAGTGGCTGGTTGAGAGCTATCTGACAGTTGGAGGAAGGAGGATACGGTTGGATGTTTCGGATCTGCATTCTAGCAAGTCGAATGGGTGCATGATGTGAGATAGACATGCACTTGGGTCTTGTGCATGGCTGTGGAGTCAGGGGAGAAGATGATGGGGTTTCCTCGACGTCTGCTATATACCACCCATCCTGTGAGGTAAAAGTTGATGCTTCTCTTGTTCATATCGGTTCCCGGAGTATGATATGCAACTGTACAAATTATGTAAATACCATCCCAAACGGTTAAGGTGAAATCGGGAGTCCGAGGTATTCGCATTGGGTGGTCTTATCGATAAGTCGCGCGACCCACTTTTCTTTTCGTCGCTCGGTCGCGAACTTTCCAACTTCATACATGCGCCTCAAATAATCCACTCACTACCCTCCACACACCGCCAACATGATCCGCAAACAAGCCCGAGAGCGTCGCGACTATCTCTACCGCCGCGCGCTTACCCTCCGCGACGCCGAACTCGCTTCGAAAAGAGCAGCGCTGAAAGCTTCGCTCGCCAGCGGCAAGCCATTATCCAAGGATGTCGCCAACGACCAGAACCTACGACAGGATTTCAAGTACGATGAGAGCAGAGCGGATAGAACGGCAGAAGAAGAGCTTGGGCTAGACGACGAGTATGCGCAGCTGTCGGGTGTGGTGGATCCCAGGATATTGGTTACAACCTCGAGAGGTACGAAAGCCTGGGCAAGATTGGAAGGCAGAGCGAAATGCTAATGCTGGAACAGATCCGTCAAGTAGACTGGGAACGTTCGCCAAGGAAATCAGGTTACTGCTACCTACGTCGATACGATTGAACCGCGGAAACATGGTTCTGCCAAACCTCGTCGAGAGCGCAAAGTCAGGCGGCCTAAGCGACATCGTCCTTCTTCACGAGCACAGAGGAACACCCACCGCCTTGACAGTATCGCATTTCCCCCACGGCCCAACCGCTAGCTTCTCATTACAGTAAGCCGTATCCCACCCTCCAAACCACACCTACTAACACCACCCCAGCAATGTCGTCCTCCGCGCCGACATCCCCAACGCCTCGCGCGGCACAGTCTCCGAATCCTACCCCCACCTCATCTTCGAAGGCTTCAGCACAAAGCTCGGAGAACGCTGCGTACAAATCCTGAAACACCTGTTCCCGCCCCGCGAAGCCGCCGCCAAAGTCGGCAACCGCGTTGTCACGTTCAAGAACATTGAGGATACGATCGAGGTCAGGCACCACGTCTTTGTCAAGACGGGGTACCAGTCTGTGGAGCTGGCGGAGGTGGGACCAAGGATGAGCATGCGGTTATTTGAGATCAGGGCGGGTACGCTGGATAATAAGGAGGGGGATGTCGAGTGGCATCTCAACCAGTACACGAGGACGGGACGGAAGAAGGAGTATCTGTAGTGGACAGAGAGGAGCTCCTTTGGTCCTACCACACTTTTCGATTCATGAATACCAGTAATACCATATCTTTCTTGTAATCAAGCGCTTGATTGGTGCGACGAACCTTGGTATGTTATCCACCTCGAAGATACCGCGCACACATTACATTTCCTGGTAGCGAACCTTGACCTGAAATACTACAAGAACGTTCTCTTCACAGCTCACATATCCAAGAAAGAAACATATTCGTCACCAACATGCTTTTCACTCTATCTCTCGCCACCTTTTTGGCCGGTCTGGCTGCAATCATACCCGGCTGCACTGCCATACCTGCACCTGCGAATCAATACAGTTGCGTGGTAAGTCGCATCATGTTGATCATTGCCACTTTACAGATACTAACCAATCATAGTCACTAGCAGAGCAGACCTGCGATGCCCAAATCACACCCAAAGGCAGCGCAGAAGAACAATGCCTCGTCATCGACCAGATCGACTGGATGAACCCCGAGTCCAAACCATGGGTAAACTGCTTCTGCAACTCCTCATGGGGCAGACAAGTATCCGAAAAATGGTGGGACTGCTTCTACACCAAGGCCTCACAATGTCCTGCCGATCAAAACTCGCAAACCTTGATATGGCGTATGTGTATATCCTCACTTTTTGGATAGATGAGAGTGTACTGACCAGATGGGATAGATCAGGAAGTCACGAGACACCGTCAGATGAGGAGGCTGTACTGTGTGGATGACTGGAAACCGAATCCGCCTTGGCATAAGATGAACCACAATTTTGTTAATTATATCAAGCCGTACTATCACGTTGGTCGCCAGTACGAGTATATCTGGGACTATAATTGAGATAAGTCTTGGTTCACTTCCGGGACTGAAGAGGAGTCAGATCACGAGTTGTCTACATGGATATCAAGGAAAAGGAGGGTTGTTTCTTGTATGAGATACCAGAGATTGGGGAATAGTTCCGCTGCGATATACGTCCACTGCCAAAATGGACAAGCTGTGACATCATGCCCAGTCAAAGACCACACGCACCCTCAGAAAATCCACATACTATTAACCATCGCATTAAATCCGCTTAAGCTCTGAAGCTCTGTCCTCTCCGCCTAGGAGGATGTTCAATCTCCGACTCCACATCCCAGCACTCGTAAAACGCAGCCCAGTCACCCACAAAGTCTCCGTCTACGGGGCCATAGTATTTGCCGATGGGATACCCAACTCCGCGTGTTGATTCGCTGTAAAAATTGCAGGTGCTGCCTGAGTCTACGTGGTAGCTGACAGGCTGGATGTAGTAGCCATCTGCTCTGTCCTGAGTGATGACGCGGACGTTGTTCTGACCGGTGGTGTCGAGCATGTAGGTTTTGCCGTTGCAGTCGGTAACGTGGGCGACGGGACTGAGGGGGGGTTAGTGAGTGAGGTTGAGGCTGAGTTGAGCTGAGATTTGGTACTTACGAGAGGGCCTCAGCAGCGATAGCGATGGAAGAGGTGAGCACTGAGGCGAAGATGAAGAGAGTGGAGAACATCGTGGGGAACTGCATGGTAGACGAGCGATTCTTGGGTCTTCACTACAGAAGAAAGATAGTGACTGTAAAGAGGTTTATAACCCACTGCGTCAGGAAGACGATTGCCGTTGTACTACAGCTCCATCGTTGCACAAAGTTCTCGACCGTGATAGCGCCTTCCCAACACGAGCCCGTAACCGTGGAACGCGAGATAAAGCAAACAACAAAAAAACAAAGACAGCATCTTAGCGCGCTCTGGAAGCTACAACGCGTCCTCGAAGTAGCTAGGTCGCTGCATGGACTGTATGTATTCGGCAAGCTTGGAAAGTTCCCAACGCTACATACCCCAACATATATAGCATGCGCACGCTAGCATTCAGCCCTTCAGCCTTGAGTGAGGGGTCCAGGCGAGCAGCTGTAGTAGTTGGGCGCTTTCTTCCAACGCCGCTCTTCCTTGGTTAGAAGCCCGCTACAGCGCGAGAACTGGTCGATGTGCTCGTCTCCGCCGTTGTTGCATGTGCCCGAGTCGACGGCGCTGAAGAGGTATCAGTACTCATCTTTTGCTCGCATCGCTGAAGAACTCACTAGTACAAGTAACAATCGCAGTTGAACGCCTTGAATCCGGTAATCTCCTTGTAGTCTTTGACGGGAATACAACCACCCCATTCAAGACGCTGGTGTACTTTGTTTCCAATCCAGGTCTCGGCACAGATATCTCCTTGGGTGTGACATTCGTCACGTGCGGCGAAGACGCTAGGGCTCGGTCGGGAGGATGGAGGGGCGGCAAGAGTGAGTGGGAGGAAGCCGAATAGGCTGAGGAAGGAGTAAAAGTGATACATGTTGTCGAGGTGGTCAGGAGTGAGTTGTCAGGAGGTGTTGAGTTGTGTTCGCAGGAGCAAGAGTCAATCCGCGACTCCTTATATCAACGTCCGGGAATGCGCCAAGCCGGTGCGTGAATCACTCGAGGAATGCGCGGACGTACCCAACGAAGGCCCGGGCCGCGCCTTCCACGCGGTGGGTCCAAAATGTGCGGGGAACTACACATTCGCTCTTGCGAAGAATTGATCAACGCTCGCGTGTATGCACGTATATTGCCAGCTCATCAATCGACGCACCTGTGTGGCGCATTCGGGGGCCGACACACGTCTTCAAGCGTCAGCTCCAACCACTTCAGACCCCACTCGTATCGGGGTCTTTGGGAATACCGTGCCGCAACGATGAATGTTCGCCGGCGCCTGAGGGAAGCGTGAATGGGTTCGCATTCGGTTCTCTTGTTGCGCGTGCGGATGACAACACGATGAAGGTACCAGGCTGCCGCATTACGAGTCGATTGTAAGCGATCTAGGCGGATATATCAGTCACGCGCATACGTGTAGCCCGAAGCCATGACGAAAGAGATGTTTTGTTTTGCTGAGTGAAACATAATTTGGCCTACCAACGCCGTAAACATACATTATCGCTAAGAAGCCACCATTGATACCAGCCCTGCCATGCTGATATGATACTCAAAGAGGTCACAATTGCCAATGACCCCGGCCGCATCCAAGTCCGCCATGATGCAATTAACCCAAGGTCGCGCACTTGTACCACTTGGGATTGGGATCTTCGAAGCAGGGTTCTTCGCCAGGCTCTCCAGTCGGTCCCTCATACATCGGTGGATCGGTAGCTCCTTTGCAGTCGTCCTCGCTCCTACGCGGTAGTTGTCAGCCACTGTTCTGGTTCTGCTTATGCACGAATTCAAACAGTATGTAGTTGCCAGCCATCGTTCCCGTCTCGCGCAGGCAGAGTGTCGAAGATCATGTAGTCCTCAACAGCGACTGTAGTCTAGCCCACATGCAAGATCAAACGATACGTATCTCTCAAAGTGTATTGTACTTACAGGTGGAATGAGCATTCACAGCCCCCAAACAAGCTGTAGGCATACGCGTCTTGGTATCCTGGGATTGTATCGTTGTAGTATATTGCTGTACACTCAGCTACAGCTGGTGGGTATGCGGAGATACCAGCATAAGCGCTGCTGTTTCGAATGGTGAGAACGTAACCGCAGTTGTATGGCTCGCCGTAGAGTTCTGGAGTCGTCGATACAGGAGCTGAAAGTGTGATAGGCAAGCTGGCGAGCAAGCTTGTGAGGAAGGTGGCAAGATACATCTTGGGGTTTGGTGAGTTTCGCTGGGATGAAGACAGTGTATATAACTGTTGTTGTTTTGAAGGCGGTTCGATGTGTAGAGTGACAAAGGTTTGAATAGTAAAGCTGAAAGGCTTTGAAGATACTCTTGATGTTTGCGTCGGATGTGCTTGCGTTTACTGATGCCTGGGGTGAGAGGATGCGAAGCAGGTCTAAATACCACATGTGAATCGCGATGAGCTCATCTCAGACATTCTCGCCAGGTAACCGAGCTGTCAAAATGCAAGATCCCGTCGTCAGCATGGCTTTCGTACCCCCTTCCCTACCTATTACGGACGTTGAGCGTCGCACACATATACCGCTTCCATGTCACCTTCGCCATCTTGACGAATGCGCCCACAACGGTGCCCTATCAAGCACGATCAACACGATCAGGAGCCATATGCGCAATATGTCGGTCAAGCCGAGTTGACGTGTTCGGAAGTAGGAGCAGCCTGACCGCCGAGCCGCGCCTCTACGGTGCGACGCTGGAATATATTCGAGACAGTAGTAGCAGTAGTATGGCGCAATAACTGTGTCGTTAACGTAGCTTTGGTGTGCTTGGCGCGGTTTGCTACTTCATCTTTGCAGGATTGTGATCACCGATTGGATGTCGGCAGCGGTGAGTATAGCTAGAGGTGTTACTGCAACGGTATGACGAAAGGAAACGAGGAGAAGTAGCGCTTGATGCAGTCGTACCAATCCTCTATACGAATGTATTACGAACAAGTTTAGCAGCATCAGTACGCATACAGCTGGGAACGAAAAGCGGTATGTTACAGTGTATGCCGTGTTCTAAATATCCAGGACATGGCGTCGAGAAGAGTGGACATGTGCCATCGCGCATGAACCATGAGCTCGTAGCCAGCAGGTAACATCCCGAAATAGTCCTGTATTTTAACAACTTTGTGGTAACTAACGCCGATCGATATCAAGAATGCAAGATAGTGCATGCCTGTACGGCGGTACAGGCCACGAATGGCGAGCTTGTTTGTATCAGGCTTCGGACGAAAACTTGATGCCGAGGAGATCCATGTGACGTGACGCGCGGGTTTGACGGCATAGTAGAGGTGGTCAGGAGACGTGGAAGGAAGACGCATCGATGTTGGAAGACGGCAAGGAGGGGTGGCCTTAGCGTCCACGTGACAGCGCGAGATCTCGACGACGCGCCGACTTTGGGACATATCGATAATGGACCAACATCCCGATACCACCTCCAAACCCATATTGATCATCTCCCCTAATGAGTCGCGCAAGCATAGAACAAGCCCTCACGGGCCTAATACCCACGTTGAGCGGCCCTCTGCCACCCGAACTGATAGAATTGGCGCTTTCTCTCCTCACGCGTTCGCGAAGCGTTGCGACATCTATGAAGCCAGATGAGGAGATCGCACGACCATACGCATGTGCGCAATTAGCATGCGAGAGGTAGGAAAATTTCAATCCGCGATGAGCACCTAATACTGACCTCCAAAGGCTGAAGAAGCGTCTCAACCTCCCTACCATCGCATCACGACCGCCCTGTCCCCCACGGATATACAAGAAACTATACAACTACCTCAGCAGCGCACTTCCCGACAGCACAGCACCTCGCGAGCCAACAACACCGAGCAAACCAAAAGCCTCAGCCCCCGCATCAGCACGCAACACACCAAAAACGCCGTTGAGCGCAAGGAAAACACCGAGGACTGCTAGGCGGCTCGACGATAACAATGGCGAAGCACCAGATTGGGTGATGCCTACGATACGCTCCCTAGCCAAGACGTTCGAATACACAAGTCTGATACCGCACGTATACACAGGCGTAGAATCCATCTACCCCCTCCTATCCCGCATGTCCGCCGCCGCCGCCGCCGAAACACCCAGCAAGCGACCGAAACGAACCACAACCACCACTTCGTCATCAGGAGAAGTCAGCGATACCCGCGTACTCAGCCTCATCGTCGTGGTGTTTCTTCTCGTATACTCGCGCATGAAGGACATCGACGTTTCCATACAACAATACAACGAATGGCTAGCCAAAGCAGTGAAGGCCGTTCTGGTCCTCCCTGCTACAAAGGAAGTCGAGGATGGAGAACTCCAAGCCAAGATAGAAGAAACGATGAAGATGGCGAAGGAAGAGGGGTGGCTGCAGATGCAGTGGTTCGATAGCGTGAAGCCGCAGGGCGATGGGGAGGAGATGGAAGGTGTAGAGATGGGCGATGGTGCTGCCGCGGCTAAGGCGAAGGGTATGGGGCTGAGATCTGGTGGGAGTAATTATATCGGGCTGGGGACGATGATGCAGGACGCTACTGACTATTTGGGGGAGCGTCAGCAGGAGGATTATATGAGATGGAAGGAGGATATATTAGCGAGGGTACGTGAACTCGAGGGAACTGCCTAGTGGCGGAATCCGTGTATGCTGCAACACGTTGCTAAATGTTGATAAGTATACATTTGCTAAGGCAATGTATACTTCAACCTCAAAAATATTTTGTACAACACGACACGAATTGGCGCCTATCCAGGATGACAGTGTCATACAGTAAGAGATTGTAGCAAGTGCTATTAGAGTCTGAGGATATCCGCACTATGTTCCACGCACATGTCTAGTGACACAAAGCCAACCGTCTTCCTCTAGCTATGCTCATCCTTCCACACGCAACACCCAGCTCTAGGCCATCATAGTATGCACGCGAACCAAATCTGTCCCGTTATTCCTGACACTGATGACGTTGGAGTGGATTTGTCCGGTCTGCCTCTTAGCAACAGCGTCCTCTTCACCGGGCTTCGTCACAACGTCCGGTGGTACATCTTCCATGATGAAGAACATGTGCAGAGTATCGTTGGGGCGTTTACTCTTATACGGTTTTACCGTATCGGTCACAACTACCACATTGGTGATGCGTTTAATCCCGAGTTCGGCCTTGTGTGTTGCAAGGATATATGCAGCAGTCGCGCCGATAGGGGAGCCTGGAGGTAGTCAGTATGGTTTTAATTTACAGCCGCGACCTGAAGTCTAGGCCGGGAGGTCGTCAAGAATATCTTAGATGTTAAAGATATTCTTCGAGGGGTAATGTATGCTGCAAAAAGTAATTAACTTACCAACTAGGGCTCGGAATTCATCAGTCCCAAGAGAGAAAACGTCACCCGGCCATACCGATAACTGTGCTTTACCCACGTTCTTTAAAGCCCGAGCAACCAGAAGAGTAGTATCCGTGTTGATGACTTGTTGAGCGCCATAGACGCGGAAGTTCTTGACATCAGGGTTATCACGAACCCAATATCCCCAGAAGACGTCAGACGCGGACTGGAGTTCCGGAAGCTCTCCAGGGTTTGCTTGTCGACCCCATGCACCCGGCATCGTTACGGCGTGTCGTGGACTCTCGATGTTCTGAGCAATCATGCCTCCGCCGTGGTTGACAGCGAATTTATAGTATGCGCCTGTTGCCTGGACCGTATCAGCTACGTGCTTTGACAATTAAAGGAATGCCTGTTTCATAATAGTCCGTGACGACTTTGCGTGCTGTCAGTTTGGGAGTGACATACAGTATACTCCCTGCCCCCAACGTGATACTTCTGGTCTTTAATATCCTTCATTTCGCCATCTTCATCCTCCGAGTCTTGAGACCTTTCGTCGTAGTGTTGAAGATAGTAACAGTCATTGGCCCCCTCTTGAGGTTGGCCAGATTCTTCATACATGGATCGTGGGTCTAGATTGAGGCCTTCAAACGCCTCTCTGAGCCCCAGCTTTGTGAACTCGCACTCCCAACCCTTGTCCATGTCTCCTTCGCGCCAGCCCCATAACTTGAGCTCAGCTCTGAGATCGCCGGTCCATCTGCTCGCTGCAGAAGGCGGTTGTCTAGTATCTTGGGAGAGCCATCCAGCGCCTCTGTCAGTGGCCTCCATGAGACACATCAAGCGATTTCCCTTATCCAAGTACTTGTCCCACAGAGCTTTGGTAGCATACGCACCTTTGTTGAAGTCATCGGGGGCTCGAGCGTCAAGGGTAGGACCAAACTCGAGAGCATCGAATTTAGGAGGACTGAATCGGAGAGGAACCTTTGAGGAGTCGACATCGAAGACTTTGGTAACAACAGGACTATCAACATGTCTACCGATCGCCGAGGCAGCGAGTGCGATAGTGCTGGCTAGAGTGATTCGCAGCCTCATAACTAGAAATTACAAGGTGAGTGGTGGGGTACTATCGAAGACCGGCTGGTGAGAGGTAGACAAGGTAAGAGTGTTTGTCGCTCGGTATACGCTAACCGCACCCATCAGTCAAGTGAATGAATGGATCATGAGCAGGTAAGAGAAAAGATCGCTTTGCTGACGCAAGACTGTGAAGCCAGGTCACATAATGGTCAGATATAACACGTTGCGGTCATCATGTCCTAAAACAGATACATCACAACATGGTCATCAGAAACTACACCTACAAAGTCGATGTCGCCGCCACGCTGCGCTTCACTCCTTATACAACTCCGCCGTCCTCACCCTCCCCTCCTCCAACACCGCTTTGACCATCTCCCCGTCCCTCGGAACAAGCCTAACGCCAAAGTCCCTCGGTATAGCCACCAGCGCACTCTTGATAGCATTGTAATCCACGTAATCCGTATTCGGCGGATTTGTCACGCTGGCCTCAATCCTATACAGACTGAGCAAACGAAACAGCGCGGCGTAGATGAGTTTGCTTGCTATCAAAGCGCCGGGACAGGATCGAGAGCCAGCGCCGAAGGAGAGGTGAGGGGGGTTCGCGTGGGGAGTCGGTGTGTGGAGGGAAGATGGGGAGGTGGGGGGTATGAGCCAACGTTCGGGGTTGAAGGTTGCGGCGGTGGGACCGAAGTAGTCTGTGTCTGCGGACTGTTAGGTCTCTACCCATGTCCTGGAAGTGATCACCATCTTACCATGATTCCCAGCTTGAGCGTTGATCAACACCATCGTCCCCTTCGGTATAACCGCATCGCCCCACCTGACCTCGCTCATCGTCTTACGCGGTAGACTCATGTTACTGACTGTATAGTACCTCCCCGCCTCCTTCACAATCGCGTTCAGATAGGGTACAGTCTCCTTCTCAAAGTCCGTTGCCCACGCTTGCTTCAGCGCCGCATCATCCGGGTACATCTTGCGTATCTCGGCATACGCGCGTTCTTGGTAGATCTGGCCTTCGGGTGTAGACAAAGAACCAATGCAGGATACCAGTGTACCGGGTATGGTTTCAAAACCGCCGGAGACGAGAGACAGGCAGATCGAACTCACTTCGACACCTGTGAGGCGGGTTTCTTCGTCTTTGAGGATGGCGGCACTGATACATGGTTTCTCAGTGCCGTTCTTGATCATCTCGCGGACCTTGTCTAGAAGCTCGTTGAGGTACTTGTCTCGTCGCTCGCGTAGTTCTTTCGAGCGTCGGTTCTTTTCGTTGTTGGGCAGGTATCGCAGGATTGGAACGTAGTCTTGGTAGTTCTCTGAGGCAGACCGAAGAAGCGAGATGGCTGAGCCAACTTCAAGGATCTCGCGGAGAAGATCATCGTAGACTGCGTCCATGCGAATACCATAGCACAATGTGAGGGTTGTGTTGAGGGCATAGCGTTGGATGTACGGCCGGATGCTGACTTCGACCTCCCCACTCTTGCTGTCGCGGCAGAGATCCCGAGCTATGCAGTAGGACTCTAGGTCGAACATGTCGTAGTAATTCTTCATCATGCCCTTACTCAAGGTCGTCGATGCAGCCTTGCGTTTGTTCCGACAGCTCTCGTCCCATGGCGAGCTTCCGATAGTAAAGCCCTGTGTCGATGAGATCAAGCCATGGAAGGTGTACAACTTTGGCCGATCAATCAGGCCCTGCGAGTTTGATACTAGGATCTTCTTACAAGCTTCGAAGGAATTGACGATTACAGCGCGCGTGTTACCAAGTCGAATCTGGAAGACCGAGTGTCCATACTGCCGCCACCACTTCTCGCATACTGTAGCATGGTCGTCGCCGAGCTGGGTGAGATGACCTGTGATTGGCAGAGCACCTGGTATTTCTGGTATGCCGCGAATGTATGGGATGTCGGTGCGAGTCAGTACCTATACATCTGTCAGCACTGCTAATTTTGGCCGGATTTAAAGGAAGTAAATACCTTGTAAGCAACAAATATAAAAGCCACCACAACCGATACCACTACTACATGTCCAGAAGGCATATATCTGGCATGAGGTACTATGTCTGGCAGATGGTCCATTTCCGATATTGGCGATACACAAGCTAGAAATTAAGAGCAAGGGGAAGACCGTGAGCAGAGTAAAGAAACGCTCTACTTGTACCTGGTGTCATTCGGACATACTGGGATACTACCGGCATCCAATGCTTTCATGCATGATCGCGAGGGGTGCGTTCGGAACCGTTCCGATGATAACGGGCTGCTTATCAGTACAGCTCCCACCTTTGAGTTCATTGGAGACCGCGCAACGCGCCGAAATCGCCTCTTAGCCGATGCAGAAGATGCCATCATGATATCAGTATCTCTCCCGCGTACACTTGCCGTATGAAGCTGGTGGGTAGATGCAAACGTAGGAGACGATGACTGGCATCCTCGACTAAGAATGTGCCCAGGGAGTATACGCGATGAGTTTCGACTTTGTTAAAATAAGCAGGGACGTTTGCCTTCAGGATATCATCGATAGTATCACTCATAAGAAATGAGCTGCTTCATACGCGTGTGTGTCGTGGTGGTCGATGACGCGAGTCGAGGACCCTAAAGTCGCGTTGGTAGCTGACTAAGCCATCTCAGGCATCCTGCCGTTGCGTCATGCAACACGCTCCTACGCGATTCCTCCCTTTCCGCGTAACCGTCCTTCTGCCTGAACGCGATTACGCAGCCATGTCTGCCTTACACTCGCAGCGCCCATCTTACCAATGCTATAAAGACGCGCGATATCGCTTTGATCACCTACTAACACCACATTAACCCACTCACCACAGTAACAGTTCCAACGATCCCATCCACCACCGCCCAAAATGCCCATCACCGAACTCGCCCTCCTCCACCTCACCCCTGGCACGACCCTATCTTCGCCGCCCCTCCGAGCCAACCTCTCTCACGCGAAAACCGTCCTACAGAACTACACAAACCGCGCTTTCTACTACATGCAGCAAATCTCCGATCCGAGCTGCATCTACGTAATGGGAGAATGGGACTCGCTAGACCAGCACATGAACGACTTCATCCCTAGCGCAGATAATCAAGCACTGTTGGAAAGCTTGAAGGATTACATCACAGTGGATTCCAACCTTGAACATCTCGATGTGCCGAATGCGGAGCTGCCATTGCCGAGAGGGGCGGAGGAGTTGGAGAGGGCAAGGAGGGGGGAGCAGGTGTGGAGTATCACTCATTACACTATCAAGGCTGGGAAAAGAGAGGCTTTCGAAGTTCAATTCAGGGAAATGAAGGAGAAGTTGGAAGACGGGGTTGGAGGTGGGTGGTGTGTTGGGAAGAAGGAGGGAGAGGATGATGTGTTTGTGACGCTTTTTGCTTGGAGGACTATTGCGGAATATGAACTGTTTGGAAAAGGGAAGGAGAGGGAGGCTTCTGCGTATACGTCGGAGTGTGTTAAGCGGAATGATGTTAAGCATGTCAGGCTTTTGGATATTTAAGACGATTAGTATCATGGGGACACCCGTTCCTACACTGGCACTCGGGATGGCAACTCCAGACCATTACATCACAAAGGTTCGTGGTAGAGAATTACATAACGTTCATTAATCTCGATATATCTTCGCTGCATCTATCTATACATAGATATAGCAAAACGGCCCCCCAAGCGTGCTCATCGCATCCTTAATCGTAATATTCTCAAACGCATCCTGAAGCATCGGACCCAGCGTCAACGTATCATTCAGTGTACCCTTCCGACTCGGCGGGTCGTTGTTGAACGTGATAGTACCATCAACCGCATTCCTCCTGTTCTCGAGATCCTGATTTTGCCAGATCCACCACGTGCGATCGATCTGTGCGTGGTGGAAGTAGAAAGCCTGACAATGGAGTCAGTGGACATCCTGGATGAATCGGCAATGTAAGGGGAAGACTTACTGGGTCAGCCGGCGAGTTGAAAAAGTCAGAACCAGCATCTCCTCCAACGGTGTAATGACCAGCGCTATGAACGCCAAGATATCCATTCGGGAAATCGCCCTGCATGCGGTTCTGGAAAGTGAGAATATCGTCGCTGTTCTCGAGGAGCTCAGTGATAACCTCATCCCTCGACAAATACGCAGAATTCTTGTTAACATCTCTGTTTATGCACCTGGGATTATATCCCAACCCATCAGCCTGCGGGTTCGGTTTGATACCCGTTACTTTCGTGGCGATGGGTCCGAGAGTCACAGTCCAGTTCGCCAAGGGTCCGGAAACGCAGCCTCCGCCGCTTCCGGGGTCGAGCTTGATGGGACAGTCTGGTGAGCCGGTCGGGACGCCGACGCAGGTGTAGTTTCGACCCGGGACGTAGTCTCCGCCGTTGGATATGCTGGTGTCGCTGCCGTCGAAGAGGGGGGATGAGGCGGGGTCTTCGTACCACCAGGCCCAGTTGTAGTAGGGGAGGTAGCCTTTGTAGCCGCATTCGTTGCGGAGTAGTTGCTCGTAGGCCCAAATGTAGTAGCGGTGCCAGGATAGGAAG